>OGJJ01002690.1_pt1 | contig 10973 bp, 4 predicted proteins | sample 1572081 | NCBI WGS metagenome assembly OGJJ01 (sample SAMEA2582122, study PRJEB24529) | metagenome | biome: Human gut stool | place: China | collected 2011
CGTAGAATCGTCCGTCGCTCGTCGCGACGGCATGCACGACGCCGACGTCGATTCCGACATCGAGCGCCTTCATGTCGGGGGCCTGGACTTCGAACTCAACCGTGAAGATCACGAACCAGCGGCCGCAGTCCTTCTTGACGTGAATTTGTTTCACGACACCGGGAACGAGCGTCCCGTTTGCACACTCAAACGCGATGGCACGCGTTCTACGGTATCGAATCCAGCCGATCTTCGGGAGCTTGACTCGCCCGTTGGCATCGTCGATGTGTTCTGGAGCAAACTGCGGAACCCGAAAGCCGTCTCCGATATCTTTCGCCTTGAACTTCGGCCATCCTTTGTGTGCCGGATCGCTCTTGGGACGGAAGCTGTCGCTGATGGCGCGATCGAGATCGAGCAGGGCTTGCTGGAGCGGTTGGGCCATGGCCTCTCGAAGGAAGGCGGTCTCGGGTTGTTTTTCCAGAGCACCAACTCGTGGGCGAGCTCCTTGTAGGTGAGAAGCTTTTCACCTTTAGACTTGCGCTCGTTTTGGATCCCCAACGCCTTGTTGAAGACAAACCTGCGGCAACCGGCGTTTCGGCTCAAGGCCGCACGTCGGGTCTCGTCAACAAAGAGTTCGTATTGAAAGGCGCAGGTGATCTTCATATGAACATCATGGCACACTTCCTTCAAGAATGCGTGCTTTACGACCAAATGCCCATTTGGGCCTTATATCCTCCCAATGAATGGAGAGGTTTTACGGCCCGTTAGATAAAAAAAGCGTGCCTGATGCAGATCCAGACACGCCAAAAGACTTCTGCGAGAAGATGCAGTCTTCTCAAGAAGAGAAACCCGCCGGAAGGAGGAGGTTTGCGCATGACGGGCGCAAGGCTGGCAGGCTTCTGGATTATTCTACATAAGTTGCACGACTACTGTTGCAACATCTTCGTTTCACTGATGAGGCTCGGCAGCATGAGCCGCGTGGCGAAGGAAACGGGCTACGAGACCTCGTTCGTGAGCCGACGCATTGCGGCGCTCGAAAAGTCGGTGGGCTCGAAGCTCTTCGAGCGAACCACGCGCCTCTGCATGCCGACGCACGAAGCGCATGCCCTTCTTGACCGCATTTTGCCCTACGTCGTGGACCTTGAGCGCAGACTCGAGATGGCGTCCCGCGCCGTCAAGGCCACGTCCGGCGACGTCGTCCTCAAGGTTCGCTGCGCATCAGGGCTTCTTCCCTTCGTCGTGCGAGCGATCAAGCCCTTCCGCGACAATCATCCCGAGTACAAGTTTGAAGTCTACGCCGTGCACACCCCGCCCGTCGGCAGCGTCATGGACGCCGACCTCGGCATCTGGGCGAGTTCGGGTACGTCCCCTCACTTCACATTCGAGGACCTCGGCGTCGTGCCGAGCTGGCTCTGCGCCACGCCCTCCTTCCTCGAGCGCCATTCCGTGAGGACCGTCGAAGATCTGGACAAGGTTCCGCTTCTGGGCTGCTCTCACTGGATTGCGCCCTTCCTCATCGTCCCCGCCGTTGATCCTCTGATTCCGTTCGACGGGATCTCAGAATGGCGGTCAACTTCAACAGCGTGCAGGGACTTCGCGACGCGGTACTCGAAGACACGGGCGTCGGCGCCTCCCTTCCCGCCTACACGGTCGCGACCGACATCGTCAAGGGCCGCATGGTCCGCGTCCTTCCCGAACTCACCGGCCCGTCCCTCAAGTTCCGACTCGTGCGCCAGAAGACCGACATCCCCGTTCCTGAAGTCGAACGATTCGCACGCTGGCTCGTCGAATCCTGGCGACGCGACATGGTCTTTCCGTCCGCCTGATTCGGCCGCCCAAGAATCATGAAGGCCCCGCCTCCCGCATGGAGACAGGGCCTTGTTCTTTGCCCGGGATGCTGCATTCATCCCTTTTGGGCTCGGCGCCCCTGACGGACGCCGTCAATCGTTATCAGTATTCGAGCATGGGCTCGAGCTGCTGGGCTTGCTGGACGTAGCGCTTGATTTCCTTGAGGGCGGGAACGCGCTTCGTCATCGGACTGGTCGGTACGGCTGTTCAAGAATGCCGGTTTTGGAAAAGTTGTCGTTTGTCTGCAGGTTTGAGGGATCAGCTCAGGCGCCTGCCGCCGGCATCAGGAATGCCTGAGTACTTCATGGTGGCATACTCGATCTTCGAGACCGAGCCGCAACCGTCGTGCCTGAAGGCGCTTTTCTCCTCCGCATCAAGGAAGCCCACGATGTAGGGGGCGTAGTTGGCGAGCGTGTTGAGGTCGATCTGAAGGAGTTTCGAGGACGTGAAGTTCTCGTCCATGCGTTCGCTTGTGCCGAGGAACACCCAGCCCGAGAATGCCCCGTCGGGCTTCCTGCGGTAGAAAATGCCGATGTCCTCGCCCTTCTGAAGAACGCCCGGCGTCACCCAGGCATAGGCCGTGGCCATCGGGCCCTCGATCATCGGGCGGATCTGGCTCTTGGGGATGAGCGGGCGCCATTCGGACGTGGCGCAGCAGTCTTGTCGATCGATCGACACGGGCCAGAAGTTCGTCTTCTGCAGGCGCTCAAGAAGCTTCTCATGGCCGTAGAGCGCGGCAAAATCGCACTCGTTGGCGTAGAGCGGCACGAGCTCATAAATGGTGATCGAGTTGAGCGAGGCCGAGACGGCGTCCCAGGCTTCGCAAAGGCACATGCCGGCAAACGGCGTGTTGGGGAACGTGGGCGAACTGGTGCACGTGACCATGTAGCCGGGCTCGGGCATCTTGCCTTCTTTGTTCATCTGACGTGCGATGGCGTCAAGAAGAAGCACTCTCCAGTCGCTTGCGTTGATTTTCTTCACCTCTTCTGCGGGGGCGGCAATCGTGAGCACGGGCAGCTTGACCGCTTCGGCGTCTTCGTTCGTGACCGATCCGGTGACTTCGGCCTGAGCGGCATTAATTACATGCTTCATCGCCAGGTCGGCCACGGCGACGATGCGCACGATGTGCTTGTCCACAGGATGAGAGCAGACCATGATGGCGGGGCCGTTCGGGTTCGGGATCATGCGTTCGACCTTGAGGTTCGACTTGTCGAGCTCAGCGACGGTGCTCTTGTTGAAGAAATCCTTGATGGAGTCGTGATCCTTGAGAATGGTTTCAATAATCGCGAGGTTCCGACGAAGCATGTTCAGCTCGGACTGGGTGCCGTAATACCCCTGCGCCTCGGCCTGCTCGATCAGGTTCCTGGCGTATTCGTCGAGGAACTTCCTCGTCTTGGCTGCGACCTTTTTCGCCTCGTCGTAGTCTTCGGCAAGAACCAGGCACCTGAGCATCAGGAAGAACCAGTCGGCATCCCTGCCCTCTTCGGGCAGGGCTTCAAGAAGGCCCCTGGCCTTTTTCACGCGGTCTTCCTTGCTGCCGAAGCTACTCTCGAGGATCTCACCTGCGGCCGCCATGGAGACGAGTTGGCGAAGCATGCCCCACTCAGGCTTGATGTTATTGACGAAAGTGTCAATCACCGACATGTCACCATCCTGCTTGAAACCTTCGACGACGTACGTGAAGAGCAGCAGCCCCGTGTCGACGGCAAAATGTTGCTCAATGTTCCCGTCAAAGAGCAAGCGCGCAGCCAAGGATGCGGTATGGCGCGCCTCCTTCCAGTTACCCTTCAGCTGGAGCAGACCGCAGACGAGCGAGAGCCTGATGAGGTTGCCGTCCTTGTTGTTGCCGGAAACATCCAGAACTGCCTCAAGCTTCTGCGGGTCCTGCATGTCAAGTGCGGCACGCGCGATGAAATCAAGCTCGACGCGGCTGAAGTTGTCGAGAGGAATCGGCGACGTCACTTCGAGAATCGCGCGCTTGCCCTCGTCACCGCGCTCATACTGGCTGCGCATCCACTCGATGCGCTCGGCCTTCGTCAAGTCGAGTGCGTAGTCCCTCGGCGTTTCGTCGCAGAGCCGGTCGCCTCCGGTGACTGCGGCACGGCACATGACCGAGAGAGTCAGCACGCCGTCGCTGTCCTCAAAGTCGACCACCGAGTCGAGACCGTCCTCAAGCGTTTCGATCATCTCGGCCTTGTTGCCCAGCCTGCTCAAAATGACGGCCGTAACCTGGTAGGCCCTGGGCGCAGACCCTCCTGCCACGAAGTAGAGACCAAAAGTCTCGAGGGCCTTGCTGAGGTTCTTCTCGAAGAGTTCATGATCCTCTTCCTCTTTGAAGAAGCCCTGGAAGGCCCATGTCTCGGCCATGTGACGAAGAACGAACGGGTCTTCCATCTGCTCTTCGAAAGTGAGCTTGTTGAAGAGCTTTTCGGCCTTGTCTTCCTTGTGTTCATACAAGGCACGGATGATCTGAAGGGTGTGCTTGCGAGCCTTCACCAGGCTGCGAAGATCATATCCGTATGAGTTGCCTTCGACCTTCGCCAAGCTCACGGCTGCCTTGAGGTGTGCGGCAGCGTTGTCGACCTCGTTCCTGAGCAGGTACGATTCCGCACAGAGAAGATGCACCAGACCGCACTCGCCGCCGCATTCAAGGATGTGCAGACAGATCCGGTTGAAGTAGTAGACGTCGGCGCAGTGCTCCGTGAGGCTGAGTTCCATGGAGGCGGAAGCGATCCAGGGAATGATGACGTCGAGAGCCTCAAACATCACGTCCTCGGTGTCGGTCTGCTCGAATCGAGCGGTCAGGTCGCTGTAGGGCTTCTCCCCTTGAATGATCTTCAGGGCTTCCTGCCGGTCAAACGTCCTGCTGGGGGAGTTCCTGGATATCCGACTTCCCGTCATTCGATGTCTCCGTTTTTGATTGCCGTCGTGGATTCAGAGGGTCGCCCCGATCGTCGAGGCGGATCCGGTATTATAACAAAGCACTCAGGATGCCGATTCCTTTATGCTCTAATCGTGAGCATTTTGTGCAGATCGGAGCCTCTGCGGTAGAGACGTTTCACGGGGCTGGCCTGAGGGCAGCCGCAATACGTTTTGCAACGTCTCGTTTTGGCCGCCCGGCACCGCTTCAGGTAAAATGTATTATCGATGGCATGCCGTGCGTTGAGGGCGTTTCAGGAGCCCGCCTCACGGCAGAAGCCTGCCCCAACAAGTCAAGAAGACAGGCCCTACATGCGAATCGGATCCTTCATCGTCATCGTGCTCTCCCTCATCGCGACAGCCTTTTCCGTCGCGGTCACCGCAGTTGGTTGGGAGCGCATCCTCTTTTACACGGGATGGATGTCCTCATCCTTCGTCTACCCCGCCTCGATCCTTCTCTACATTCTTCTCTTCGGCCTCGCCATGATGCGCTGCAGGACGATCACCCGTGCTTCGGGCGCCTCTCTAATCGCCTCCATCGTCGCCCTCCTCGTCTGGGTCTTCATCTCGGCCGTCGACCAGTACTACGGCGGCCCGCTCGTCGCCATGATGACCGGCTGGTTCGGCATGCAGAGCATCATCGTTGAAGAAACCTCGCTGAACATCATCGCCGTCCTGGGCGGCGTCCTCTGGCCCCTTCTCTACACCGTTACCCTCTTCATCGCCACACTTTTCACGAAGCGCAGGGTGCCGAGGTACCTCAACTGACGGTCGCCCGACGCCGAATTCAAGGCCGCAGGTTCGATACGCCTGCGGCCTTTTTCCGGCTCCTTGATTTTTGCGGACTGTGAGTTGTTCGGGTACTCAGACCGAGCCTGAAAACAAGGAGCGCGTTGGATCCGGCTTTGCTGGTGTAGAAAACAGGATGCCGTTCGTATCCGAGCGACACCCTGTTCATTTCTTTCCTCTCAGACTGCGAAGGTCATGAGAGGACTTGCTTCAACCAGTCAGAACGCCCAGCGAGCCCCAACATTGAAGCGCCACGGTTCGGCGATTTCTGCATTGCTCGTGCGGGAAAGGTCCGCATAGAACTGCGTTGTGCCCGTCAGGTTGTAGCTGCCGCCGATCGCGTATTCGAACCACGTGTCGCCGGCATCCTCGCGGTAAGTGCCGTCACCGCGGGTCACGGACACGTCACCGTCAAACTCGTGCAGAACTGACGTGCGGACATAGGCCGTGCCCTTTTTGTTCGGACAAGTTATGCCGGCACGAACGCCAAGACGACCGATGAGGGATGTCGTGGAGTCAACAGTTGTGTCAACGGCGATGCCCGTCACTTTGTTCACCGTAGAGAAGGTCTTTCCGTCAACATAACCCCAGCTCATCTCCGCCTGCGGTTCAATGAAGACCGTCGGAGCCAGATCAAAGCGGTGCCCGATTTCGGCAGAGACCGAGTAAGCGGTCGTGTTGAAATCGGCAGCAGTGCCGTCAATCATGGAATCGCTCTCAAGACGTGCAACTCTGGCGATTACGTCGATGAAGCTGCCATTGTCACCGAGCCAGGAGCCGTAAGCCGCCAGGCCGAACACATTGTTGTCACCTTCGCCGCCGGCGTAGGAGAGGTCGGAGTTGGTGTAAGAGAATGCAACGCCGGCATGAATGTTGGCGAGTGCTTCAATCTTCGCATCAGCTCCAAACTGCAGTTGCGTGAAGTTGTTCTTGGAGCCGTCGATCTTCTGCTTGCCAGCGTTGACACGCGCCCAGACGCCGGCATTGCCTTCGCAATCGCGAAGTTCGCCGAGACGCTTGTTCATGTCGTTCATTTCAAGACGCCAGGCATGGATATTCTGGGCTACGGTCTTGCCGATGCGTTCGGTCTTCGTGTTGAGCGTATGGGTTACGGTCGACTGATCGAAGACGGTGTTGCCGTTCTCGTCCTGCTTTAAATCGGCGGTGAAGGACCCGTTGGATTCCGACTCTTCGACGACAACCTTGTCCGCGGCAGTCGTCTTGTTCTCACCCGTGCCGGTGGTCACGACATCGAGAACCGCCTTCGCTGCATCTTCGGCGGAGGCATACTGTTCGTTGAACCTGGACGAGCCGACGGTAGTGATCGTGTCGGATTGTTCGGATTTCGTCACGGAGCCGAAGTTGACCGTGTTCTTGGTGTCGTCGACGATGACCGTGGTGTTGCCGTAGGTCGCAAGATTCCCAACATCAGCGGTTGCGTCATCGGAAACGTAAAGCGTACTGTTGTTGAACGAAACCTTGTCGGCAGTGAGGGTTGATTCGCCCGTCAGCTTTGCATTTGTGTTGTCAAGCGTGAGTCCCGTTCCGGTTTCGCTGTTGATCGAGACGTCACCGTTGAAGGTCACTTCCTTGTTGTTCTGGAGAACGAGCTCGCCCGTACCAGAAACGGACACGTCGCCGTTGATCGTAACGACGGATGGGCTGACGTCTGCAGAAGTGATGCCTTCGTCTTCAGCAAGAAGAAGTGCAGAAGCTTCGGCAGTTCGACCGATGACGACCTTGCCTCCGTTGTTGACGAGCACATCACCGGTAAGAGCAATACGCTCGCCCGTGAAGTTCAGTGCCGAGCCTTCGGCATAAATGGCCTGGGCCTCTTTGCCTTCGGCGGCGGAGGCAAGGATATTGACATTGCCGGTGAAGAGAACGTCGGACTTTCCTGAAAGGTGAATGCCGTAGGCGTTGCCGGTCTCGGATTGAGCGGAAACGTCAAGATCGCCAGCAACCTTGAGGATCACGTCGTAGGACTGGTCTTCCTTGGGAGTGTAGGAAGCGCAGATTCCGTAGGCGTCGCCGGAATTGCTCGAGGAAGCGATGCGCAAGTTGTTGAAGTTGCCCGATGAAGAGCCGAACACGCCGCCATTGGTCGTGTTGTAGAAGTAGTTTGTGATCCAAATGCCGTGCACCAGACCTGCATCAGAAGCTACGTCGATCGAGACGTCGCCGGCAAAATTGCCCTGCCCCCCTTCAAACTTGATGCCGGTGAGAGGCGTGGCACCTGTATAGTTCACGCCGCTTTTCTCGGCTTCACTGATTTTTGTGGCAAGCTTGCTGGTGGAACGGCCCTTGATGTTCAGAGTCGTGCCTTCCGAAGACGACAGGGTGCCTGCGGCAATGTCAAGACCGAGAGCTTCACTGTACTGCTTGTCGGTGGTGCGTTCGGTGGCGGATTCGACGACAACGTTGACCGTTCTTCCGGTCAAGTGAAGCTGCGCGCTCTTATTGTTGACGACAAGGCCGTAGACGGATTTACCCTGGGCATTGGTGGACTTGACGGTGAAGTTGGAAACGTCAGCGCTCACCTCAGTCTTGGCATTCCAGACTAAAAGTGCCGCCGCCATGTTGTTGCCAGTGCCGACCAGGTCCGTGTCGAGAGCAACGTCAAGGGTGGAGCCGCCGAAGTTGACGTCAGCATCGCCTGAAATGTCAAGAACAATGACCTGAGTATCGCCGGATGAATTGACGGATCCATTGGCGTTAACAACAAGGCCGACGTCGTCCTTGCGACCAGTTGCACCAATGACGTCGACAACATCAAAGTAGGACTTGCCATTGCTTCCTGCCTTGAGTTGAGCACCCGTGTAATCAAACGTCAGGTTTGTCAGCACAGGATCTGTAGTCGTGTTCCATACGATGGTCTTGATGGTGTCGGCATCCGCAGCAAAGGCGGCAGGACAGACGGCGGCAAGAACAGCCAGAGTCAGAATGGACTTCTTCATTTGAACCCCCAAAAAATTAAGGACAGACAATTTTCGGTGATAGGGGCTCGATGGGGGAGGATAACCCTTATATGTGGCGAAAACAATACAGACAGAGACGTTTCCAAGACCGCATGCCACGTTACCACATTCTGTCGATCGGAACACCCTGTCTTTTGAGCGAGCCCCGGATGAGAAGAACAAGCTCACCTTGACGTTCACGCCATTCGATCAGTCCCGACCGTCATCATTCACGACAGCGTAGCGGGCGCCGAATGCCCGTCCCCTGCCCCTGAGCGCTGATGCCGAATCCACCCTGTCAAAGCCCTGCCCTCACGAGCCCCGTGGCGGCAATCGTCAAGGTGCCCTGGGAGGGTACTCTGACGGCATGATTCCACTTTGCTATGAACCTCCCACTCAAATGGATGGTCATCTCCCTGTTGGTAAGGCTTCGGGGATTCTTTTGGGTAAAGTTCACCTCTGTTGAGCCGCGCCCATGTGCGTCCTGCATCCAATACGTGGCGAAGTCACACCATTCATTTTTTGCAAACGTCTTCCATCAGCAGTGTTGTCTTTTCGCAACATTTCGCTTGTAAATACAACTCCCTGTCGGGAACTTTGCACTATGAAACGGTTGATTTTGATGATGATCAAGGAAACGACTAAGTGGGGTTCGAAATACATCTTTAGTGGCGAATCACACAAGACAGGACCGTTGTGTGAAATTTTAGTTTCAGTCGGCTGCCGCGCATTCTCTGGAGAATTCCTAGTTTTCAGGAACGGCTGTGGGGGCGATCGACCCTGCCTCTGCCGTTTTGCTCATTTGGACAAAAACTTAACCTGATAGATGTTCTTCCTGCCTTTGCATGGTTAAGTAATCATTGGCCGGATCAGTAATTGATCCTTTGAAGGTAGTATTTGCCTTTTTGTTGATGACTGTTTGTTTAATGATAACGCTTGTGGCACAGCCATCAAACGGGAACAAGCGTTCAAAACGCGGTTGTTGACTTTTCAGTCTTCCAGGATCTGAGGGTTAACCATCAAAAAATACTGAACATGCGTTCACTAAAATCTACCGCGTGCGAGTGAACGCGTGTTCACTCCTTTTAGAGGAAGAGAAAAAATGAATTCGACATTCAAAGTTGTTTTCAACAAGGCGCGCGGCGCCCTGATGGTTGTGAATGAAGCCACCTCCTCCGTCCAGGCGAAGGGTACGAAGACCGTGATCGCGGCCGCTGTGACGGCTCTGATGGCAGGCGGGGCGATGGCTGCCCTCCCGAGCGATGGCGTCATCACAAACGAGAATTTGAAAGAAGTCGGTACGACCAAACTGACCTCCGGCATGGGGCAGACTGTTACCATCCAGACCAATGGTAACGTCAGTCAGCTGATTGAAGACCTTAAGGCAGTTAAGGATGCCCAGGAAGACGCCAAAGTAGCTGCTCTTCGTAAAGCTTTCGGTTATGACAAGGAAAAGAACCATTCCGTAATGGTTGGCGTTACTGGTGGTTGGAACTTGATGGATGAAACGACTGCCAAGATAGCGGCTATTGGCCTCCTCACAGCAACTCAAGACGCTGAGGTGGTGAAGAAATTTGCCTCACAGACCGGATACAAAGTTGATGATACCTTGAATTTGACGGGCGGTTATCTCGATCAGACTAATTCCTTCACTTCTGACCGCGAGACCAGCGTCATTATCGGCGATGTCGATGGGACATCCTCTCCTATCGTTCTCGGCGTCGTCGGTGGCAGTAATTACCTGAGTGTCTCGAAGAACAACGCGAACATCGTTCAGAACGCCGGCTCAACAGTCACCATCAACAGTGGTAACGTAGCCGGCGTTGTCGGCGGCTCTCTGACAGTTCTGTCTCCTCATGACATCTCATTTAACGGTGAAGGAACGGGTGCGGAAGAAGCTACCAGGACGCAACTTTTCACTTCCATTGAGAGTACGGCTTTGAATATTGGCGGGAAAGCCAATGTCGGAGGCTTTGTTGCCGGTCACGCTGGTATCGCTACCAATGGTTCCAAGATCGATTCCGAAGTCAAGAACGGAACGACTGTGAACATCAAGTTCAATGATGAAGGTCTTGATCCCCTTGATGGTCTGGTCGTCGGTGGCGTAGCCGGAAACGTCGTTGTGGCTACTGGTAAGTCCGAAGCGAAGGCAACTACCAACGGACAAACTATTGTCAATATTCACAATGGCGAAGTTATGGGCATTGTCGGTGGTGGTGCTGCCGTTTCCTTTGATATGGGTGGCACGCTGGGCTTTTTGCTCGGTTCTGGATCCGGTAGTGCTACGACTCAATCCGATTCAGTGATCATGAATGTCGGTGCCAAGTCCGCGACCGCTGCCTTGATGGGCGGCGGCATTGCTGTGGCTGATGCAAATGGCAAAAATAATGGTTCCGCCAGTTCCACCGCGAAATTCGTGGAGTTGAGGAAGCTCTTCAAAAACCCCATCTCTGAGAGATGGGGCAAGCAGATTTGTTTAAA
>OGJJ01002694.1_pt1 | contig 10966 bp, 11 predicted proteins | sample 1572081 | NCBI WGS metagenome assembly OGJJ01 (sample SAMEA2582122, study PRJEB24529) | metagenome | biome: Human gut stool | place: China | collected 2011
AGGATATTTGGCTAGTAGCCATGCCTCTCATCCACGGACAATATCGGTAGAGCCAAAAAATATCTTTGCTCATGTGCTTATGCTGTAATGTCGGAAATAATGCGAAAGCAAAGCGTTAATTCCAGCCTTCACACTTTTCATTTTGTCAGATAGCATTGATAATCAGATGATTATTACAACAACTCCCGATTTGAAGCATTACCCATCTTATTCCATATTTAATTCCGCCAACGGGTAATGTTTTTTTCATTTTCGTAATCCTTTCAAAATAACAGTTCTTTCGCTTACTGGAATTTCTTTACGTCTTTTGGCCATTACCGCATTATCTAAATTTTAAATATGATGTTACGCTCATTCCATCCGTCATTTTATATTTCCCAAAATTGGTAAACTCAATGGTATCAATCTTGTTATCTTTTAATTTTAATATGATCATTGTTATATCACAGTGACTTAACTGCTTCAATGATTGGATATATTGTTTATCTACCCAAAGAGAGCGAACCGCTTCTGGATGTATGACGCACATTACCTTATACTCTGTTAAGGTTTCAAGTGGGATTATTCCCTCTATCCCCACTTTTCTATTTAGCACTTTGATAGGCATACCCACATATATGGGGAGACCAATTAACCTATTTGTCTTCAATATACCCTTGGACAATTGATACGGAGCAGATTTTATTGGTATTTTTTCATAAATAAGAGTATCTGATGAAGATGTGGCATAAAATCTTATTGGAAGATCATTGTCAAAATTAAGATTGTACCTTGAATATACCTTCCTTGCTCTACTTTTTGATCTTATTGATAATATATTCGCCCCAAAAAATATTGGGTTATCGGATATAACTACCAACGTATCATTAATCCCTAACACAAGATACAACCTGTTTTCTACACTTTTCTGGTAGTATTCTTCGTCTTGGGGCCAAATCCGGATACCATAATATGTTACATTGCTCTGAGAAAAATTAGTTGTTATAGAATCTGTTAGTTCATTATCTTCAGAATTTAGAGGACTACAGATTGGCGACTTTACTTCTAGTGCGTCTGTTGATTCATCATTTTTATAATTCAATGAGACTCTCGAAGAGCCAAGACAACAGCTGCACATAAATACATACAATATCAAAGATAAGGACTTCTTCATTTTTAGAGTGTTCAAAAGTTAATTAAAGGTCTGTGTTATTGAAAATCTTCAATAACACAGACTTACATAACATTATTACTTTTTCCTTGATTTAAGAATTAGGGTATGTTTAATTGGAGCATTAAAAGTTGCCCCTTCTCTATTATAGGTCCTACTTTTAGGTCGATACGAAAAATGTCCTATGGCTCCCAAAGCATTGTCAAAGTTTCTTGATGCCGTTTTTGATTCATCAGCATTATAATGGATCGTATTTCCATTAACAGAATACCCAGAGGATAAAACAAAGCATCCTTCTGTCCAAGATCTTGGATTTGTTCCTCCATAGTGGAATCTGATTCCTCGCTTACTTACGTTTCCTCCAACTCCAGGTTTTATCCATTGTGATCCAGCCGTCGGATTAATTATTGGATATGTTCCATCAGGAATCCTTCGACCACTTCCGTTCTTTGTACTTGGCTCTCCTCCTGGAGCAACATAGAACCCTGTGCCATTATCTGCTTCTCCAGATATATGATACACTCCTAGTGTATAACTGTCTTTTGTTTCACCTATTTCCAAGTTTAACAAATTCACTCGCTTCCCATGCTCTCCTTGTGAAAATTCATAGGTTTCTTTTTTATCTCCATTTGCGACATTAAAGACGTCATTTCCATCAGCTATTATGGGCGCATCTATCTTCCATTTTTTATTAACATAGGATATATTTATTGTGTCTGTGCCAATAGGATCAATAAAAGTAATTGGATTATAGGTATACGCATAACTTGAATTTCCATAATTCTTCTCTTCCAATATATCCGTACTAATCCACAAACTCACCCTCGGGTCATAGTACCTTGCTCCATAGTAGTACATGCCCGTCTCCTCATCAAATTCCTTGGCATTGAAAAGATAAGGTGTAATTCCAAATGTTGTTGCGTTCCTCAACAAAGACTTCACCGAAAGGCACATACTCAATATGCTGCACCACCTCGCCGTCAAGGTTGGTGATGTAACTACTGCTACCCAAATGGTCTGGGTGGTAGTAGAACTGCATCGTCTCGTATGCGTCGCCCTCTTGGAAGTTATTCTTTGCAGCTCTCGACAAAGCTCGTGCCTGCGCAGGTTCCAAGCTGCCGTCATTGCAGCAGAAGCCCTTACCATCGACATAATCGTTGTTGTCATCGCCATTGTACGGTACTGCAAAGGTTGCCTCCTTTTTTCTATTTTATCTGTCATATTTATATTCATTTTTCCAATATCACAAATAGTGACTTTGAACATTACCATATTTAACAGCATTCAAAGGTAGTGCTTTTAGCCTTTAAGCCACTATTGCACAACCCCTTTCTTTGAAAAGAACGTAAAATCAATAGTATTATTGCGGTGATTGCACTTTTATTAATCGCTTAACTCGTTGCACCGTACTCACGCCCCTTCCACTTAACTTTTGCCACATCCCGAATGGAATACCCCTTGCGGAGCAAACTAATAACTTCCCTATATTCGGCTTTCATCTGTTCTGCCGTTTTTACAGAGCCTACCTTGCGTCCGAGTTTTCCTCCTTTCTCTATATACCGCTTCCTTCCTGACTGCAATCGGAATGAGATATTTTCACGTTCCAATTGCGCACAGGTTGAAAGCGTGGCTATCATTATCGGGGCAAAGAGGGACGGATGTCCTTCATCGTCCAATAATATAAGCTGTTCCTTTTGAATGTAGAGGTTAATGCCACAGTCAATGAGTTCCTTGACAGAGGCAAGCACCTCAAACGCATTGCGACCCAATCTTGACAATTCACTGACAAGTAGGATCCCAATGCGGTTTGCCTTGCAGTATTCCATTGCCTCACACAACACTGGACGCTCATCATTCTTCTTTGCGCCAGAGATGTATTCCTCAAAGACCTTGCAGACTTCGATACCCTTATATTTTGCATACTCCGACAAGTCCTTGACCTGCCTTCCCGTGCTCTGTCTGTCACCAATACTGGAGACACGAGCGTATATTACCCCTGTTTTCATCTATATCAAAGATTAAATTGAACATGAAAAAGCCTGTGTCCAGATAAGTCTTGCAGATTTATTTGAACACAAGCGTTTTTTGAATACAGCCTGACGGCAATTTTCCAACAAAAGGGAAGAAGTAAGACTTCCCCATTGTTCGCACCTTGCTGTATGTCTCAATCAAACACGCCATTAAACAGATTGACCGCCTCTATCTTCTTTTCAAGAGCCACTTTTGCATAAACTTCGGTTGAAGTGATGCTTCCATGTCCCAAAACATCCTTCACTGCTGATATGTCTGCTCCTGCTGAGATAGCCAACGATGCTGTCGTATGCCGTGAGCAATGGTAGGTCAAATCCTTTTCTATGCCAGCCTTTTCTTTAAGTCTTCTTACGTATTTCGATACGTTGTCTGACTTCTTGACAAGGTGAAACACAAGACTTTCTGGACTGTCATCCGTCCGAGGTGGCAACAACGATTGCGCCATTTCATTGAGCGGAATTATGGCAGGACGCTTTGTCTTTCGCTGTATGATGCTGATTGTCGGAACGCCATCTATCATTTTAATATCACACCACCTTAGATGCTGCATATCGCCAAGGCGAAGGGCAGTCATGGATGATAAGCCAAATGCCAGTTGTACGGTTCGTTCATTCTCACATTCAGCTTCCACCGCCAGGAAACGTGTGAGTTCTTCGGGCGTAAGATACTCTCTGTGCTTGTCAGGAGCATGGAAGCGTTCCAACTTGTTTAGACTGTGTACAGGATTGAATTTTACAAGTCCTTCACGCATAGCCTTGTTAAATATCGCTTTGACTGTTTCCTCAAACAACAGTAATGAGTAATCAGCCAACCGTCCTCCGTTGGTCTTGATTTGGCGTTTGTTGCGATACTTGTTGCGCATATAGTCAAAAAGACCGCAAATTTCATCTTTACTGACATCTTTCAGCAGGATGTCCTTCTTATCAACTCTTCGCAGATAAGTGGCTATACGTTTGCGGACAACATTCTTATGACCTATCATCTTCTTGCAGTTGCCACAATCAACAGACCATTTGATATAATCATCGCACCATTGTAGCCAAGTCAAGCCGTTGCCTTGTTCTTCGCTTTTGGCATTCTCTTTCTCCAATACAGGAGGAGTGAGGATGCGCTCTGCTCGTATCTCCATAGCCTTGTTGTATGTAAGCCGATTGTGCTTTGCAGCACCAACGGCATCATCGGGCAAAAGATAGAGGTGCAAATTTTCTCTCTTGCGGAAGCCAGTCTCGTAGTATTCCAGATATAAGGCTCTTTTGCCTTCCGTCAGCTTACGTTCCTTGATTTCTATCTTCATTGTATTACTGGTATTTGGTCAAACATTCCGTTCACGAGGTTCACGGTTTCCAACTTCTTCTTGTCAACAATCTTGGCGTAAATCTCCGTCATCTTGATGCTCTTGTGTCCGAGTATCTTGCTTACTACATAGATACTTGCACCAAGGGTCAGGAGCATCGTAGCCGCCGTATGTCGTGAGCAATGGTAGGTTATATGTTTGGTTATACCTGCTGCCTCCATCCATTCTTTCAGAACCACTTCTACAGTTGTAGATGTAATTGTCAAGTTGTGGAAGATGTTGTCTATGCCTTCTTCTCTTTTAGGCATCCACTTCTTTGTTTCTTCCGACAAGGGGATGGTTACTCTGTCCTTTGTCTTGACTTGGATATGGTCAATGTATTCTGTCTTGCCGTCAGCAGCCTTGTGGATTTCACTCCAGTTCAAGGCTTTCATGTCGCTATATCTCAGACCAGTGAAACAGGAGAACAGAAAGGCTTTCTTCACCAGTTCATAACGGCATGGTGTGTTCATCACCTTCTTTATTTCCTCTATCGTCAGAAACTCACGCTCAGCCACTCGCTTCTGTGGCTTCTCCTTTGCCTCCAACAGCAAGAATGGATTTTGCTCAATCAGTCCGTCCCTTACTGCCTTTGCCAATGACGAGCCAAAATAGTTGACGAACATACGGCAAGTGGTGGTGCTGAGTTGTTTCTTTCCATCATTGTAGGTGCAAGTCTTCAAAAAAGTAATGAAGCCTTTGCAAAACTCCTTATCCACGTCTTTCAACAGAAACTCTGGCTTGCCTATATATAATAGGTATTGGTCAATACGAGCATGAGTGTTTCGCTTGGTCTTCATGGAAGACTCAGACAACTCGGCATTGTACTTCACAAAGTCATCCATCCACTTGGTAAGTGTCATGCGTGACTTCTTCACCTTGTCCCAATCCACAAGACCCTCTCTCTGAATGTCAAGAATGCGCTGCGCCTTGATTTGCTCTGCCAACTTTCTTGTATTGGCGTTTTGCAACTTGGTAGCAGCGTTGATTTCTGGCACAAGATAGAGTTTCAGAGTCTCTTTCTTGCGCAATCCATTCTGATAAATGTCGAGATAGAGGCTGATGTTTCCGCCAGAGATTTTTTTCTCACGAATACGAACAGGCTCCTTCAAACGGATTTCTTTCTTCTTTCGTCCCATTTTATTTCCTTTCTTTTCAGATGTTAATATATTCTTTTATCACTGATTATCAAGTATTTAACTTGCAACACAAAGATAATACAACGAGGGACAAAAACGAGACAAAAGTGGGTAAACAATCCGCTAATTTAGGAAAGAATAACGAACCAATCCAAAATCGGCTTTCATCCCTAATAGACTGTAAATCAGTGACATTACATCACCTTACTATCCTTTCATTTCCGATGGTTAGACCCGCTTGGGATAATTGGTGGATATTGCAGATGTGTATGGCTTTGGCTGCGCTGTTCTCGATAGTCGTAGCTGGCAGTATGGCCTACAAGATGATGGTAAAGCATGAGCCGATAGACATCATGAAGCTGTTCAAGCCCCTTGTGGTCAGTGTCATCCTCTGTTGGTGGTACCCACCTGCAGATACCGGCATAACAAACAACGGCAGCAGCTGGTGTGTACTCGACTTCCTCTCGTATATCCCAAACTGTATAGGTTCATACACACACGATTTGTATGAAGCTGAGTCTGCACAGATTGAAGACAAGTTTGCAGAAGTCCAGGAACTCATATACACGAGAGACACCCTATACACCTCCTTGCAAGCACAGGCAGATGTAGCCCATTCAGGAACTTCGGATCCCAACTTGATAGAATCCACTATGGAACAAGCAGGTGTGGATGAAGTGACAAACATGGAGACAGACGCTTCAAAGCTCTGGTTCACTTCTCTCACAGCTGGAGCAGTGGTCGGAATAGATAAGGTTATCATGCTCATTGCCTTGATAGTCTTCCGTATAGGTTGGTGGGCGACCATCTATTGCCAACAGATACTCCTTGGTATGCTGACGATATTCGGACCGATACAATGGGCGTTCTCTCTCTTGCCGAAATGGGAAGGAGCCTGGGCAAAATGGCTGATACGCTATCTCACGGTGCATTTCTATGGAGCAATGCTATACTTCGTGGGCTTTTATGTCCTATTGCTCTTTGATATAGTGCTCTGCATTCAGGTAGAAAACCTTACTGCCATTACCGAAAGTGAGCAGACGATGGCAGCATATCTGCAGAACTCGTTCTTCTCAGCTGGTTATCTGATGGCTGCAAGCATTGTAGCGTTGAAATGTCTGAACCTCGTTCCAGACCTTGCCGCATGGATGATACCAGAGGGCGATACTGCGTTCTCTACCCGTAACTTCGGTGAAGGTGTGGCACAGCAAGCAAAGGTTTCAACTCAGGGCATGATAAGCAAAGTGATGTAAAACAGTAAACAATACAAAATATGGTAATAAGGAATCTCGAAAACAAAATCAAGTTGGTGATGATCATCTGCTCACTATTCCTTGTGGGTTGTATCATCATCTGCGTCTCCAGCATTTGGACTGCCAAGGTAATGGTATCGGATGCGCATCAGAAAGTGTACGTGTTGGATGGCAATGTACCTATTCTCGTTCAGCGTAGCACCATGGAAGAAACACTCGATGTGGAAGCCAAGAGTCATGTGGAAATGTTCCATCATTACTTCTTCACTCTTGCGCCAGATGACAAGTACATCAAATATACAATGGACAAAGCCATGTACTTGGTTGACGAAACAGGTCTTGCTCAGTACAACACGTTGAAGGAGAAAGGCTTCTACTCAAACATCATGGGTACGAGTGCGGTGTTCAGCATCTTCTGTGACAGTATCAAGTTCGATAAGGAGAAGATGGAGTTCACCTACTATGGCAGACAGCGCATCGAGCGACGTACAAGCATAATGACCAGAGAACTTGTGACGGCAGGTCATTTGAAGCGTGTTCCCCGTACTGACAACAACCCTCATGGATTGCTCATCACCAACTGGAGAACCCTTCTTAACAAGGATGTGGAACAAAAGACCAAACTGACATATTGATATGGGGTGGAAGAAAATGCTCGTCGGTGAAAAGATGCCAGACAAGGACGATCCTAAATATCGTCAGAGATATGAGAAGGAGGTGAAGGCAGGTCGCAAGTTTGCAAGGACTATGAAGCTTGACTTACTGGCCGGCAAGGTACAACTGTTTGCAAATGACCACAAACGGTTGTTTCTATCCCTCGTCTTTGGATTCATCATTCTCAGTTTTGGTCTAAACATCTATAGGATGGCAGTGGTGTACAATCACCAGCAGTCAAGACAAAGTGCCACCGAAAGGCAAGAACAGATGTTGCGTCAGAGGCATAACAAGGTCAGAAAAGCAGTTGGGAATGCCTACGCCACACTTCCTGCCATGAATAGAGATAATCAAAAGAATAATAACGAAAAGATAGAAAACGATGGACGCATTGAAAAAGATTAACTGGAAACAGCCCAAGTATATGATACCACTTATCATCTACTTCCCTCTGTTGTTTGTCGGCTACTTCGTCATTGACCTCTTTCATACGGAGAAGGCTGAGATTCCTGACGGTCTCACAACGACAGAATACCTCAATCCAGACCTGCCTGATGCCAAGATGAAGGGAGACGGCATTGGAAACAAGTATGAGAGTATGCTAAAATCATACGGCAAGATAGACGATTATTCAGCTTTAGGAAACATTGAACGCAATGAAGAAGACACCAAAGAAGAGTACGATTCAAAATACTCAGATGATGAACGTAAACAACTTGAAGCCCAGGAAGCCGAGAAACTCTCTGAGATGCAAAGACAGCTACAGGAAAGCGCACAAAAGGGCCAAGAAATCGCAAAAGGCGAGGGCAGTTCAGAAAATGACCGCATAGCTCGTGGCAAACAACGTGAGCAGGAAGCGATGGAAGAACTCAATCGGGCCATTGCTCAGGCAAGAATGCAAGCTCAGCAGGTCACTACTCCATCTTTGCAAGCTGAGGTCACGGCCAAAACTGGTGATTCACAGGAAGAAAAGACGGAAGTTCCGGAAAAGAAAAAGAACAATGACGATGAACCGCAAGAGGTTGTCAAGAAGGTTAAGGTAACTTCCGACTACTTCAATACGCTGTGTGATAATGACAAGGAACCTGGGCTTATCAAAGCAATCATAGACGAAAACATCAAGGCGGTGGATGGATCAAGAGTACGTCTTCGTCTTCTCGATGACATTGTCATCAATGAGGTAGTTGTTCATAAAGGCTCCTATATCTATGCCACCATGAGCGGTTTCGGTTCACAGCGTGTCAAAGGTAATGTCAAGAGCATAATGGTAGATGACGACATCATCAAGGTAAATCTATCACTCTATGATACCGACGGACTTGAAGGATTGTATGTGCCAAGTAGCCAGTTCAGGGAAACGACCAAGGATGTAAGTAGTGGCGCATTAAGCAACACCTCCACTCTCACCAATACCACATCCACTACAGGTTCAAATCTGGCTACATGGGGAGCGCAAGCCGTCAGCAATGCCGTTCAGAAGACAAGCAACGCTATCAGCAAGGCAATCAAGAAGAACTCAGCCAAGCTGAAATACGGAACATTCGTGTATCTCATCAACTCACGTTCAAACCAGAAAGATAAATAATAACGAGCAAAACATATATAAATATGAAGACTATCAAGAAATTCTGCGCATTGGTAGTATGCGCATTAGCCTCCCTCCCATCCCTTGCACAGCAGACGTATCAGGAAATGGAGCAGCTTACCATCAATGAGAATGTCACAACTGTCATTACCGCCTCCGAGCCAGTACGCTTCGTTGACATATCTACAGATGCAGTCGTTGGCGACCAGCCAATCAACAATACCATCCGTCTGAAACCCAAGGAAGGCGCTGATGTACATGCTGATGGTGACATATTGGCTATCGTCACTATTGTTACAGAGCGTTACAGAACCCAGTATGCTTTGATATACACCACACGATTGCAGGAGGCAGTTACAGACAAGCAGATACTTGCCTCTGAGAAGATTCCATATTATAATCCTTCTGTATCAATGAGTACTGAGGATATGACCAGATATGCCAGAAAGATATGGAACTCACCGGCAAGAATACGGAATGTGAGCACCAAGCAGCACCGAATGATCATGCGACTGAACAACATCTATTCTGTTGGCGAATACTTCTTCATAGATTTCAGCATCGAGAACCGAACCAATATCCGCTTTGACATCGATGAAATGCGTATCAAGCTTAATGACAAGAAGGTTTCTAAAGCTACAAATGCCCAAATGATTGAGCTTACTCCTGCTTTAGTACTTGACCAGTCCAAGACCTTCAAGTATGGTTATAGAAACGTCATCGTCCTGAAAAAGATGACATTCCCTAACGACAAGGTCCTGTCTATCGAGATTTCAGAGAAGCAGATTAGCGGAAGAACCATTAGCTTGGATATAGACTACGAAGATGTTCTGTATGCCGACTCATTCAACTCACGCTTAATGTTGGAGGAATAAGACGATGAAGAAATACATTTTGTCATTGATGATGGGACTGTGCGTTTCAGTCTCATCATTTGCCCAGAGCCATAGCGACCGAATATCCGTTGGTGCAGGAGCCTTATATCAGAGAGGCTTGGATGCCACAATCTCATGGGAACATGAAACACGCTACCACAACGCTTGGGAGTACTTCATCAACGGTTACATCAAATGGGATGAATGCGCATCATGCGGACACGTCTGTCCTGAGTCTTTCTGGAATAACTACCGTACATGGGGAATAGGTGCTGCCTACAAACCCTGTGTGACAAGAGGCAGGAACAACTACGGAAACCTGCGTATCGGCGCAAGTGCTGGCAGTGACACAGACAAGTTTGTTGGTGGCTTGCATGTCGGTTACGAGCATAACTTTGCCCTTCGCCACGGATGGGGATTGTTTGTTCAAGCCAAATGTGACCTCACTCTTCCCAAACGGGAAGACTTGTTTCGCACTGGCATCGTGATAGGATTCAAGATACCCACATTAAAGAAATAGCAACAATGAAGATACTAAATATCATTTGTGCTACTCTCATGGCAGTAGCATTTGCCTCATGCGATGAGCATCGAGACTTTCCTGATACGGCAATGAAGACCTGCGACATCCTCTGTACAGATGGCAAAGTCGTAAGATTCGAGGAAGTCAAGTCCCAAAACAAGACTCCTATTGCTGTGGTGTTCTATGTGAATCAGAACGAGGACATCCAGGTCACTGGCTATGCAGTCTATCTAAAGGACATTGAGCCGTTTGCCTATTCTGACTCTCTCGGAATGAAGCATAACACGTCAGCTGACATTGCAGCATTTGATGGTAATGGCAATACCCACGCTATGTATTCCACTGGCACTTCGCCTGCAGCTTCAGCGGTCTTTGACATGTGGCAATATGGTCAGAGTGCCTACATCCCTTCCGTTGCTCAGA
>OGJJ01002708.1_pt1 | contig 10900 bp, 10 predicted proteins | sample 1572081 | NCBI WGS metagenome assembly OGJJ01 (sample SAMEA2582122, study PRJEB24529) | metagenome | biome: Human gut stool | place: China | collected 2011
GGTGACCTCTTGCATGCCATGCAAGCGCTCTCCCAGCTGAGCTAAACCCCCAGATATTTGTTGTCGTCCGTGACGACGCTAGTAATTATAGCAGGCAAAGTCAGACTTGTCAACGGTTTTTACAAACTTTCTGTACAAAAAATCTCCGCCAGGGCACATCTACAGCTCCGGCGGAGATTTTTATGGTTCATTCCGTTTCCTATGCCATCAGGCCTTGGCGTACTGGCGGTCAAAGATCTGTGGTGCAACACGGATCAGCAGCACAGCGCCCACCACGGTGATGAGCGTTTCGGGCAGCATGTAGCTGGCGTTATACACCAGGCTGTATGTCCAGGCGCTCAGGCCGTCGCTCAGGTTGCCCCAGACAAGGACACCGGACAGGAAGCTGCACATAAACCGCAGGAAACCTGCCACAGCGGTACCCACGGCCACGCCGACCATCCGGTTCTTGAACGGACGGGCAAACAGCTCTGCCATGCCCAGTGCCATAAAGGCCACCAGATAGTCCAGCAGCACTTCGCCCAGGAAATAGATGAACGTCGGGGTCGGAGGGGCCCAGAAGCCCAGCAGCATCTGCAGGCAGCCATTGACCAGACCCGTGAACAGGCCCCACTTGACGCCGTGACGGAACGACACCAGCACGAACGGCAGCATACTCAGCAGGGTAACAGAGCCACCGTTGGGCATGGTGAAGATCTTGATGTTGGACAGCACCGTGCCAATGGCGATCATCAGAGCGCACTCCACCAGGATACGGGTCTTGGAGTAGGTTTTCGACATAGAGATTCCTCTTCTCTCAATAAATAGTACACAAAAACAAAAACGCGCCCGCATTCCGCAGGCGCATGGGCTGTTTGTGAAAAATCCGGACTTTCCGCAAACTACCTACGCCGGCATTACCCGGATCAGGTTCGAGGGTACTCTGCCACGTGCAGATCTCAGCCTTTCGGCGCCCCTGTTTTTATGTCCAGTTCCAGTATATCCGCTGCAGGGCAAATGTCAAGCCCCGGCAGACATATTGCCGCCCCGGGCCGCATATTTTCTAGTAAGCAATTCAGGGCGGGAGGCGTTGGCCATGAAAGGAGATCCGGAACAGCGGGCAGTCCAGCTGGGCGAATACATCGTCGCGCACCATGCCACGGTGCGGGGCGCCGCGCAGGCCTTTGGGTGCAGCAAATCCACCGTCCACAAAGACGTCTCCACCCGCCTGCGGGCGGTCAGTCCAGGGTTGTTCGCTCAGGTGCAGGCTGTGCTGGCCCGCAACAAAGCAGAACGCCATCTGCGGGGCGGAGCGGCTACCCGCCGTAAATATCAACACTCTCCCTGAAAATATCACAGTAAACCGGCGCGCGGTCCGCCCTTTCCGGGCTCTGCACGCCGGTTTTGTTATTTTTCCCCGGTTCGGAACTGCCCCAGCGCGGCCTTTTCCAGCCGGCTGACCTGTGCCTGACTGATGCCGATCTCCTTTGCCACCTCCATCTGGGTCTTGCCCTTGAGGTAGCGCAGCTCCATGATCTTCTTCTCCCGCGGGGTCAGTCCGGCCACGGTCTGCCGGAACTGCAGCCCGCTGATCCAGCTGTCCTCACCGTCCGGGTCCCGCACCTGGTCAATAACATACATGGCGTCCCCGCCATCGGTATAGACCGGCTCCTCGAGGCTGATGGGCTCCACCACCGATTCCAGAGCCGCCGCCACTTCCCGGCGGGACATCCCGGCCTGCCGGGCGATCTCCTCCACGGTCGGCTCCCGGCCCAGTTTCTTTTCCAGCTGCTCCCGGCTCTGCATGGCCCGGTAGGCCGTATCCCGCAGGCTGCGGCTCACCCGCAGGGCGTTGTTGTCCCGCAGAAAGCGCCGGATCTCGCCGATGATCATGGGCACCCCGTAGGTGGAGAACCGCACCTCCTGCGCCGGGTCAAAGTTGTCGATGGCCTTGATGAGCCCGATGCAGCCCACTTGAAACAGGTCATCCAGGTTCTCGCCCCGCTGGGCAAACCGCTGCACCACACTGAGCACCAGCCGCAGGTTGCCCTCGATCATGCTCTGGCGGGCGCTCTGGTCCCCGGCCCGCGCCCGGGTCAGCAGCTGGCGCTTTTCCTGCTCGGATAAGATTGGCAGCTCGGCGGTGTTCACGCCGCACAGTTCGACTTTGTTGTACATCCCCCGCCCCTCCGGTTTCGTTTGGACTTCACCGGAAGTATGGGCCGTGCGGGACGGGAGCATTCATGGGAAATTAAACCTCTCAGTCTCGCTTCGCTCGCCAGCCACTCCCCTTTCGGCACTTTCGTGCCACCTCCCCCGGCCGGGGGAGTCTTTCCTAATAGGGGAGCCCTTGGCAGGCCGGGCAAGTTTACGCCAAACGAGTAGGTTTCCATTTTCGGCGGATGCCGGGCCCTGCGGACTCGGTTAGGTTTCTTCTAACTGTTTGCGCAGGTCTCGAATGATCCGCTTTTCCAGCCGGGAAATGTAGCTCTGGCTGATGCCGATGGCGTCGGCGGCCTCTTTCTGGGTGCGCTCCACGCCGTCCACGAGGCCGAAGCGCAGCTCCATGATCTGCCGCTCCCGGGGGTTCAGCCGCTCCACGGAGCGCCGCAGGGTGGCCCGCTCGGCGTCCTGCTCCAGCCGGAGGCCCACCTGGTTCTCGTCGCTGCCCAGCACATCCGAAAGCAGCAGCTCGTTGCCGTCGCCGTCAATGTTGAGGGGCTCGTCAATGCTGGCCTCCTGCCGCCGGTTGGAGCTTTTGCGCAGGTACATCAAAATTTCGTTCCCGATGCAGCGGCTGGCATACGTTGCCAGCTTGATGTTCCGCTCGGGCGTGAACGTATTCACGGCCTTGATGAGCCCAATGGTGCCAATGGAGATCATATCCTCCTGCGGCACCCCGCTGCTCTCGTACTTTTTGGCCAGGTAGACCACCAGTCGCAGGTTGTGGGTGATGAGCTCATCCCGGGCGGCAGCGTCGCCTGCCATCATCCGGGCAAGGAGCTGCTTTTCCTCCTCCGGCGTCAGGGGCGGCGGAAGACTCTGCGCCCCGGAGACGTAGTGTACCCCGCCCGGGCAGGCCAGGGCAGCCCACAGCCGATCAAACAGCAGTTTCAATCTTTGAAGCATCATGATCCCTCCATCACGTCCGACCCCACCAGCAGCGTCCAGCCCGGGGGCGGGGGCGGCGTATCACAAAAGGCGGCATACAGGCCATGCCGTGTCTGCTGCCGTCCCCGAGCCGTCCAACGCAGCGCCTGCGCCGGGACGGCAGGCAGCAGGCAGTGCCCCGCCACTGTATCGCAGGGGACGAGCCGCACTCCCAGCTCCGGCGGGGGCAGGATGCCGCTCCCGGAAAACGTTTCTTTTAAATAAGTACGTACGGCAGGCGGCAGCCGGGCTTCCACGGCCGCAAAGCGTACCAGCACCACCCCACAGCCGGAGAGCGGCTCCCGCACCCCAAACCCGGTATCGTGGAACGCCCGGACAGGGAGCACCACGCCCGCTATCTCCAGCTCTGCCGGAAAACAGGCCTTTTTTCCGTCCCCCAGCAGGTGGAGGGCCAACGTCAGCCCGCCGTACACACAGCCGGCGCTCACCAGCAGCACCTCCGGCGAAAGCGGCAGATAGACGCTGAGGTTGTTCACCTCCATCCGGGCCCCGGGCAGCAGCACCGCCCCGGTGAGCATCAGGTTGAGCAGCCAGAACCACGCCAGCAGCCGCACAAAAGCCCGCCACCCCGGCCAGCCATAGGCCGCGGCCACGGCCAGCGCCCCGGTGCCGCCCTTGTAGAGCAGCCCGACGCTCCACGGCGCTGTGGGGGCCAGCAGCGCCAGCGAGGAAGCCGCAGCCACCGCCGCCCCGCAGAGAGCCCGCCCGCCGCTGCACCGCTGGCCGCTGACCAGTCCCGCCGCCAGCAGGAACAGCGCTCCCAGCACAAAATTGGTCAGCAGGAGCACATCCAGATAGATGACTGTTTTGATACACCCGCCCCCTTTTCATCGTTATAGCATCCCGGGAGAGGGAAAGTTGTCGGAGGAAGCCCGCGCCGTCATTGCTGCCCCGGAAGATGCCGGGCGCTGGTGTGGTTGGCAGGCATCTGCGGGCTAAACCTCTCCGGCACGCCTGACGGCGTGCCACCATCCTCCCTCTGTCGCTAACGCGACATCTCCCTCCGGCCGGAGGGAGTCTTTCCTGAAAAAGGGGAGGCATTGGCAAAGAGGTTTCGTTTCGAATAATTTAACGGAAGAACATCAAAACTTTACGGAAGCACCAAAGCCTCCCCTTCGTAGGGGAGGTGGCATCGAGCGTGAGCGAAGATGACGGAGAGGTTGTACCCAAATAAAACACAAAAAGCCCTTGCATTCCTGCCCGACATGCGGTATAATATCACTTGCAGTCAGTGGACGGCACCAAATTGAAGATCTGCCTCTTTAGCTCAGTCGGTTAGAGCACCTGACTGTTAATCAGGGTGTCGCCTGTTCGAGTCAGGCAAGAGGCGCCATCACAGCGGTGAGCTTTACGGTTCACCGCTTGTTTTTTGCGTTGCGTGTGTAACAGTTTTGTTGCTTTTTTCACAGTTTTTTCAAAAATTAATGGTTTCTTAAAAAATGTCCTCTTGAAGAAACTGCCATATTGTGTTACACTACTACCAAGCTTTAAAGGTTTTTTGTCACATTTTTCCGTTTTCCCCTTGTGGAAGCTGGAATTGTGTGGTACTATAAAGCTGTTATATCCGGTCAAGGGTGGGTTCTGCCCAGTTGCAGTACCTGATATAATTTTTAAGTTCGATGGAGCCGAGTGCGCACTCGGTTACATAGGTCCGCTGTGAGATGCGCATCCACGGAGGGGCCGTTTTAATACGATTCATTCATTTGAAGGGAGTAATTCATTATGATGATGCCTGCAAACTTCTCTGTTGTTGCAGAGAACGAGATGACTTATGTCGTCGGCGGCGGCCTGCTGGAGGCTATCGGTTCTGTTACCGCTCCGGTCTGGACCTCTGCTAATGTCAAGACTTTCAACACCAACCTGGTGACCATCGTTGGTAACTCTTATGTCTCCAAGCTGGTCAGCACCACTCTGGGCGTTATGTTCGGTGGTAACTGGGGCGGCGACGGTGCCGGCTCTTCCATCTTCAGCGCTGACAAGGGTGGTCTGGGTTCCATCGTGAAGTACGGCATTAGTGGCAAGACCACTGAGCTGAACAGCTTCAACAAGTTCATGCAGGTTGTCGGCCTGGGCGCTGCTGTGTACCAGCTGGGCACTGCTGACGCTAAGACCTATGTTAAGGAAACCAAGGTCCTGAAAGCCTAAGTTTCAGATCAAGTTTTATTCGTTGAATAAACCGATAAACTTTATCGGCGGCAAGTCGTAAGGCTTGCCGCTTTTTTATTTGCATTTCTTGTTACGATTTTGGAACCTTTTTCACATTTTTTTCAAAAATTAATGGTTTCTTAAAAAATGTCCTCTTGAAGAAAGCACCATATTGTGTTATACTACACCCAAGCTTTAGGAGATTTGAGTAAAATTTCTTAGAGTGATGACTTGATCAAAGGGTAGGCGCTCCCTTCTTTTGATAAGCAGCTTGGCCTCTGCTTTGCTCTGTTTCCGCATCAGGGCAGAGCAAAGCAGGGGGCTATGCGCTGCTTTATCGGGGAAGCGAAAGAAGCCTTTGTTCGTGTGTCAAAACCAGCGGGACTATTTAACCCATGAGCTTTGCGAACTGCCAAGGCCTCCCCTACAAGGGGAGGTGTCACCGACAGGTGACGGAGAGGTTGGACATTGCAGCACTCTGCCGTAATGTTTCCAATCGGAAGTATCTACTCTGTACAACCTCTCAGTCGCTCACGCGACAGCTCCCCTAGCAGGGGAGCCTCTGGCGAAAAGGGAAAGCAGCTCAAAAAACTCCTACTTGCGAAAGCAGGAATATCATGGTAGAATAGGACTGTTGTTTTGAAATAGATTCCAAAGAATAGGAAGCATCTATGCGTTATACCTACGTCCGGCAGCACGACACGACGGACTGTGCAGCTGCCAGTCTCGCCATGGTGTGCCTCCACTACAAAAAAGAGATCACCATCACCCGCCTGCGCGACATGATGGGCACTGACCTGAAAGGCACAAACCTCACGGGTCTGCAGAAAGCCGCCAACGAGCTGGGGTTTGATACAGCGGCGGTACGCGTAGACCGCGAAAACTTCTTAAGCGATTTTACTCTTCCTGCCATTGCGCAGGTCATCACCGATCAGGGCCTGGCCCACTTTGTGGTCATCTTTAAAAAGACGACCATCAAGGACGATGATGCCCGCCGCAAGCATGTCCGCAAAGAAGAAGAGCGGAAAGCCGACGAGAGCAAAAAGTACAAGTGCAAGGATTACGTCGTCATCGGCGACCCTGCCAACGAGCTGAAAAAGATCTCGCTGGATGAGTTCTACAAAAACTTTACGGGTGTTTTGCTCCTGATGAACCCCACCTCGGAGTTCAAGGGCGGCAAGGAAAAACAGGGCAGCATGTTCAAGCGGTACATCAACCTGCTGCTGCCCCAGAAAAAACTTTTTATCTATGCCATCGTCAGCTCGGTCATCCTCACGGTGCTGGGCATCGCGTCCTCGATGTTTAATAAAATATTGATGGATGAGATCCTGCCGTATGGATTAAAGAGCTTACTTGTTTCGATGATCCTGGTGTTCAGTATCGTGAGCATCACGAGCACACTGATCAGTACTGTCCGTCAATGGATCCTGATCCACCTGTCCATCAAGATCGACATCCCGCTGATGCTGGGGTACTTCGGGCATGTGTACAAACTGCCCATGAAGTTCTTCGCCACCCGGAAGACCGGTGAAATCACCACCCGTTATTCGGACGCGTCCACCATCAAGTCCGTCTTCACCAGCATCGCGCTGAGTGTGGTCATGGATATCGTGATGGCGGTAGCCACCGGCATCGTCCTGTTCCGGATGAACGCGACCCTCTTCTCCATCTCGGTCTTCACCCTTCTGCTGAGTTTGCTGCTTGTCATTATTTATAAGCAGCCCTACAAGCGGATCAATGAAGAGACGATGCAGCAGTCGGCCGTCCTCAACAGCCAGATGATCGAGAGCCTCCGCGGCATCGAGACCGTCAAGTGCAATGCCAATGAGGACCGCGAGCTGGAAACTCTTGAACGTGAATACATCAAGAGTATGAAGATCAGCATTCGTTCCAGTAAGATCAGCACCGGACAGTCTCTGTTCTCTGCTTTGATCTCTACCATTCTCGGCATGGTCACCTCTTACGTGGGTATCATGCAGGTGTTGAATGGCAACATGACGCTGGGCAGCTATATGGCGTTCAGCACCCTTTCCAGCTACTTCACCTCTCCGGTGAGCGACCTGATCAGCATGCAGATGTCGATTCAGGAAGCACAGATTTCCATGAAGCGTCTGACGGAGATCATGGACTATGAATCCGAGCAGAAAGACGATCAGGAATACACCGAGATGGAGCAGATAGATGGTGACATCGAGTTCAAAGATGTCACGTTCCGGTACGGCAGCCGTTCCCCTGCCCTGAATCATGTGTCCTTTACGATCCCGAAAGGAAAGAAAGTGGCGCTGGTTGGCCAGAGCGGCAGCGGCAAATCCACGATCACCAAACTCCTGCTCAAGTATTATGAGCCGGAAAGCGGTGAGATCGACGTCAATGGCGTCAATCTGGACGAGTACAGCAATCAGTCCGTCCGCCGTGCCATCGCCTACGTGCCCCAGAACGTGGAGCTTTTCAGCAAGACCCTCTATGATAACATCCGGATCTCCAAGCCGGACGCGACCATCGACGAGGTCAAGGCTGCTGCCAAAAAGGCAGACGCCCACGAGTTTATCCGCAAGCTGCCGTTGCAGTACAACACTTATCTGGAAGAAGCCGGCAACGGCCTCTCCGGTGGTGAGAAGCAGCGCATTGCGATGGCTCGCGCGTTCCTGAAAGACTCCAACCTCTATATCTTTGATGAAGCGACCAGCAGCCTCGATTTTGGTACCGAAAACACCATCTTCGATATGATCTACAATCAGCTGGCTGATCGTTCCATGTTGATCGTGGCCCACCGCCTTTCTACCGTCCGTGATTGTGACCTGATCCTGGTCATGGATCATGGCGAGATTGTGGAGCGCGGCACCCACGACGAGCTGCTGGCAAAGCAGGGCAAGTATTACGAGCTCTGGAACCTGCAGCAGGGGATCTTCCGCCGCAAGAAAGAAGCACCCGCCCCGGCTCCCGCCGCCGTTGTGGAAGAAGACGACGATGGCGAGGACGCCATGACTTATTAAGTTGCAACTGAGTGCGCACTCAGTTACATAAATTGGCTTTTGAAAGGATGCGCATCCGGAAAAAGGCCGTGTAAATTTGATTTAATCATTTGAAGGGAGTAATTCATTATGATGATGCCTGCAAACTATTCTGCTATCGCAGAGAACGAGATGACCTATGTTGTTGGTGGCGGCCTGCTGGAGGCCATCGGCTCTGTTACCGCTCCTGTCTGGGGTGCTGCTAACGTTAAGACCTTTAACACCAACCTGCTGACCATCATCGGCAACAGCTTTGTTACCGACGTGATCAGCGGCACTGTCGGTGTTGTCTTCGGTGGCGACTACATGACCAAGTACAATGATGCTGAGGGCAAGGAGAAGCGCCGGACTGTTCTGGGCAAGAACAAGGGTCTGTGGAATGCTCTGGATCCCAACGGCGATAAGGAGACCACTGGCCTGAACAAGTTCCTGCAGGGTGTCGGCGCTCTGGCAGCTGTGTACCAGCTGGGCACCAGCACCGCTAAGGCTGCTGTTGCTGAGTCCAAGCCTATCGGCATCACTGGCGCTCTGAACTTCTAATCAGCTCCTATAACTAAATAGGAAGTGTATTGCATTTGCACCGCCCTACTCGTTAGGGCGAGGTAGATGATAATGCCTCGCTATGGTGTGCCAGGAGGCGTAAGCCTTCTGGCACACTTTCTATTTGTGTACATTTTGCGAGCAGAATGTGGACAGATAGAGAACATCACTTATTACTGCAACAAGTAATAGGTGATCGTAAAGAAATTACACGATGCCTGCCCGCCACCAAGCCTCCCCTTTTTCAGGGGAGGTGGCACGGCGTAAGCCGTGACGGAGAGGTTTGGTCAGCAGCTGTCAGAGGATAACCTCTCAGTCTGCTCCGCAGACAGCTCCCCTACGAAGGGGAGCCTTTGACAAAGAGGTTTCGTTTTGTAGAATTTAACGAAACGACATCGAAACTTTACGGTACCGCTAAGCCTCCCCTTTGCAGGGGAGGTGGCACGCCGTCAGGCGTGACGGAGAGGTTTGGCCCGTCTGCAGGCCAAAAATAGATGAAAAATAACCTCTCACCGCTCCATCTCATCGACAGGTCATGCCAAGCCTCCATCTGCTGTAGAGATCTGCTTACGGCCAGAGGATTCCCAAACAGACCTCTCACCGCTCCATCCCGCTCACGCGGGCGTGTCGCGGAGCTCCCCTACAAAGGGGAGCCTTTATTAAGGAAAGGATGATTTTATGTCAATCAACTACTTTCCCTATGACCGACGGCTGACTCCGCGTGCGCAGGAATTACGGCACGACATGACCCCGCAGGAACGAAAACTCTGGTTTGAATTTTTGCGCAGCTACCCTGTCAAATTTTACAAACAGCGCGTCATTGAATATTATATCGCTGATTTTTATTGTGCCCGCGCAAAATTAGTGATAGAATTAGATGGCTCACAGCATTATACCGAGCAGGGCAAATGCTATGATGCTGAGCGTACCGCTGTTTTGGAGGGTCACGGGCTTATGGTTCTGCGCTTTTCCAACCACGAAGTTTCTTCCAACTTTGAGGGCGTCTGCGCGGTGATCGAGAATGCCGTCCGTGAGCGTTGCCCTGACAGTGAGCCATAGTTTTTTCTTTACGATTGCCTATTACACCCCTCCCCTGCCGGAGGGCAAAATCTAACAGAACAGGTGGACAATATCATGAGAGAGATTCAAATTGCACAAAACAAGACCCTCAAGCTGACCAATGTGCTGGCCCGCAAGATCGAGGCGGAAGAGTTTGCCAACCTCCAGATCGTTCTGACCCAGATGCAGAACTTTATGAAGAGCAACAACGCCCAGCCCATTGGCCCCATGATCCAGTGCGTCAAGATCCCCGGCGGCCCCAACCCCCAGCCGGAAGTTTACATGATGCAGCAGACCACCCAGCTCATCCCCCGCATGGAGCCGGGCTACACCCAGGACGCTGTTCTCCGGGTGCGCGGCTGCCTGTACGCCCACTACACCGGCCCCATGAGCCAGAGCGGCCTCGCCAGCCAGAAGCTGAATATCTTTGCCTTTGAAAACGAGCTGGAGCTCAACGGCAATGTCTACACCATCTTTGTCAACCAGGACGACGATGACGCGGTTGTTGACGTTTTTATGGAGACCAAGTAATATGACGAACACCACCCACATCTATAATCTCGACGAGCTGCAGGACCGCCGCATCATGATGGACAAGAAGCTGCCGCCCTACGGCTACGCGCTCATCATCCTGACGGGCTTCCTCATGGTGTACCTGCTGCTGTGGAGCACCAAGAACTACCGCACTTATGTCAGCCAGTCCACCGGCACGGTGCAGGCTGCCAACAAGACCTACATCATGTCCAGCTACTCCGGCGCCATCACCGAGCTGAACGTCTCCGAGGGCAGCTATGTCAACGAGGGCGACCTCATTGCCCACATCAAGAGCACTGACCTGGACATTCAGACCGAGAGCTACGAGAACCAGCTGGCCCTCTACAAAAAGCAGAAGAGCCAGTACGAGAAGCTGGTCAAGTCCATCCAGGACGACAAAAACTACTTCAGCGAGACGGACATTGACGACCAGCCCTACTACTACCAGTACGAGACCTACA
>OGJJ01002710.1_pt1 | contig 10897 bp, 6 predicted proteins | sample 1572081 | NCBI WGS metagenome assembly OGJJ01 (sample SAMEA2582122, study PRJEB24529) | metagenome | biome: Human gut stool | place: China | collected 2011
GGGCAGCATGGCGGCCGGTCCGGCCGCCAGGGCGACGCCCAACGCGATCGCGACGAACCGGTTCCGGCGGTCCGTGCCGGCGCCGATGCGGATGATGTTCCTCATATCGTGTCCTTCTCCTATGGGCGCGGCCGCATGCCGCGCCCGCCCCCTCCCCAACAGGAGGGGAGTGATCGATGTCGTTGCATGGATGAGGGGCCGGCGTCCCGGTCGGGACGCCGGCCCCGGGAAAAGGGCCCTCCACGCGGCGACGCGCATGGGACGGGCCCCGTCGGGTCAGGCGGCGCGGCGCGGCATGAGGGCCGCGTCCGTGTCGTCATGCGCCGACTTGCGGCGGCGGACCATCACGACGGCGGCGCCGATGCCGGCCATGAGCAGCGCGCCCACGCCGACGGGCAGGATCGCGGAACCGGTCTCGCCCAGCAGCGACCGGCGGCCGTTCCAGTCGTCGGTGTTGGACTCGACGGGCGTGTCCTCGCACAGCGTGCGATCGCCGACGGTCACCTGCCTGGGACCGTCGCCGTCGCCGGCCTCGCCGCCTGTGGACGGCTTGCCGGAGGCGTCGCCGAACGGGTCCTTGTCCACCACGGGGCATTCGACCAACGGGGTGCCGGTGACCTTGGCGCGGTCGGTGTGCCTGTCCTTGGTGAATCCGGTGAGCGTGCCGGTCACCTCGACGCTCTGGCCGGGCTTGAGGACCAGCGTGGACCAGTTGTCCGGGTACTTGAGGTCCTTCACCTCGCCGTCGCCGACGATGGTGTGGTCCTCGAGCTTCAGGTCGCTGGCCTTGAACCATGCGCCGTGCCCGTCCTCGTCCTTGCTTGTGTTGGTGATCGTGAACACGATCACGTCGCCGTCCTTCGCGCCGTCGAGCGCGTCCTTGGAGTCGTCGCGGTCGCCCTTCGGCCATCCGCTCCTCCTGTCCCACTTCTCGAGCTTGATGCCCGGGGTCAGGTCAGGGGTGCGGGTCCACACGATGTTGCTGGTCAGGTCCTTGCCGTTCACGTGCTCGGTGAACACGTTCTCGTGGCGGTCGGTGACCTTCACGCGCGTGGCCTGGACGTAGGCGCGCCAGCCCTGCTCGTGCGCGTCGTCCGCGGACACGAGGTCCAGGTACGCCTGGGTGGCCTGGATGTCCACGAGGCCGGTGGAGGGGTCGATGTTCGCGGTGAACATGTCGCCGCCGAGCCTCGAGCTGTCGAAGCCGCTGCCGGCGATTCTCTCGCCCTTCTTGGCGATGGCCTCGCCGCCCCGGTACAGGTCGCGGGCCGCGTACACGGCCCACTGGCCGGTCGCCTTGTCGTACGCCGGGTCGAGCTGGTCGGTGATGCCCCAGTTCGCGATCTTCTGGTAGGCGCGGTCCGCGGGCAGGATGCTGGAATCCAGCTGGTAGAGGAACGTGCTGTTCAAATACACGCTCTTGCCGTCGACGCTCTGGCCGCCGACCTTCACGGTCACATCCTTCTTCGGGTTGATCGGCTTCAACGGGTTGGAGACGGTGTTGGTCTTCTTCCTCACGTTGTTGACGATCTGGACCGCGGTGTTCTTCACCACGTAGCCGTCGGTGACCTTGACCACCGTGTAGGGCAGGGTGACCGCGTAGTGCTGGCCGAGCAGCGACTGGTCGATGGCCGGGTCCTTCAACGGGTCGTGGTCCTTGTCGGACTTCCCGGCGTAGGCCTTCAGGTCCGCGGGCTGCGGGTCGCCCTTCACGGTCTCGCCGGTCGCGGGGATCTCGGTGTCCACGGTCTTCGCGTACGCGTAGGCGACGCCGTCCCTCACCTGGATGTTGAACGCGTTGGTGTAGTCCTTGCCGTCGTCGCCCGTGATCTCGATCCTCGACGGGTCGATGCTCACGTACTCGTCATCGAAATCATCCGTCAGGCCCAATCGCCATACCTTGTAGGCCTGGTCCTTCTGCGTGGCGTCGAGGTCGATCGTGTAGTGGCCGGTGTCGCCCAGCAGCATCGTCTTGCCGTCGATCGAGACGGTCGGGTCGCCCTGCTCCTTGGACTGGGTGTCCTTCTTCGAGGGGTTGAAGACGGGCGGCAGGTTGAACACCTCGTTCGACGGGGTCAGGCTGTTGTTCAGGGTCAGCACCCACTTGTTGCCGATCTTGTGGTCGGCGGGGGCATCCTCCCTGACGGTGCCCTCGAAGCGGATCTGGACGCGCGGGCTGGAGGAGGCGCGCCACTGGCCGATCAGCGACTGGTCCTTCACGGTCAGCTGGAACAGGTGCCTGCCTTCATCCCACCTGGTCGCGTACTTCGACTTCGGCACGACCTTGCCGGTGTTCAGGTCCATCATCTCGACGGTCTGCTTGTCCGGCACGAGGTTCTCGTCATAGGAGTCCGTGAACGCCACGCTCGTGACCATGGTGGCCAGGTCGGCGGGCAGCTTCGGCTCGGTGGTCAGCTGGTACTCGACCTTCTGGCCCGGGTGGACGACCTTGCCGTCCACGCTCTCCTGGCCGCCGCCCTGCGAGGATTCCGCGATCACGTCCTTCTTCACCGGAGGCACGTAGCCGCAGATCTTCGGCTTGTTGGTCGGCTCGGTCTGCCCGTTCACGGTCTGGCTGCCCTTGTTGGTCAGCTCCTTGCCGTCCGGCGAGGTGCAGAACGTGACCTCGTCGCCCGGCTTCCTGCCGAAGTCCTCGCGCACCCGGGCCGCGCCCTTGCCGTCCGCGAAGTTCACGGTGAACGGGACGAGCAGGGTCAGCTGCAGGCCCTTCCTCATGCCCTTCAGGGTCTTCAAATAGTCCGGTTTCGCGGTGGCGGTCGCCACGGTGCCCTCGACCTTGATGTCGAACATGTCGGTCACGTCGGTGCCCTTGTTCGCGATGTCCGCGACGCTGGTCTGCGTGTAGTGCTTCACCGTGGCGCCGTCGACCGTGTCGGTGCGGTCGGGCTCGGCCTCGGCCGCGAACACGCGGATCTTCGACGCGTCCTGCGGGTCGACCAGATAGTCGGCGGCCGCCCAGTCGTCGGTCAGCTCCAGCTTGGAGGGAGCCTCCTTCAGACCGGGGTCCACGGTGCCGTTCACCGCGCTGCCGACCGTGTCCCCGTCGAGGAACTTCATGTCGTCCGCGCCGGTCCTGTTCGTCTCGCCCGGATCCACGACCGCGAGCCACTTGCCGTCACGATAGAGGATCCAGCTCTTGTCCGGGTTCGGCCGCCAGGTCGGGAACCCGTGGCCGTCGGCCTTGCCCGTGCCCTTGTCGTTCCACGTGACGGACGGCGTGTCCGTGACCTTCGACGTGGAAGGCAGCGAGACCGTGATGGTCAGACGGTACTCGAATGTGTGCCTTTCCGGCAGGTCGCCGCCCTTCCACGTGGCCGTGGCCACATCGTTCGGGGCCGGCTGCCCGTCCGCCGTGTTGAACGTGAACTTCGCGGACACGTCCTGGCCGGTGGTCGTGTCCGTGACCTTCTGGCCCGTGACCTTGTACGCCATGCCGTTCGGATCGATCGCATCCTGGACGACCATCCTCTTGCCGCCCACGCCAGTGCCCGTCGAGATCACCGTCTCGTTCGACATGCCATCAGCGCTCGTGCCCTGCTCCACCTTCTTCGTCGGCGGGGCCGGAGGCGTCTCCGGCGGCTTCGGCTGGTACTTGTCCAGCACGATGATGATCAGGTTCGGCGTCGCGCCGGCCGCAGCCACGTTCGAATACGCGATCTTGTCCACGCTGTTCGACGGATCATCATCAAACGGAGTGGAAGTACCATACTCCTGTGTACCTGCGTAGTAATACTTATACGGTTTGATTTGCGAGTCCCAGGACGAGTGCCATTCGGACGCCGAATAGCCGCCGGACCCGTTGTACACCCATCTGCCGCCCTGCTGGCCCGCGACCGAGCCCACGCCCACGACACGGCAGTCGCCGTCGCCCTCGCCCGGATGACGCTGACGGAACCCGGCCACGCACTTCGACAGCGCGCCCCGCAACGTATCGCGGATCGCCCCCGGCCCGTCGTACACGCCGTCGTTCACCACACTCACGCCGGCACGCTTGTACGCGGCCTCCACCGACGCGATGCGCGGCGAGCCGTCCGCGTTCGCGGCCGGACCGAAGCTGCCGGACGCGTCGTCCTTGTACTGCCAGAACATGCCCGCGGGAAGGCCGCCGGTCGCGCCGCCCGGACGGTTGTCTCCCGCGCCGCCCGCATACGCGGTCGACGCCACCAGGCCGCCCGTGGCCAGCGTGGCCACGGCCACCAGGCCGGCAAGCACCGTGCGTGCCGGCCCCGCCCCATGCGCGCCACGCGCGAGCGGTTCATGACTCCGCCCGGCCGACGCCCTATCATGACGAAAACCCATAAGGGTCTCCTCCCTGTGTTGATCAACAGGACGGGCCTCTCCCGCCCCTCACGGAACCGGCCCCACAGGCCGGACTCCGCGACCCCCACCCGCGCACCCCGGGAAACCACACCGATATCACAGGAAAAACACAGGGAAAAGAGAACAAGAAATGAAGAATCCCGTACCGGATAACCGGTACGGGATAGATGTCTTTAGATTATTCAACTATATGTTAATGCCTAATTGGGGGAAGAGATGCACAGCCATCTGTGCATGTGCCGATGCCGTGTCCTCCGCTGATTGGTCCGCTGGAGGCGGAACCCCCACCGTTGCCGCCTCCGGTCGCGGGCGGCGTGTACGTGCCTCCGCCGGTGTAGCCTCCTCCCGTGTAGCCTCCACCGGTGTAGCCGGTGCCGCCGCCGTACGAGTAGCCGCCGCCATAGGACTGGGCCTGCTGCTGCGCCTGCGCCTGGGCCGCCGCCGCGTCGGCCGCCGCCTGGGCCTCCTGTTCGGCCTGGGCCTTCTCCTCGGCCTCCCTTCTGGCCTTCGCGTCGGCGTCGGCCTTCGCCTTGGCCTTGACCGACCCGTCCACCGCGTTCACGGCCTCGCCGATCGCGTCCGCGTCCCTGTCCTTGATGGCCTGCTCCAACATGCTACGGGTCTTCTCGTCGGCGACCCTGCCCTTCGAATCGGCGAGCAGCTTCTCCGCGTCCTCGACCGTCCTGTCGAGCCTCGAGGATTCCACCGCCTTGACGGCCTTCCCGAGCGATGCGGCATGGGTCTTGTACCAGGCGGCCTGCCTGTCGAGCTTCGACGTCGCCTCGTCCAGACCGGCCTTGGAACCGGCCAAGCACCCCTCGTATTCGGGAGCCGTGGTCTTCAACGCCTTGGCCAGCGCGTCCACGGTCCTCGCGTCCTTCACCTGGTCGACGGTGACCGCCGAGGCGTCGGCGGCCTGGCCGTTGACGACCGCATTGTAGTCGTTCGCCGCGCCACGCGCCCCGTCGGCCGCCACGGCGCAAGCCTCCTTCGCCTCGGCCAGTTCGCGCGCCGACCACATACGGTAGCCGGCCACACCGCCCACGGCGAGCAGCACCAGCACGCAACCCACGGCCGCGGGTGCCAGCCACTTCGGACGCCTGCGAACCGTTTCGGGCTCGGGTTCGGGCACCACGCCCACGCCGTCCGGGGACGGCACCTTGTCCTCTTCGCTCATCCTCGTTCCTTTCCTATCATCGGACCAACCGCCGGCACCCCTTCCGGGAGAGAGGGACGGTCCGCATGAACACATCCTATGCCACGGCCGGCGATCCCGCCGGCCGGCATGCCATCCACCCGACAATCCGCCGATATCGGGGGGAGCGGGAGGGGAAGCCGGACGGCTGGCGCTCCCCTTCCCGAAATGCCAGTACACGGCGACCAGGAGCCACAGAAGGGCGGCGTATCGGCACGCATTCAGCACCATGGGCCTGCTGAGCAGGTCGTACAGGAAATGGGAAAGGAACAGAATCGTCCAGCTGCGCGTCGCGACGAACGCGGCGAATCCCAGGAACAGCGAGAAGAAGATGACCAAGCATTGCAGAAAATTCCATCTATACGTAGGCAGATGCAGCATGCCGAACAGAAAGGTCGAAACCAGCCACGCGACGAGGGAACGGACCCATGGATCCGACCGGCCCCATGCCCGATTGAGGGCCTTATACAGCAGCGCGAACAGAAGAACCGACAGGCACGCCTCGACCATGATCTGGATGAACATGACCACATACTCGCCGAACGTGTCCGTCGCGGCGATACCCGCGTTCTCCGACGTGTCGGGTATGAGGGAAACCAGCAGTGCCGATATATAGAAGGTCACAACCGGCAGGACGAGGACGCACCCGAGACAGAGGAACCACCGCATGGGCTTGCCGGGCCTCCTCAACGCGTCGAGCGGATGAGGCCTGTATCCCACGGAAAACAAGGCGGCCGCCAGAGCTGCGAAGGCCAGGACCTCCCTCCACGGGCTCTCGAACAGATCGCACACGAGGATCGAAGCTCCCAGAACGGTCAGGACGGGTGCGAGGATCCGCGCGACAGGACACTGCGGTGTGCCGAAAAGCTCTCCCGACAGGTTCAGACGCACGCGTGCCCAGGCGAAGGCCTTCCTGAACGGATCGAGTATCCGCCCAGGCTCATCCGGCGGCAATGCGGGGCCGTCCATGACATCATCCCGCGAACGACCGTCATCCCCATGTTCCATGTTTCCCCCTTCTCATGTGGAAAGCCGATACGAAAACGATTGTCCTCCGACGGCCGGAAATTCTTTCCCGTCCCATGAGAGTGTGACGTCTCATGCCATGATGCACGCCGAACGTGTCCCCGTATCGGCTTGATGAGGAGTGAAAAACTCTGTGCGCGATGGCCGGATTCCGGACCGTCCGTGAACGCGCGACCCGGTTTATAGAGAAGCTCGGCCCGTCACGGCGATTTGCTGGTAAATGGCTGCCACGGTCTTGTGTCCCATGAAACGCCGTTCCCCCGAATCATGGACGTCCGTGGCTGATCGAAAGCATTTCCCCGATCAGGATACTCATGGCTAGGGCTTGTTCCTTGTTCCCGGTCGAAGTATACGCATGTGCGCCGTTCTGGAGCAGTCGGAGCAGATTTTCCGGCGACACCGCCTGGTTGCGCATAAAGGTAACGAGATCAGCGCTGTTTGCCGCCTGCCTGAGACGTTTTTTCGCTTCCCCGGCATACTCGCCCACATATCTGTCCAATCCGCCGCATCGTTCCATGGCGGCCGTATCGATCAGCAGACGCAGCCCCATGCGAAAGATCGGCACGAACGCGGCGGCATTCCGCATGCCTCCGCGCGCATACATGTTCCACAGTTCCTCCAAAGTGCGATACATGTTGTTGACGTCTCCCGTCTGCAGCCGTAGACCCGAAGGGTTCCCGAACACGGGAATGGATGCCGGCTTGACCTGACGGGTGCGTCCCCTTCGCCTCCTGGCGGATGCATCGGTGTGGGGGAGTGTCCCGGACGTATCGGGGCGAAGCACATCATCCCGGCCAGGACCACCATGGGATTGCGATGGAGGCTCGGAATTGTCGGAGGGAAGTTCCCTTTCCCGTCCGTCGGCCTTTTCGCCCGCCGGTCGGCGGTGCCTTGCTTCTCTGATACGGTCTATGAGTTCGCCCGGTAGGACGCTGGCGGGGTCGTTTCGCGCGTTGCGCGTGTTCAGCTCATTATCCAGTTTGTCGGCGACGGCTTCCACGAGCTCCTCCAGCAGCTCCAGAGGAACCCCGAAGTCCGGCTCGTCGGGAAGAAGACCCATCTCCTCGAGATGCTTTTTGTTGAAGACGTCATCTTCGACGTATCTCATGTTCAGGGCGGGCCATTTCGTCACCGCCTTGATGAGCTCCTCCAACCGTATGAGAACGGTTTTCGGGCCTCCCCTGTAGTCGAACATGAAACGGTCCCGCTCGTACTGCTTCCAGCTCCCGTTACCTCTGTGCTTGCGTTCCACATTCTCCAGCGCGGTCTCTTCGTCGCACACGTTGCATGGGATGGGGTCTGGGAAATCCGGAGGCACCAGTTGTTGCTGGCCCTCAGTAGTGAGACCGGCCTTGCGGAGCATCGCCAGAATGACACGCCTGTTGCCGTCGTATACCCTGTACTTCGGTCCGTCATCGATTCTGCATACCGTGGGCAGTTCGCTCAAATCGAATCTGTCGCCCATCTCTTTCGACAGCTTGGACAACTGCCATTGCTTGTCGTTGCGTCCGTAGGTTGCGCGACGGATGACATCGTCGTTCGTGTAATCGCCATCCAGCGGATCGCGGGGATTCTCCGTCCACAGGACCAGATCATCCAGCGGAATGTACTCCACCTGCTGGCCCTCCCATGGGCCGATATTCTTTTCCCCGAACGGATTCGCCATGTCCTCTCCTTCGCGTCAGTGCATGTGGGCTGCGGCCTTGCCCAGTGTATCGGAAAAGATCATCAGCTCGTTCGCGGTGCGCCGGGCGGAGGCGCTGTATTGCAAAGGAAACAGGCCACCGTACCGTTCCCCGTACAGCTCGCGTATCAACGCCGTATCGTCATAGGTGAGCATCCAATGGGAGTCGGCATGATTGTTCAGCAGATTTCCGAGCTCCCTGTGCCTCTCATCGTCCAAGGCGTTCATATACAGGCTGCCGCCTTTCTCCACGTAAGGCGGATCCGCATAGATGAACGCCTCAGGGAATCCGACGAATCGTTCGACCACGGCCCTGCCATCCTCGTTTCTGACCTCGATGGAGTCGGCGTGTTCCCCGAGAAATTCAAGTTTTCGTCTTAGCGAGGCCTTGTTGTACCGCGCCGAAACCTTGTATCTACCGTTCTGTTTCAATCCTCCGATCACGCCGCCGTTCAGCACGCCGGATCTGTTGGTTCTGTTGAGGAAGAAGAACGCGAACCCCCTGTCCAGCTCGCTGGCAGGGTCCGCGATGATGCGTTTCTGCCTATGCCATTCCTCGATAGTGGGTTCCGCCCGGTCGAATCGTTCCAGGAACGAAGCCGAATCATTGACAGCGCTGTTCCAGAACGCGAACACGTCGGGATCGTAGTCGTTGATAACTACCTTCGATACTTTGCGGTCCTTCAACAGACGCAGAGCGACACCGGCACCCCCGGCATAGGGTTCGACATACGTGACGTCACGAATGCCGAGAACATCGATAAGCGAGGCGACGTACCCGGACAGCACGCTTTTGCCGCCGGGATATCTCAACGGCGAAGCCACATCGTGGTTGGAGACGAGAGGAACGGACAAGCTCCCCGTCTCCGCGACTGTAAGCATTGATGGCATATCCTTCTCCGGGCTTGTTCTGACGACATGACAATTATAGGGGTTTCGACGGCATGTCCGGTTCTGGTCCAGTGTGAGCCGGACGATGCAGCCCGCCGGCCGCGCAGCCGACATGCAGTGAGGCGGGACCGCCCGACGGCCAGAAAGTCCCGGGCCTTCCTCCCGCACTCCGATCCAATATGGCCAATCATTCAGGATGTTCCTTCCCCATGGCGCGATCACCCGCGGCGGCACCGATTTCGGCGGGTGGACGACCATAACGTTCCCGGCCGTCATCGGACCGGGAATCGGACGTGAACATGAGCAGGGGCGTCGGACGCATACAGCGGCACATGGAACACATCGCAAACACCATCGAGGCCATGCTCGACCTCCTCGAAATCATCCAGAACCTGCCCGCCGCCCGGAACCGCGACCTGGTGGCGCTGCTCGCCATCGGCTGCCTCGTGGCGCTGTCGCTCCTGCGCGTCATGGCGGCCGCGAGAAAACTCTTGGCCCACGTTCATGCGTGGGGACGCCACACCCGCCACGGCCTCCGGGAAAACGGCGGCGGGCCGCACGCCATGCCCGCCGCGGCCGTACGCGGCTCAAGATCCGCTTCGAGGTGGAACACGAACACGAACGGGAGGAATGACCGGCGGTACGCGTCACCGGTAGTCCGGACCGGGAGCCCCGCCGTCGCCGCGCAGCAGGGCCCATGCGAGGAACAGGTCCGCCAGTACCGCTCCTGTCAGGTCGAACGCCTGCCAGGGCGCGAACGGCGCGCCCCACGGCTCCCGGAACGCGAGCGAACCCAACCCCGCCTGCATCGCCTCCACCGCCAACGCCAGCATGAACAGACAGGCGCGACGCGAACCCAGACCCTCGCGCGAGCCCTCCTCACGTGACAGGAGCGCGCAGCACAGCACCACACCCAGCAAGTACAGGGCCTCCAAGGCCACGTCCATCGGGTTCATGTCCTCGCCTTCCCCGAAAGGAGCTGCCGGCATCGGCCGCACAACCCGTCCGGCGAGCCCTTCCGCCGCGGCGCGCCGCAACGAGAACAGGATGGCAACACACGGTGCGCCCGGCACCTGCCGCACATGTCCCCGCCCTCGAGGCACCGGCACCTGCCGCATTTCGGGCACATCGGCCTGGCCTGTTCCCGGACCAGTTTCAGGCATCGGGCGCAAAACCCGTCCACGGGACGGCTCGTCCGCCTCCCGCATTCCCGGCAGCGGGGCAGATCCTCCAAGTGACGGCACTGGGCGCACAACGTGTCGCCGGCACGGACCCGGCGCCTATGGCATTTCGGACAGATCACGCCCTGCTCGATCCGGCGGCGTTTCTCGGCCGCGAGCTTGAGCAGACGGATCCTCTGGGGCATGCCGGACCGGCACCACTCCACATACCCCGGATCGGCCGGGGACAGGACCCGCAACCCATGCGGACCCCCGGCCTTGCCGGCACGGACCCCGGCAGGATTGTCAGCCATACGAAACCTCCCTGAACGGAAAAAGCACATGATCGCCGACGCCGACACCCACGAAGGGCGCCTATATCGTCAACGGCGCCAGCGCGGCATGACCGGCGAGCCGTCACGCAGACGGAACCGCTGCTCCATCACCACACGTCCCCCTTCCAGCCATGACAAGTGGCGTTTGACCGTGCCCACGCTGCACTTGCACCACGCGGCCAGCTTCCTGTACGTCGGATGCGCGTTGCGCCCCTCGGCGGGAGTCTTGCAGACGTGCGCGCAGCATGGGCACGCGCGGCACGGG
>OGJJ01002715.1_pt1 | contig 10882 bp, 9 predicted proteins | sample 1572081 | NCBI WGS metagenome assembly OGJJ01 (sample SAMEA2582122, study PRJEB24529) | metagenome | biome: Human gut stool | place: China | collected 2011
TCAGCCTTGCCCATCTTGACCAGCATGGTGCCGAAGTAGTTGGACTTCTTCAGCAGAGCAGTGCACTCCTCTGCGGTCTGCTTGCCCTTGCGCAGCTCGACCATGGTGTTGACCATCTCATCGAAGCCGGCGTAGTTCTCAGGGTCGATGATCTCAGCAACGGAAATATCAAAATTGCCAGCAGCGGCAGCAGCCTTGCACTCTGCCTCGTTGCCGACCATAACTACTTTCAACACGCCCTCAGCCAGCAGCTTGCTTGCGGCCTCCAGGATGCGGGGGTCATTGCCCTCGGTAAAAACGATCGTCTTGGGGTTCGCTTTCAGCTGGGCTACCAGCGGTGCAAACATATCAGCCATTGTGATTACCTCCGAAATAACTTTTGCAATTTTTCCTGGGTGCACAGGAGCACCCTCTTTTTTATTCTAGCACAGAGTCAGAAAACTTCAAGACAAAACCGCAATTTTGTGGTATATTAATTCCAGAAATTCATCACAGGTTTGTGAAATGTTTGTCATTTAATTTGTTAAGAAACAGACGATGCTTCCCCCGTCGAACTGTTTTACGGGCTATAACCTCTTTCTTTTTCCGTTCTATATTTTGCATGCACATCATGCGCATAACATGTTGACATTTCTCTCAAATATGCTATATTGATAATAGAATACTTGTATGGAGGTTTTCGATATGGCAAGAACAAGCACCAATATCAGTCTTGACCCGGAGCTCAAGCGTTCCAGTCAGGAATTGTTTGCCGACCTCGGCATTGACCTTTCCACCGCGATCACTCTTTTTCTCAAGCAGTCTCTCCGTGTCCAGGGCCTTCCCTTTGCTGTCACTCGGGAGAATCCCAATGCAGAAACGGCAGCCGCGCTGAACGAGTATGTCGAGATGAAAGCACGCCCAGAAAAGTATAAGCGCTACGCTTCTTTTCAGGATGCCATGAATGAGGTACTCTCGGATGCTTGATATCGTTCTTTCCAACCGCTTCAAGAAAGACCTCAAGCTCGCTGCCAAACGCGGCCTTGATCTGGATGCGCTCAACGCCATCGTCGATCAGCTTGCCGCCGGGCAGCCTCTGCCGGACAAAAACCGTGACCATGCCCTGACCGGTGATTATATCGGCTTTCGCGAATGTCATATCCGGCCGGACTGGCTTCTCGTTTATCGTGTCGATGGGGAAGACTTGATCCTCTTTCTTTTCCGCACCGGCAGCCACACCGATCTATTCGATTGAACCGACAGCAGGCAGTTCCCGGACTGTCTGCTTTTTGTCATTTTATAAAGAGTAAGGAACGAAGCTATGGATCTTGAAACGTTACGCACCCAATGCCTCTCCTGCACCCGTTGCCCCCTGCACACCACCCGCACCAACGTGGTGTTCGGGCAGGGCGTACCCACGGCCGAAGTGCTGTTTGTGGGCGAGGGTCCCGGCCAGAGCGAGGATGAGCAGGGCCTGCCTTTTGTGGGCCGCAGCGGCCAGCTGCTGGATAAATACCTGTTTGCCATCGACCTGGACCGGAACCAGAACTGCTACATCGCCAACATCGTCAAGTGCCGCCCGCCCCAGAACCGCGACCCGCTCCCGGCCGAGAGCGAGGCCTGTATGCCCTGGCTGCGGGAGCAGTTCCGCATCTTGCAGCCCAAGATCGTGGTCTGCCTGGGCCGCATTGCCGCCCAGCGGATGATCCGGGCGGATTTCTCCGTGACCAAAGAGCACGGCGCCTTTATTGAAAAAGGCGGCATCTGGTTCATGGGCACGTTCCACCCCGCCGCCCTGCTCCGCCAGAAGCAGAATAAACCGGACGCCTTTGCGGATTTCCTGGCCCTGCGGGAGAAGATCGGGCAGGTGTGCGAGCACACTTACTGATCCATGGAGGAAACACAATCCGCCCCGCTTTTGCATAGCTTTATAGCAAAAGCGAGGTGTTCTCTCATGATGCAGACCACGAGCAAAACCGTTGATTTCTTCCTCGGTGCCACCACGCCCGCCGGGTTCAAAGGCTATTTTGAGCCCCTGCGGCGGGAGCCGGGGATGCAGATGTATCTCATCAAAAGCGGGCCAGGCTGCGGCAAATCCACCCTGATGAAGCAGCTGGCCCAAAAGGCCGAGCAGCAGGGCCAGTCCATTGAGCGGGTGCATTGCGCCAGCGACCCGGACAGTCTGGACGGGGTGGTGTTTCTGGGGCAGCGGGCCGCCATCGTGGACGCCACCGCGCCCCATGTATTGGAACCGGACGCCCCGGGGGCCGACGAGATCGTTGTCAGCCTCTATCACACCATCCGGGCCGAGGCCCTGGCTCCCCACCGCGAGGAAGTCAAAGCCCTGTTCCGGCGCAACGCGCAGCTGCGGGCCCGGGCCGCGCGATATGTAGCCTCCGCCGGGAGTTTGCTGCTGGACAGCCGCCGGGCCGAGGCCTGCAGTACCAACTTTGAAAAAGTCCGCCGTTATGTCAAGCGGCTCTGCACCCGGGTGCTGCCCCGGTGCCCGGACGACTGCTCCCCCAGCGAGGAGCTGCGTCTGCTCTCGGCCATCACCCCCAAGGGGATGGTCTTTTACAAGGGCACCGTGCAGGCTCTGGCCGACCGCTGCATCGTCTTCCGGGACGATTACGGGGCCGTCTCCCGGCTGCTGCTGGAACTCATCCGGGCCGAAGCGCTGGCCCGGGGGTATCACATCATCACCTGCCCCTGTGCCATGCACCCGGAGGATAAGATCGACCACATTCTCATCCCCTCCCTGCGGCTGGCGTTCCTCACGGACAACAGCTGGCACCCGGTGCAGCTGCCCGGCGTGCAGGCCGTGCGGTGCACCCGCTTCCTGGACCGGGAGAATCTGGCCCGGTGCCGGGCTCGGCTGCGGTTCAACGAGCGGGCCGCCAACGAGCTGCTGGAACAGGCCGCTGCCCTGATGGCACAGGCCAAAAGCTGCCACGATGAGCTGGAAACCTACTACCGCGCGGCGGTGGATTTTGAGGCCGTCAATGCAGAGGTGCAGAAATGCGCTGAGATGCTGCAACTATGAGGATATGTTCTCTTTTGTCCCCAAAAGAGAACCAGAAAAGGGCCGCTAGTTTCGAGGCGCGGGGCACGAATCAGGGGCTGCTCGCCCCTAATAACCCCATTTATGTTTGCTACACTGAAAAATTTGGGAGATTCACGCATTCGCGTGAAGATCTCTGTCCAAATTTTCCAGCTTCGCTGATTTGCTGCTTTGCAGCAGATGTTATGTTGTTGTAAGAGGAAAACAGGATGGCTGAAGTAAAGCTCTCAGTGCGGGAGCTGGTAGAGTTTTTATTACGGACGGGCAGCATCGACAGCCGCTTTGCGGGGTTCGACCGGGCCAACGAGGGGGCCCGCATCCACCGTAAGCTTCAAAAGGCCGCCGGGGAGGGCTATCAGGCGGAAGTCTTCCTCTCCGAAACCCGGGAGGTGGACGGCATCCCGTTCACCATCGAGGGCCGGGCCGACGGCATTTTCCAGAGCGAGGACGGCGTGACCGTCATCGACGAGATCAAAACCACCGCCATCCCCACGGACGAAATTCAGGAGGACGGCAACCCCTGCCACTGGGCACAGGGGATGGTCTACGGGGCCATCTATGCCAAACAGCAGGGCCTGCCCCGGCTGGATGTCCGGCTGACCTATTACCAGATCGACACCGACGAGATCGTCCGGTTTCCCCGACATTTCACGCAGGAAGAACTGGACGTGTTCTTCGAGGGTCTGCTGCGGCAGGTTGCCCCCTGGGCCCGGTGCCAGCTGGACTGGGACACCCGCCGGGCTGCCAGTCTGAACGCCCTGCGCTTCCCCTTTGAAACGTACCGGCCCGGGCAGCGGGCTCTTGCTGGGGAAATCTACCGGGCCTGCAAGGCGGGCGGCAAAGGCGGGGCCCGGCTCTTCTGCCAGGCTCCCACCGGCATTGGCAAGACCATGAGCGCCCTCTTCCCGGCCCTGAAAGCCATGGGCGAGGGCCACGGCGAAAAGCTCTTTTACCTCACGGCCCGCAACACCACCCAGGCCGCTGCCGAGGACGCCCTTGCCCGGCTGCGGGCCTCGGCCCCGGAGCTGGCCCTGCGCAGCGTGACCCTGACGGCCAAGGAGAAAGCCTGTCTGTGCAGGGACGCCGAGGGCCGCCCCGCCTGCCTGCCGGAGCTCTGCCCCTACGCCAACGGCTACTACGACCGCCTCAAAACGGCCCTCTCTGCCCTTCTGGACGGCGGCAGCGGCTGTTTTGACCGGACCGTGCTGGCCGAGACGGGCCGGAAATTCTCGGTCTGCCCCTTTGAGCTGGGGCTGGACCTGAGCGAGTGGTGTGACGTGGTCATCGGGGATTACAACTATCTGTTTGACCCGGTGGTAAGGCTCCGCCGCTTCTTCGATGCCTCCGGTGACTGGCTCTTCCTCATCGACGAGGCCCACAACCTGCCCGACCGGGCCCGGGCCATGTACTCCGCCAGCTTTTCCAAGGCCAGCCTCACCGAAGCCAAACGCTCTCTGGGCCCGGGCAAAAGCGCCCTCAAAACGGCCCTGCGCAAGGCTGACAAGGCCTTTCTGGAAGCGCGGCGGGCTGTGGCGGAGCTGGCCCCCCGGCACGGCACCCTGCCCGCGGAAGCTGCCCCCGCCGAGGCCAAACAGACCAGCCTGCTGGACGCCCCGGAGGCGGAAACCGCATTCGCGCTGCCGGAGCCGCTTTTTGCGGAGGACGGCACGGTCTTTTTTCGGGAGCTGCCCGCCGGGCTGTTAAAGCCCCTGCAGGCCCTGACAGCTCCCCTGCAGGACTGGCTGGAGCAGCACCCGGACGCCGAGGCCCACACAGCCTTGCTCGACCTTTATTTTAAGGTACAGGACATCCTGCGGGCGGCAGAGCGGTACGACGAGCACTTTACCGCCCAGCTGACGGCCTATGGCAGCGCGCTGGATCTCCACATCCTCTGCCTGGACCCGGCCCCCTTTGTGGACGCCAGCCTCAGCGGCGGGCGGGCCGCCGCCCTGTTCAGCGCAACGCTGACCCCGCCGGGCTACTACCGGGATGTGTTGGGCTGCCCGGACGCCCGGGCCGTGGCGCTGGAAAGCCCGTTCCCGCCCCAGCACCTGGGGCTCTACTGCCTGCCCTCCATCTCCACCCGGTATCGGGACCGGGAGGCCAGCATCCGCCCCCTCTCCGACGCGCTGGCGGCTATGGCAAAAGGCAAAGTGGGCAACTATCTGGCGTTTTTCCCCAGTTACGCCTACCTGCGGCAGGTGTACGAGGATTTCACGGCCCGCTACCCGGACATCCCCACGCTGGCACAGGAGAGCGGACTGGACGACGCCGGGCGGGCGGCATTTCTGGCCCGGTTTGCACCCCATCCGGAAAAGACTCTGCTAGGCTTCGGGGTGCTGGGCGGCATCTTCGGGGAAGGTGTCGATCTCGTGGGCGACCGCCTTATCGGGTGCGCCATCGTGGGTGTGGGCCTGCCCCAGGTGAACCCCCGGCAGGAGATGCTCCGCCGCTATTACGACGCGGCCCCCGGCGGCACCGGCTTTGACTACGCCTACCGCTGCCCGGGCATGAACAAGGTCTTACAGGCGGCAGGGCGGGTCATCCGCACCAGCGAAGATAAAGGCGTGGTTCTTTTGTTGGATGACCGCTTTGCCCGCAGCGAGTATACCCGGCTGTTCCCCCGTCACTGGGGGCACCTGCAATATCTGCAAAACACTCAGGCCCTCTCGGAAGCATTGGACGCTTTCTGGAAACAGCCTTGATTTTCCCGGCATCGGTACCGATGAGAAATCGGTCACGGTGTCGGGATTTTTCCTGTCTCATTTTTCCAATTTCATCCGTGAAAAGTAACAAAACGGTACGGTTCTCCCGGGGCTTTCTGATGGTTCCCGGAAATTACCGGGAATGTTCTTCAGTTTCGCTTTCCCGGCAGATCAACCTGCACAAAGACGGGTTGATCTGTTAGACAAAATTGCCAAAAGTGATTCCGACCGATTGATTTTTTGTGCGGATTGTGCCATACTATAGCCACTGGAAACGTTCCCGACACCGTTCCCGAAGATTTTCTAAAAACGAGGTGCTTCTCCCCATGCCGAATCTGACGATCAAAGATATCGCCCGCATCAGCGGCTGCTCGGTGAGCACCATCTCCCGCGTCATCAATGACCGCCCCGACGTGCGGCCCGAGACCAAGGAGCACGTTTTAAAAGTCATGCGGGAAGCCGGGTTCGTCCCCAACACCAACGCCCGCCAGCTCAAGATCCAGCAGTCGCGGAGCGTGGTCTTTGTGGTCAAGGGCACCCGCAACCTCTTCTTCTCGGACTTCCTGGTCCAGCTGCAGCGGGCGGCCACCCTGTACGGCTACAACGGCATCATCTCCTACATCGACGAAAACGCCAACGAGATCGACGCGGCCGAAAAGATCCTGCGGGAGATCAAGCCCAAGGGCATCATTTTTCTGGGCGGCAGCGTAGCCAATTTCCAGAACAGCTTTTCCAACATCTCCGTCCCCTCGGTGCTGGCCACCCTCGTCTCGGACGAGCTCCACTTCCCCAACCTTTCCATGGTGGGCGTGGATGACCGGGCGGCGGCCCATACCGCCGTGGCTCACCTCATCGCACAGGGGCACAGCAAGATCGCGGTGTTGGGCGGTCCCACCACCAGTTTTCCCAGCCGGATGCGCCGTCTGGGCGCGCAGGATGCCATGGAGCAAGCGGGCCTCACCTTTGATGACCGGCTCTACGGCCTCTCCAACTACGATTTTGAATCCGCCTACCACGCCATGAACAGCCTGCTGGCACGCCGGGCCGAGTTTACCGCCCTGTTTGCCATGAGCGATGTCATCGCGTTTGGTGCCATCCGGGCGCTGGTCAGCGCCGGGTTCCGGGTGCCGCAGGACGTCTCCGTCATCGGATTTGACGGGATCACGATGTCCCGCTACTGTGTCCCGGTCATGACCACCATCGTCCAGCCCAGCGAACAGATCGCGCTCCAGAGCATCGAGCTTCTGATCAATCAGATCGAGCACGGGGCCCCGGCCCAGACCATCACCCTGCAGCCCGAGCTGCAGCAGGGCGAAAGCGTCTGCCCCTGCCGCCACCCGCTCTAATATTTCTTTTGATTTCCTGCCGCTCCCTGTGGGCGGCAAGTAAAATAGTACCTCATAATTTTTCAATGATGAAGAAGGAGAACAATTATGAAAAAGATGATCTCTCGTCGTAACTTCCTGAAAGCCGCTGGTGTTTCCGCTGCTGCTCTGGGTCTGGCTGCCTGCGGCGGCTCTTCCAGCAGCTCCACCGCTGCTTCCACGGCCGCTTCTACCAGCGCTTCCAGCACCGCTGCTGCTTCCGGCGCTTCCGGTAAGGTCTACTACCTGAACTTCAAGCCCGAGCAGGATCAGGCTTGGCAGGATCTGGCTAAGGCTTACACCGAGGAGACCGGCGTGCCCGTGACCGTTGTGACCGCCGCTTCCGGCCAGTACGAGACCACCCTGATGAGCGAGATGGAGAAGAGCGAGGCTCCCACCCTGTTCCAGGTGAACGGCCCTGTGGGTCTGGCAAACTGGAAGGATTACTGCTACGATCTGTCCGGCAGCTCTGTCTACGGCGAGCTGACCAGTGATTCCTTCGCTCTGAAGGACGGCGACGCTGTTACCAGCATTGCATACGTCATTGAGACCTACGGCATCATCTACAACAAGGAACTGCTGACCGCTGCCGGTTACAAGCAGGAGGACATCAAGGGCTTTGCCGACCTGAAGAAGGTTGCTGACGACATTCAGGCCCGCAAGGCTGAGCTGGGCGTGGACGGTGCTTTCACCTCTGCCGGCATGGACGGTTCTTCTGACTGGCGTTTCAAGACCCATCTGGCAAACCTGCCCATCTATTACGAGTACAAGGCAGACGGCATCGGCTCCACCGACGCCATCAAGGGCACCTATCTGGACAACTACAAGCAGATTTGGGATCTGTACATCACCGATTCCACCTGCGATCCCAAGCTGCTGGCTTCCAAGACCGGCAACGATGCTGTTGCTGAGTTTGTGGGCAAGAAGGCCGTGTTCTACCAGAACGGCACCTGGGCTTACAGCGATGTGAAGGATCTGGGCGATGACAATCTGGGTATGCTGCCCATTTACATCGGCGTGGACGGCGAGGAGAATCAGGGTCTGTGCACCGGTTCCGAGAACTTCTGGTGTGTCAATAACACCTCTTCCGAGGCTGACATTCAGGCTACTCTGGACTTCCTGTACTGGTGTGTCACTTCCGACAAGGGCACCTCTGCCATGGCAGACGACATGGGCTTCGTGATCCCCTTCAAGAAGGCTAAGGCTTCCACCAACCCCCTGATCGCCATTGCAAACCAGTATGTGGCCGATGGTAAGACCAGTGTTGACTGGTGCTTCTCCACCATGCCTTCCGAGGAGTGGAAGAACGGCGTGGGCAGCGCTCTGACTGCATACGCAGCAGGTACCGGCAAGTGGGACGACGTTGTCACCGCATTTGTGGATGGCTGGGCCAAGGAGTACAAGCTGGCCAACGGCTAAGCCTTTGACCGGAGATCTCCCTAAGAACTAAAATGGGAGGCGGGCGAGAAGTTCGCCCGCCTCCTTTCTTTTTTATCAGACAGCTCCCTCAGGAGGTATATCATGCAAAAAGCCATTAGTAAATACTGGCCGATATTTGTGCTTCCTACTCTGGTCGCCTTTATCATCGGCTTCATCTGGCCCTTTATCTGGGGCGTTTACCTGTCCTTCCAGCGGTTCACTACCGTTTCCAAGACCACCTTTGTAGGCATCCAGAACTACATTGCAGTATTTCAGGATTCCACCTTCCTGCACGCCTTCGGCTTTACGGCGGTCTTTACCGTGGTGAGCACTGTGCTCATCAATGTGTGCGCCTTTGCCATTGCGCTGGTGCTGACCCGCGGCATCAAGGGCACCAACATCTTCCGTACCGTGTTCTTCATGCCCAACCTGATCGGCGGCATCCTGCTGGGCTACATCTGGCAGATCCTGCTCAACGGCGTGCTGGCCAACCTGCAGAAGCCCCTGCTGGCGCTGGATGCCAAGGCCGGTTTTGTCGGTCTGGTCATCCTGATGTGCTGGCAGCAGATCGGCTACATGATGATCATCTATGTGGCCGGCCTGCAAAGCGTGCCCGGCGACCTGATCGAGGCCGCTAAGATCGACGGTGCCAACGACCGCGAGATCCTGTTCAAGATCAAGATCCCCATGGTTATGCCCAGCGTGACCATCTGCACCTTCCTGACCCTGACCAACAGCTTCAAGCTGTTCGACCAGAACGTGGCTTTGACCGCAGGCGAACCCGCCAACGCCAGTGAAATGCTGGCACTGAACATCTACAACACCTTCTACGGCCGCTCCGGTGCGCAGTGGAAGGGCATCGGTCAGGCAAAGGCCGTGGTGTTCTTCCTGATCGTGGTGGTCATCTCGCTGATCCAGCTCCACTTTACCCGCTCTAAGGAGGTGCAGCAGTAATGTCGAAACAGAAAAGAACCTGGGATGTCATCCTTGCTGTTGTAATGGTGCTTCTCTGCCTGCTGTGGATCTACCCCATCGTACTGATCCTGCTGAACAGTTTGAAAACCGAGGGCAGCTTTACTACCTCCACGGTGTTCCGTCTGCCCACCGCCGAGACCTTTGCCGGACTGCGCAACTATGTTTACGGCGTGACCAAGATGAACTTCCTCTCCAGCATGGGTTACAGCCTTTTGATCACCGTTTCCAGCGTGGTGCTGATCCTGCTGTGCTGCTCCATGACCGGTTGGTACCTGACCCGCGTAAACAACAAGCTGAGCAAGTTCATGAACCTGCTGATCGTGTTCTCCATGGTCGTCCCCTTCCAGATGGTCATGTTTATGGTGAGCTACATATCGCGGAATGCGCCCGTGATACAAAACCGTCCGCGTTGCATCACAAAGCCCAATAAAATGCCGCATAAAAGACCACTAATAATCATTCTTTAGCTCCTTATGTCGAATGTTAGAAATTAATGAAAATTATAAACACCAGCACCGATTAAAGTTGTGCTGCACAAGGCTACATAACACAGAATGATTGGGAGAAAGATCTGTAAATGAGAGGAAAGTGGAACATAGATTAAACCTTAATACTGATGTTTTGATGGGCTTATTAGAGCACAATTAGGAAAATCATAAATTGATTTGGATCAGCATTATCGTAATCAGTTTATGGATTTATGGTATGATACAAGGCAATAATAAGAGAGGAAAAATAAGTTATGTTTATTGTTGATTCCCATTGCCATTTAGATGCATTGGATTATGAAAATTTACACAAAAATATTGCCGATGTGGTGGAAAAAGCCTATGCGCGTGAGGTGAAACATTTACTCGCCATTGGCGTGACGTTGAGCCGTTTTGAGAAAGCCTACGAATCATTGCGTGAATTTGATAATGTTTCCTTGGCTTGCGGTGTTCATCCCTTAGATTTTGAAGAAGAACCTTATGATGCTGCACGTTTACTGCGTTTAGCGCAAGATCCGAAAGTGATCGCCATTGGTGAAATCGGGTTGGATTATTATTACAGTGCAGAAAATAAAGCGGAGCAACAAGCGGTGTTCGGTAGTCAGATTGACATCGCGAATCAGCTTGAAAAACCGGTGATTATTCACACGCGTTCTGCTGGTGACGACACTATTGCCATGTTGTGCGAACGTCATGCGGAAAAGTGCGGTGGGGTGATTCATTGTTTTACGGAAACCATGGAGTTCGCCAAAAAAGCCTTGGATTTGGGCTTTTATATTTCTTGTTCCGGCATTGTGACATTCAAAAATGCAGAATCGATTCGGGATGTGATTCGCTATGTGCCGGCAGATCGTTTGTTAGTTGAAACGGACTCGCCTTATCTTGCGCCGG
>OGJJ01002719.1_pt1 | contig 10872 bp, 9 predicted proteins | sample 1572081 | NCBI WGS metagenome assembly OGJJ01 (sample SAMEA2582122, study PRJEB24529) | metagenome | biome: Human gut stool | place: China | collected 2011
TCGGCGGCGGAGCAAAATGGACAAAATTGCCGTGAATGCGTTTATACATGGAGGAGCCCTTTCGGACCCTATTGAACTAAATTCAAAGTTTGACTCATAAAAATGAATCAGACTTGGAAATACATTGCTTTAGAAATCAATTTGTCGGCGTACTGGGATCAATAAAGATTCTTCACCTTAAAATCTTTCTCCAGCTCTCTCCTCTGGTCCTTTTTGGCAATATCTGCTCTCTTATCATACAGCTTCTTACCTCTTGCAAGTCCAATCTGCACCTTCACCAGGCTTCCCTTAAAATAAACCTGCAGCGGCATCAGCGTATATCCCTTTTCAGCGATCTTTCCATTTAACTTCATGATCTCACACTTGTGAAGAAGCAGTTTTCTTACTCTCAAAGGATCCTTATTAAAAATATTTCCCTTCTCATAAGGGCTGATATGCATACCATACACATACACTTCCCCCTTATCGATCTTCACAAAAGCCTCTTTAATACTGCACTTGCCCATGCGGATAGATTTAACTTCCGTACCAAACAGTTCAATACCGGCTTCCCATTTATCATCAATAAAATAATCATGATACGCTTTCTTATTATTGGCGATCAGCTTAATACTTTCCTTAGAAATGATAAACACCTCCTCTTTCATTTCTCACACTATCATACCATTATACCATCTGATTTTCCAGAACAAAATCAACAGTCCGCAAAAGCTTATCTGTACCGGCCACAACTACACGTACCGGCTGCCCCAGCTTGTACACCTTCCTGCTCATTTCTCCTACCAGCTCATATCTGCTCTCATCGAAAATATAATAATCATCCCGTAGCTCACTAATTCGCACCAGGCCTTCCACTGTATTAGGCAATTCCACATAAAATCCCCAATTAGTAACTCCTGAGATCACTCCTTCAAAGGTCTGTCCTACAAACTTAGACATATATTCGCACTTCTTCATCTTCTCAGTCTCACGTTCCGCTTCATCCGCACGACGTTCTAAGGCTGAAGTCTGCACTGCCACCTGTGGCAGCACCTTATCATAATGAGCGATCCGCTTTTCTTTCATTCCCCCATGGAGACACTCTTTTATGATCCGGTGGATCTGCAGATCCGGATATCTGCGTATAGGCGATGTAAAATGAGTATAATACCTTGCAGCCAGCCCAAAATGTCCTGTACACTGGGTAGTATACTTTGCCTGCTTCATAGACCGTAATGTCAGCCTTGCAAGCAGCGGCTCCTCTGGCTTCCCTTCAATCTTATCAAGGAGCTTCTGCAACTCTTTCGGATGCACTTCATCAGAACCCATATGGATATGATATCCGAAATTATTGATAAACGTGCTCAGCTTTTTAATTTTTTCTGTATCTGGCACTTCATGCGTACGGTACACAAACGGAATCTCCTGCCAGAAATAATCCTGCGCAACGGTTTCATTTGCCGCCAACATAAAATCCTCAATGATCTTTGTCGCCGGATTGCGGTCATACGGTTTAATGTCTACCGGATGTCCCTGATCATCCAGAATTACTTTCGTCTCTGGAAAATCAAAATCAATGGAACCACGTTTCCGACGTTTTGCACGCAGCAGATCTGCCACCTCCTTCATATCCAAAAACATCCGTACAAAATCTTTGTACTCTTCTGTTTTCTCCGGATCTTTCAGCGTAATAATTTTATTTACATCGGTATAACTCATGCGGCGGTCAACGTTGATGACAGATTCTGCGATCCGATGATCCACGATGTTTCCTTTTGCATCAATTTTCATAATACAGCTCAAAGTCAGTCGATCCTCGCCCTGATTTAGAGAACAGATTCCATTAGATAACGTATGCGGCAACATTGGAATCACACGATCCACCAGATAAACACTGGTGCCGCGTTTCAGCGCCTCCACGTCCAGCGCACTGTTTTCCTGCACATAATTTGTCACATCAGCGATATGCACGCCAAGCTGCCAGAAATCGCCATCTCTGGTCAAGGTCACCGCATCGTCCAGATCCTTAGCATCCTCTCCGTCAATGGTAACGGTCTGCCAGTCTCTAAGATCCATACGTCCTGCCATATCCGCAGAAGTCACATCTTTTGCCACGCGCTCTGCCTGATTTAATACTTTCTCCGGAAATTCCACCGGAAGTCCATACGCCCGCACCAGAGACATGATATCCGTACCCGGATCATTCTCATGACCGATGATCTCGATGACTTTTCCTTCTGGTTTTTTGCCTTTTCCACCGTAAGAAGTCAGTTCTACAACTACCTTATGTCCGGTCACGGCACCTTTAGAACGCTCGATTGGTACAAAAATATCCATGTTAATTCTTGGATTATCCGGTCGCACAAAGCCAAAGGTCTTGCTTTTTTCAAATGTACCAACCACGTTCTTCAAACCATGGTCTACGATTTTTACAACTTTTCCTTCTCTGCGTTTTCCACTGGATGGAACCAGCGCGATCTGTACCACATCATCCTGAATGGCCCCGTTTGTATTGCTTTCCGAAATAAAAATATCTTCGTCCTCGCCCTCAATAGTGACAAATCCAAAACCGCGGGCATGTGCGGTAAATACACCGGTGAGGTTCGGACTGGTGCCCTTCGTATATTTGCCTTTTGTGGACACCTCAACTTTGCCTTCTGCCACCAGTGCATCCAGCACTTCTTGCAGTTCATGGCGCTGCGCTTTCGGCACGTTCATCAAGATTGCGATTTCTTTTGCCTTCATTGGCACATACAGATCATCGCAGATCAGTTCATATACAATTTGTTTTCTCTCTTCTAATAATTCTTTCTTCATCTATTCTATCCCCATATCACAATCACAGCAAAAGGAACATCCTTTGTAAAAACGCATTGTTTCCTATATTTATTATATTAGTATAATTTTCAATCTCTGTAAAACAACTCTCCGTATAATAATAAAAGACTGTCGTAAAACGACAGCCTCTTAGGTATTCTTACTGAAAACGTCCAATTGTCAGTACTGCAGAAATAATAAGGAACAGTGCCAGAAGAACTCTTGTGATCTTTACAAGCATTCCTTCCATAGAACGTCCTTTGTTCTTGCTCCAATAAGTATCAGATGAACCGGTTAAAGCTCCCAGTCCGTTATTCTTACCTTCCTGCATCAATACGATAACTGTCATGATAATACTTAATATAATAAATACGATCTGTATAATTGTTCTTGCGATTTCCACGATATCCACCTCCTGCGGTATAAATTAAATGGTCATAACACACCTATAACCATAACTAAGGGATATGATACCATGTATCACTGAAAAAATCAACATCTTTTTCATTAGTCTGCTCTATCTTGTCCATGTCATATTCGCTTACCTAAGTTCTACATCTCTATTTCCCATATTCACACACCCATTTCAAATGTAGCTCCAGACATTTCTCATATCTGCGCCTATAATTTTAGTCCCCGGAACCATTTGTTTGGAATCACAAAGACGCACACAATGCCAAGTACGATCGCTGCCACCGCCTTAAACGTCTCCAAACCGCTCGTCATTGCTGCCGCGGCATCCCCGATCATAATGTCATAAATCGTATTGTAAATGCCGATTCCAGGCACGATTGGAAAAATTCCGGAGATCATAAACACATTCGACGGTACTTTTCTCCACACCGCAAACAACCGTGCACAGAACACAATAACCACCGTTGCCGCAAAACAGGCAAGAGTATTGGAAAACCTGAGATTTACAATCAAATACACCAGCCATCCAAGCGTTCCTGTGAGTCCACAGACAAAATACTGTTTTTTCGGCACATGAAACAGCACGGAAAAGGCAATCGTCGCCAAAAATGCAGCCGCAAGCTGCCCAATTGCATTGATTAGCATATGTTTGTTTCCTCCTCCCACTACAGTTTCAGTCCCAATCCCACGCCAATGGCAATGGAACAGAATACAAGAATTGCATCCAAAAGCCGGACGCATCCTGACAGATAATCACCGTCCACAATATCACGTATTCCGTTGGTAAATGCCACTCCTGGAATCATCGGAATGATCGCCCCTGCGATCGCCAGTTCCAAATGTTCCGACACACCGATCCGCTGCAGGATCACACAGAGAATCGTGACAAGCAGTCCGCCGATAATTTCTAGCAAGACCTTTGAAATATTGACATGCTTCGCCTCTAAGAAAGAGAAAAACATCTGCAAGATCACACCGCACACAAAAGCAGCCAGACAATCCCACATGCTTCCGCCAAACAGGAAACCAAAAGCAGCCGCACCAACACCGGAGGAAAGCACCAGTTCCCACACCGGCTCGTTTTTCGCCGCCCGAATCTGTTCCAGCGTCTTCAACGCCGTATCCACCGATAGATTTTCCTGTTCGATCCTGCGGGAAAGTTCATTGATATCACACAGTTTCTTCATATTAACAGAAATCGACGGTACATATTTCAGTCTAGTGGAAGTATGCTCCTCCTGCTGATGCACATTGACAAACAGACCATTCGTAATGACATACATTTCCACTTCTTCTATCTGAAAATGATCCGCCACACGCTGAATCGTCTCCTCGACTCGGGAAATCTCCGCCCCATAACAGAGCAGCGCTTCTCCCATGCCGATGATCAGTTTCTGCACTTTTTTTAGCTGCTGCATGTTTTCCTCATTTCTGATTGCTTCCATACTTTATAAAAACCTTTCCCCGTTTCATTTCATAAAATTCATATTTCTGATTTTCCAATATGTAACAATGCACCATCTTTACAGGGATCGCATACCATTCTAATTACACGATTCAAATAGTTTTATCTTTCCAACACTTACACATTCTCTATAGTGAAAAATCAAATTCATCTGCGCCAAGATGCTCACTCTGATATTGCATCAGATACCCCGTCAGTTTTCCCCGATGACACTCCGTCGTCCAACTGATCATATCCTCGATATTATCTGTGGTGATCATCCCCGCTCTTCCAAGCGCTTCCAGATCTTTTAAGCTTTCTCGCTTACAGATATCATAAACCAAATCCTTCAGGTGTTCCGAAATCAATGCCTGATACGCTTCTTTTTGCGTAGAATTAAGCTGCATCGGATATTCCAGACGAAACGCCGCCATCCGGCAACGGATCAAAATCTGAGACCATTCCTGTAAAAGCGCATCATAAGCCGCATAGTCGTATTTGAGATTTCCATCTGAATCCAGGCAAAACAGACCGCTGATTTCCACCTTACGGTACACCGGATTTTCCGGAACATACAGTTTCACCTGATCTGCCTCGATTTCCATACACTCCAAACGGTTACATTCCTGAAATGCATCCTTTGGTATTTTTTTCACAGTTTCCGGAATCGTCACTTCCCGCAGATTGGCACGGCGCAACGCCATCGGACCAACTTCTGTCACCTCTTCTGGAATCTTACATGTCTCATTTTTTCCAAAATATTTGATCAATGTATCGCCATGTTCTCCCCGGCGGTAAAACGCATACGCATCATTGTAAAAATATGGGTTTTCCGGCTGCACGGTAATATACTGAATCCCGTTCATGCTCGGACTCCAGCCGTAAGTATCCGTCAGGGCATGCTCGCCCAAGGTCTCCAGTGATGCCGGCAATTCCATTCCTTCCAGATTGATACAGCAGCGAAACGCATCTGCACCGATCTGTTTCAATCCTTCCGGCAGTGAAATCCGCCGCAAAGCCTGACAGCTCTCAAAGGCTTCTTCCTCAATCTGCTGCACGCCTTCCGGCAGCACCACCTGCTGAATGTACATCTGTCCTTCAAATGCATGCCGCTTTACGCAAACCGTTCCAGGTGTAGCTTCATAACATTCCCGCTCATCCTCTGCCCGCACAGCTACCAGCGCATAGCCTTCCGGATGCTTTTCATATAAGCCATATCCATCAGAAAAATAGTTCGGATTGTCCGGTGCCACTTCCAATGCAATTTTTCCCCATTCCCATGGGCGTACCAGCTCTGACACCGATGCCGGCAGATACATTTCTGTCACTGCCGTGACAAGCAGCACATTTTCGCCAATCTTTTGTACACCGTTCTGTAAAATCAGTTTTTTCAGACTCATGCACATTTTAAAGGCACCATCCCCGATCTCCGTCACCGTTTCCGGTACTTCGATGGTCTCGATCAGCGCTCCATGTGAACTGAATGCCTCCGGTGCGATTTTTTTCACCGGAAGCCCCTCGATTTCAGGTGGAATCACGACATGGAGATCTTCGCCCTCGTACTCCTCGATCACAATTCCATCTGTTTCTTTTCTATATCTGTAATTGTTCCAATGCATCTGAAATTTCCTGCTGTCTTTCATACAATTGATATTTTTTGTTATATTTGAAATATTCTTTGCTGCCCTTGCGACTGATAAATTTCATGCTGTTTGCATTGACTGTCAGGTCTGTTACCAGAATCAGCATCTCGTTACCGGTTCCGAAGATTTTTTCCACAAAAGCAAAGAGATTTTCCAGTTCTTTGCTGATTTCATTACTCTGTGCCTTCATGTCTGTCACCTGATCGTCAAATGCTTCCTTAATAAACAGGAATGCTGCCTGTGCGTTGTCGATTTCCTGCATGCGAAGCTCTTTTGCATCTTTTTGCAGTGTACGGATCACAAGCTGGTAACCGCGGCGTGCTGCGCCGGACAGCGCATTGGCCTTGTCCTCCTGCTCCATCTCAAGCTGTACCTGATCTGCCCGCGCCTCTAATAAGCCCGGAATCTGAGAACTTGCTCCTGTAAATGCCGCAAGTTCTGTTTTTAACTCTTTTAATACCGGAAGCAGGCTACGCAATGCATCCTCAAACTCCACATTCTTACGAATTTTATCCTGTAATGCCTCCAGCAACAGACCAAGCAGGGAAATACGTTCATCAAATGCTGCGTTTTTCGCACGCTTACGCACATCTGCGTCCGCATTTCCGGAAAGGATCTGTGCCACACGGTAATCTTTTTTATACTTCTGGTACAAGTCATAATAAGAAGCAAACTCGCGGGCAATCCGTTTGTTGTGCAGATACTGACCAACAAGCACTTCGTCCACGGTAAATCCGTTTTCTTCATATAAATAAATGGTCTCTGACAGATCCTCCCATCCACGGGCGGTCACATAGGATTTGCCGTCCACAGTATTTTCAATGACATAAAAATCATTTTTCTTAATATCCAGATAGGTCAGGATTGATCCATGCAAGCCCTTATTGACCGCATATTTCCGCCATGTATCATAATCTGCTTCCACTTCCAGCACTTTCAGACGGTCCATGGTTACGATATCAAACTCACGGACGGAACGGTTAAACTGCGGCGGGTTTCCTGCGGTTGCAACCACCCAGCCCTGCGGAATCTGGTGTTTTCCAAAGGTTTTGTACTGCAAAAACTGCAGCATGGACGGAGCCAGTGTCTCAGACACACAGTTGATCTCATCCAGAAACAGAATTCCCTCTGTTTTTCCCGTCACTTCCATGGCTTCGTATACAGATGCCACGATCTCACTCATGGTGTATTCAGATACGTCAAACTCTGTTCCGCCATAGTTTTTGTGACTGATAAACGGCAGGCCAAGCGCACTCTGTCTTGTGTGATGCGTCATGGAATAGGACACCAGTGCGATATCCATCTCCTGTGCGATCTGCTCCATAACGGCAGTTTTTCCGATACCCGGCGCGCCAAGCAGAAATACCGGTCTCTGACGTTCAATCGGAATGCGGTAATCTCCGTACTCATCTTTCATCAGATAAATGCGAACGGCCTTTTCAATCTGTTCCTTTGCTTCCTGTATATTCATGTATGTTTATCCTCCATTTGTAACTCATTTAAATCTCATCTGCATCCAACACCAACCGAATCGCCCAGATCGGCACCTCCGGGATGCTGTAGCCTTCCTGTACGAACACAAACGCCGTCTGATAATCCGGCATCCGCTCCGGGAAGGTTCCCTGTCCGTCCGTAAAATAGATCAGACCTTTCAGATCCTGAAATTCATGTCTTCGGATCAGCCCGTCCACATATTCAAACACCGGTCGGAAATCCGTGCCGCCAAAGCCGCACAGCTCCACATCTTCCATATATTTTTCAAATTCTTCGTCCGTGGTCACTTTCACATCACGCTGGATTTTCTCATCGCATTGAATGATATGAATATTGACCCGTTCAAAATAGCTCTCGCTGCTCTTTAAAATATTGTAAGTTTTCCGTAAAAACCGTTCCACCGTCTTGCCCTGACAGGAACCAGACGTATCAATGGCAATGACAAATTCCCGGATTCGCTTATTTTCCCGGTATTCCAACGGCTCCACCAGTGGCATATTTTTGTACATCTGCAATCCATAAGTATAGTAAATGTAGTCAAATTCATCATCATTGACATGCATTTCCTCGCCCAGAACCGCAAACTTCCGCAAAAAATCGCCGTAATCGTATTTTTCCCGCAACGCGGCATTCAGATTCAGCAGCAGGCTTCCGGCGCCGTATCCCTGTTCGTGGGAAAACATTTCCAGATCTGTCTTGGCGTGCTGGCTCACATCCTGCCAGTCCCCCTGACGCTGTCCCACCAATGCTTCGTCAATATCTTCCTGCTCGCCTTCCTCGCCAGTATCCGCCTCATGGCAGCCCACCATGGCAGTTCTCGTATCTGTCGTAATACTGTCGTTTCTGCGCTCTCCGGCTTCATTTTCCTTCAACGGAATCCATTTCAGATGATCATCCCACATAAACTGCGGTTCTTCCCTGAAAAATTCTGCGCTCTCCTCCGGATTTTCATACAGCCAGCGGTAAATTTTCTCTGCGGTCAGAATCGGTACTTTCTGCGCCAAATGCGATAACGTCCGTTTCAGGGACGCATCCCGCTCCAGCTCCACACATTTCAGATTCAGATCCAGAATCGACTGCTCCACCGCCAGATCTGTCGCCAGATCCCAGCACTCCCGATCCAATTTTTCATACTGAAACGGATGACTGAAAATGCAGTGTAATATCATATGTAAAAATGCCCGGGTACAGGCATTTTTTTCTCTTTTAAATGCATGCAGCACATATTCCGGATTGTAATACATGGTCGCGCCATCCACGCCAAAAGCAGCGACACTGTCTGCGGCCACCAGTGGCATCCGAAATAAGGCTCTGTCAAGAAACCGCATGGAGATCATCAGCTCATCTCTGGCGTATTCCATGATCTTTGCTGCAAGTTCCTCTTCTGTCTTTTGTTTTTCCTGTTTCATTCACGTTCCTCATTCAGTGATTTTTTGTTACTGTCGGAAATTAGTGTATCACATCTTGTTTTCCGGGACAAGTAAACTGGCAGTAAGTTTTGCCTAAGTTTTATTTTAGTTCATCTGATAATTCTGTTTCTATAAATTCTCTATAAAAAAGTAGTGAATGACAATAAATTTTTCTATCTCTCGCAGACTTCTTCCTCAATCCGCAAAAGTTCATTATATTTTGCCGTCCGTTCCCCTCTACATGGTGCACCAGTTTTGATCTGCCCGCAATTTAACGCTACAGCAATATCCGCGATCATCGGATCTTCCGTCTCGCCAGAGCGATGCGATACGATCGACTGATACCCATTTCGTTTTGCCAACACGATTGCCTCAAAACTCTCGGATAACGTACCGATCTGATTTACCTTGATCAGAATCGCATTGCCCGCTTTTTGTGCAATGCCTTGTTTTAACCGCTTCGGATTTGTCACAAATAAGTCATCTCCGACTAACTGTACCCGATCACCGATCCGTTTGGTCATCTCGCTCCATCCTTCCCAGTCATTCTCCTGTAAACCATCCTCAATAGATACAATCGGATATTTACTGATCAGTTTTTCATAATAAGAGATCATCTCTTCCGTTGTCCGATGCACAGACAGCGAAATCGTATCTGCCAGCATGCCTGCCATCTCCGCTTTTGGCAGTTTCTGTTCATCCGAATGCAGGATTTCCTGCGCAGAATTACTCTCGCACTGATTTCCTTTTGCCATCAACTCTGCCAGTTTCAACCGTGTTTCTCCCGGGAAATCATAAAGTCCGGAATCTTTATTGTACAATTCACTTGCTGCCACATCTAACGCAAAGGCAATCTGTCTGCCCGGCTCATAACCTGCTTCCCTCACCGCCCGCATCAGATAATCCAACACTTCCTCTGCATTTTTCAAATCCGGTGCAAAACCACCTTCATCCCCCACAGACGTCGTGTAACCATCTTTTTCCAAAATTGATTTTAACGTATGATAAATTTCCACGCACCAGCGCAGTCCATCCCGGAAAATAAAATTGCCCTCATCGTCCCGTGCGCCCACCGGCATGATCATAAACTCCTGAAAATCAACGGTATTGTCCGCGTGGCGCCCACCATTTAAAATATTCATCATCGGGACCGGCATACGAATCCCATACACACCGCCAAGATACCGAAACAGCGGCAGATTCAGCGCTTTGGCACAGGCTTTTGCACACGCCATAGAAACAGACAACGTCGCATTTGCCCCAAGATTGCATTTATTTTCCGTTCCATCCGTACAGTTTAAAATCTGATCGATCAAAACCTGATTCGTTGCATCTTTTCCAAGCAGCACCGCTTTGATCCGGTCGTTGACATTGACCACCGCCTGATGCACACCTTTTCCATGATACCGTCTCGAATCCGTATCCCGCAATTCCTTCGCCTCATGTTCCCCAGTGCTGGCGCCGGATGGGACACTTGCCCGCCCGGTAAAAATGTGATTTCCGTCCTTTACTTTTACTTCCGTCTCCACCGTTGGATTTCCCCGGGAATCCAGTATTTCTCTTGCATATACATCCACAATTTCCAGATAAACAGCCATAATTTTTCGTTTCCTTTCCAAAATTCAAGTCGAACGCACGTGAGACTTGGTGCGTGATTCTGGTCAGCGAAAGC
>OGJJ01002723.1_pt1 | contig 10863 bp, 8 predicted proteins | sample 1572081 | NCBI WGS metagenome assembly OGJJ01 (sample SAMEA2582122, study PRJEB24529) | metagenome | biome: Human gut stool | place: China | collected 2011
ATGCGTTGTATGCGTTCTGGAACTTGATCATGTTGGACAGTTCCTCGTCCGTGGATACACCGATAACCTGTTCTCTGGCACTCTGTGTAGCCTCCACAGTGGTGACCTGATTCTCATAAATACTCCGGAATACATAGCCGGAATTGGATACCTGCGATACCAGGTCGGTATAATAATCTACAAAAGTAGTCTTTTTCTGTACATTAGGATTCAGCGTGTAGGCTTCCTCGGTAAATGCCGCTTTCAAAGCATCTGCGGTCTCCTTATCCTCGGAACCGTCTGCCAAACGGAATCCAAGCTTGGAAGGCTCCTTCGTCAGCGCCGGATTTACCTGAAGATTGCCGATGGTATACAGGCTCTCAGGGCTGTCCGGATCTTCATCCTTCATAATCCAATACTCTGTTACACCGTCTTCTCCGATCACCTTCTCATAGCCATCCGTTGTGACCTTGGTAAACAGTTGGATGGGACTGCCATCCTCCATGCGCATATAGCCATTCGGATCCGAGACACAATAGCGGACATTGGGGCGTGTAGTACCATCTGCAAGTTTCAGATCTCCGGTCTGTACTCCTGCAGCCTTCGCCAGAATATCGTTCACCTTCGTCACCACATTGTGGATCATCTGGTCGAACTCACCCTGAATATTCATGACAACGGACTGGGAGACACTGTCGTATTTTCCTTCCGCCAGATCTGTATAATTGGCTCTGTGATCACCTCTGGCCAGAAGCATTGCCTTCAGGCCGCCGATATCTGTGTTCAGGTCGGAAGAAATCTCCACGGAGAGATCAAATACCTCTGCGCCGTCAATATTATAATCTCTGGTGCCATCAGCTCTTACGGTGTAGGTGGCATCCTGCGGCCAGAACGGAGTGTAGAAGCCGGTGGCTTCATCCGTCTTCAGAGCGATCTCATAACAGGTTCCGTCCTTTACGAAATCCACGCCCTCGATCTGTACGGATACACTGCCGTATCGATCTTCGGAAAAGGTCATGTTGGTCAGCTCTGCCAGTTCATCCAGAATCTGATTTCTCGCATCTCTCAGGTCGTTGGCATGTTCAATGCCGCCACTCTCAATGGCACGGATCTGATCGTTCAGCGTTAATAACTGGTTGCCGTATTTATTGATTTTATCTACATTCTGCTTAATCTGTGTGTTCAGGTTGTTCTGGTAGGAGCTCAATCCGCTGTATACTGCTCCGGCTCTCTGTACGAATTCCGCCGCTCTCTGCACCAGCATGCCCTGTGTTACAGAACTGCTGGGATCCTTGGAAAGCTCCTGAATAGCGGTCCAGAAGTCTGTCATGGTGGTCTGGAATGCCTCGCCGTTCAATTCTCCCAGCTGGCTCTCTACCTCTTCCATGACTTCTGTGGACACTTCATAGAACATACTACGTCCGGATTCCTTGCGGTATGTCTTGTCCAGGAAATAATCTCTGACCTGTTTTACGCGGGAATATGTGACACCCAGACCTGTCTGTTTGTTGGAAATAGACTTAGGGTCTGTCGATAATGTGACATAAGCTCTGTTAGATTGCTGTACCTGTTGTCTGGTATAGCCTGTGGTGTCCACATTAGAAAGATTATGCGCTGTGGTATTCAGCGCATTCTGACTTGTCTGTAATCCGGACGAACCTATATATAAACTACCCATTAATGGCATAAACTTTCACCTCTGTATCAGGGGATCCTCAGATCCCCGGGATCCGGTCTTACTGCTTGGCATCGAATCCATGGTCAATGACCCCCATGGTATTGCCTGCATTGTAAGCTCCCCGGTTGTAATTCGCTGTCTCGGGTGCAGCCTTGGATGCCTGGAGGAGATTCATCTCGAATTCCACCATCTCCAGCGCGCTGTTTAACAGTTCACTGTTCTGCTCGTTCACGCGCTTCAGTCCCCGGACTGCTGCCTGTAATCTGTCATGTGCTTCTGCCAGTGCCTGCTGCTCCGCAGGGCGTGCAGATAACATAGTGATCAGATTCGGCAATTTCAAGTCGTTAACATCCCTGTTCAATACATCGGCTATGTCCGCAGTCACTCCCGCTCTCTGCTTGTCCAGATTGTGGATCCTGCTGACCAGCTCCTGCTCCTCGTCCGTGATCTTTTGTAACTCTGCAAGATCACCGCCTGCAATAATCGGTGTCTTGCGCTGTGATAGCTGAAGCAGAGCTTCGTACTCCGCACTCTCTCTGTCCAGTACATCTATCAGGTTTTCCATTAAACTAGCCAAAGAACTACCTCATTTCTTCCTGTTTCTGAAGCAGCTTCTCCGCAAAGCTTGCATTATCCACTCCATAAGTACCGTTCTGGATTCTTGCTTTAATGGGAGCCGTTAACTCTTCCCTGATGTCAGGTGCTGCTGCCACTGCTGCCTTAGCGGTCTGGAAATCCTTGCCCTGGCTGCTGATCTGCAGTCTGTCCGTGTGTGTGGCTGTCTTAGTCTTCTGTGTTCTGCTTAGCTTCTGAGACTGATACAGCTGCTGTACCTGTGTATACGCTTCAATACGCATATCGACTCCTCCTTCCCGAATGTCTTTTGATGTTTCACAATATGTATCGGACGGATTTACAATTACTTTAGCCCTCATGGAAAAAAAGTAACGATCCGGACCGCCTGCAGGGGAACGTCCGAATCGTCACAAAATCTGTCAATATGCATTTTCGTTGCGGATCTCATCGTCTACCCGCCGTACCCGGTAGGTCTTGTCTCCCACCGTCACGGCGGTCACCGTATCGTCGTGGGCATACAATCCTTCTTCCACATAAGAAAATTTTTCCGGTATCCTTCCCTCTTCCAGGATCTGGATCAAAGCCTCCACCCTGGGGCCATGCAGTGGATTGCATTCTCCGATGCAGGTGATCTCATCCTTCAGCACGCAGTCCATGGATTCTGTGCTGACACCATCAAAAGACAATATCATAATATCTCCTGCCGCCAGATTGCTGCCGACCCTTTTTCCCGCCGCCCGGATCGCTTCCATGGCGCCAAAGGCCTCATTGTCGTTTTCGCAATAGACCACATTGATATTGTCGTATTTTTTCAGGAAAGCTTCCATGACTTCCTTCCCCTTGGCCTGGGTAAATTCTCCCGATACCTGGTCTAACAGATCCCAACCGTATTTTGCCGCGCCCTGCTCCAATCCTCTGGTACGTCCGATCTGGGCGGAAGCTCCGATATTTCCCTGAATATTTACAATATGAAGATCCTCCGGTGCAATTCCCTTGCTGATGGAAAAGGAATTCAGCCACTCCGACATTTTCAGGCCTTCCAGTTCAAAGTCCGAACCCACGAAGCAGGTGAACAGACTGTCATCCTCCACATCCACCTTACGGTCCACGATGACCACTGGGATCCCGGCATCCTTTGCTTCCCTGAGCACCGTGTCCCATCCGGTCTCCGTCACCGGTGCCAGCACGATGTAGTCCACCTCCTGCTGGATAAAGGTTCGGATGGCCCGGATCTGGTTGGCCTGCTTCTGCTGACCATCCTCGAAGATCAGGTCGTACCCGGCCTCTTTTGTAAAGGTACTTTTCATGGACTCCGTGTTGGCACTGCGCCAGTCGGATTCCGCTCCCACCTGGGAAAATCCCACCACAATACGGTCTGTCTGTGTATCCTCTGGTGTTGCAATATCCTCCGCAGTGCTTTGTCTGTCGCCGCATCCTGCAAGCAGGATTCCCAGCCCCAGCAGCAGACCCGCCATCCATCGTCTTCCTGTTCTGCATTTCTTCATATCTGTAATGTCATCCTGTTCTGTCATACTTCCCGCCCGGAAATCGCTCTGTCATTCTCTCATTTTCCGGCAGGTTCTTTCTCTGTATGAAAATACGCCACAGAGCTCTCCAGTTCCCCGGAGATCTGTTTCATTTTATCACAGTTTGCGCCCACTGTCTGTATCTGTGTCAGGATTTCCTCAATGTTTGCATTCACCTGCTGGTTGTTGGCAGCATTTTCCTCACTGATAGCACTGAGGCTGCCGATATTGCCCAGAATATCCTCTTTCTGCTGTGACAGACGTCCGGTCTCTCCGGCGATCTTGCGGATCTCTTCCGCAGAATGTCTGATACTTTGCTCTAACTGCTGATACTGCTCTCTGGTTGCAATAATGTGATCCTGTTCCTCCCGGATGATATTCTTTACCACATCCGCCTGTTCCACAGTCTCACCGGATTTCTCCATAATGCCCTGGGCCAGATTTTTGATCTGCTCGGCACCGGCAGCGCTCTGCTCCGACAGTTTGCGGATCTCTTCCGCCACCACGGCAAAGCCTCTGCCCGCCTCTCCGGCTCTGGCGGCCTCGATGGAGGCATTCAGACTTAACAGATTGGTCTGTCCGGAAATGGAGAAGATCAGAGCTACCGCCTCATCGATCTTTTCGATATAATCGTTGGTCTCATGAATCTTCGCTGTAATGGTATTCACGGATTCCACAGAACGATTGCTGCCGGTCATGATCTTTTCCATGCCTTCCCCCGCCTTTTTGCTGTTGTCCTGTATTTCTTCCGAATCCTTCTGCAGCTGTCCGGCACTGACACTGATGTCATTGACCGCCTCTCCGATCTCATCCATACGGTCACTGATATTCTGCACATTTTCCGCCATTTCCTCCGCTGCGGAAGACAGCTGCTCCATCGCCTGACTGATCTGTCCAGCCTGTTCTGTGGTGGCATCGCTTCCCTCTGCCACCTGCCGTACACTGTTTAGAAGTTCTCCGGATACCTCCTGTACACCGCCGATGACCTGTGCCAGATTCCGCTGCATCTGTGAGGTATTCTGTAACAGATTACGGATCTCCCGGACAATACTGTCGGATTCTTTTCTGGCACTCAGATCACCTTCCGCCAGGGCATCCACCCTGCTGCCGGTCTCTTTCATCTTGCCCGACAGTGCTCTGCTCAGGAAAAAGCAGATAACACCAAACAGGATCACCATGCCCACTGCGCAGACCATGAATACAACCTCGATCTCCCACAGGGCATCGGTGATCTCATTTTTCCGTTCCGCCGCAAAAGCCACTGCAGTGATCTGTCCGTTATTCATAATCGGGATATAATAACCATAATAAGTATTTCCCTCAATCACTACATTTTTATCATAATATCCCTCCGTCCCAAGATCCTGATCCATGGGGATTTCACGGATACGATAGTCATTTTCATTTTTAATGGATGTGGTAGCCGGAATGCCGTCTGCAAGAATGGCCATCTCCAGGCCTTCTTCCTTCAGGCTGTCCAGGTACTCATAATAACCGCTGGCATTCATTGCCGTGATCTCATTTTCCTTACAGTATTTTGCCAGATTATCCGCAGTTACATGCAGTGTGGTCTGCACACTGCCTTCCAGATTCGTTCTGGTCAGACGTAAAGATGTGGTACTGAGGATTACTGTTGCCAAAACTACCGGTGCCAGTGCCAGCAGCATCAACAACAGGAACAGGCTGCATCCCTGCTTTTTCAGAGTTTTCTGCTTTTTTACCTTCGTTTTTTTCATAACTTCTACCCCCTGATATTCGGTGGATTCCTTTTACTAGCGGAAAAAGAGTGTGACTGCACACCAGCCACGCTCTTTCCGCTCCTCCCTATTTTCAGCTGCTTTTATTTGTTCTGCAGCATTTTCTTTTTTCTTGCGATGACCACACTCTGTACTACCAGGAACAGACACAGCATAGCTGCAATGGTGATACCGGTCCACCATGCCTGATCCAGACCTGCACTGGATACGATATTCTGGATGGTGCTCAGGGACAATACACCGAAGAAAGTTCCGATGATATTGCCGACACCACCAGTCAGCATCGTACCGCCGATGATGGAGGATGCAATGGCGTTCATCTCCATGCCGCTGGCATGAGAAGCAGATCCGCTTCCTACATGCAGGAAGTACACATAACCGCCGATACCTGCCAACAGTCCGCAGAGCAGATGGGACATGAACTTGGTTCTCTTCACATTGATACCTAACATCAGCGCGCTCTGATTGTTACCGCCTACCGCATAGAAGCTGCGGCCCATCTTGGTCCAGCGAAGCATGATAAACATCAGAATGACTACTAAAAGCGCCACAATCACACCGATCTCCACATAAGCATTGACGTAATTGCCCAGTTTGTTCACGGAGCCCATTCCTGGAACGATCACACGGGTTTCCTTCAAAGCAGTGAAACTTTCGTTGGCCACGTTGAAAGGTTTGGTATTTACGATCGTTGTCATACCTCTGGCGAAGAACATACCCGCCAGGGTCACGATAAAGGGCTGGATATCCAGGTATGCTACCAGGAAGCCCTGTACGATACCGAAAGCAAGGCCAATGGCTACTGCCAGTAACATGGATACAAATACATTACCGCCGCCGAAGTCCAGATATACGGCGCAGCTCATGCTGACCAGTGCCACCACACCGCCGACGGAAATATCGATTCCACCGGTAATCATGACTAAACTCATGCCGCAGGACAGAATGATCAGTGCTGCGTTAGCGTTCAGAATGTTGAAAAATGTCTGAGGTTTTAAGAAGCCTTTTCCCTGGAACACGATGGCTCCGATATACATTACGAAGAATACTCCGATCGTGATGGTCAGCAGCAGATTGGTATCTGTCATATTTTTTAACTTCTTACCCATTTCAGCCAACCTCCTTTACGGTCTTACTCTGCTTCAGCTTCTTTCCAACAGCAGACAGCCACTCTCTTACCTTTGGCGTGCTTAATACCACCAACAGGATAACTACCACTGCTTTGTAAGCGGGAAGCGCATCCGACTGTACGTCAAATTTGTATAAGGTGGTGGTCAGGAACTGAATAACATAGGCACCCAGGATTGACGCTGCCATGTTGAACTTACCACCGCTTAAGGAGTTGCCGCCCAGTGCTACTGCCAGAATGGCATCCATCTCGATGTCCTTTGCGATCACAGAGTAGTTGATGGAGGACAGACGGCTTACTTTGATCAGTGCTGCCACTGCCACGCACAGTCCCAGGATCACAAAGGTCAGGAACTTGATAAATGTGGGATTCAGTCCGTTTAACTTGGAGGAATTCTCATTGATACCAACAGACTGGGTGTAAAGTCCCAGTGTCGTGAACTTCAGTACCAGGAAGATCACCAGTACACAGGCCGCTGCAATGAAGAACGGTGTGGGAATGGGGATCCCGGGGATAAATCCGCCGAAATAACTGAAGGTAGGATCACTTACGATAGGAAGTTCGTTGTTGTTGATCCATGCGGCAATGGAACGTCCTGCCGTATAGAGGATCAGGGTCGCTACCATGGGCTGGATCTTGAAATATGCTACCAGGGCACCGTTAAAGGCACCGAAGAGCATGGCTACCACACAGGCTACCAGAAATGCTACGATAATGGGGGCCTGCAGGGTATCGGGTCTGGAATTCGTACCACACAGTACTCGTAAGATCACGCTGCCTGCGATGGCAATGGCAGCGCCCACGCTGATATCCTGTCCGCCGGAAGCTGCAGTGACCAGTGTCATGCCAATGGCTAAAATAGCCAGTTCGGAACCGTAGTCCAGGATCGTCATCAGGTAACCGGACAATACCGGATCTCCTGCGCTGTTATATCCCAGTGTGATCTTGAAGAAACTGGGGTCTACGATCAGATTGAATACTGCCAGGATTATCAGGGCTGCAATGGGAATGAAAATCTGCTGCCGGAACAATCCGCTCAGGAAATTTTTATTACCTTTTTCTACTTTCTTTTCATTACTCATGCTTACTTTCACCTCCGGCAATCGTACTCATAATCTTGGTCTGGGTCAGATCTTCTCCGGACAATTCTCCTACCACCTTGCGGTCTCTCATGACTACCAGTCGGGAGCAGGTACGGAGCATCTCGTCGGTCTCGGAAGAGATGAAGGTCACGCTCATGCCTTCACTTGCCAGCTTCAGTACCAGCTTCTGGATATCCACCTTGGTACCGACATCGATACCTCTGGTGGGCTCATCCAGAATCAGATATTCCGGATGGGTCAGAAGCCATCTGGCTAAGATTACCTTCTGCTGATTACCGCCGGACAGCGACTTGATGGGTGTCTCGGCCGATGCCGTCTTGATATCCAGCAGTTTGATGTATTCGTCTGCAAATTTATTAGCTTCCGCCTTGGAAATAGGGTGGAAGAATCCACGAAGTACCTGTAATGCCAGGATAATATTCTCTCTTACGGACAAGTCACCTACGATACCGTCACGCTTACGATCCTCCGGCAGATAGCCGATTCCACAACGCATAGCATCCAGAGGCTTATTGATCTTGACCTGCTTGCCGTTCTTTTTCACCGTACCGCCGATGACACGGTCAGCACCGAAAATAGCGCGGACGCACTCACTTCGGCCAGATCCCAGCAGTCCCGTAAATCCATTGACCTCGCCCTTCTTAATATAGAAGTCAAAGGGTTTGATTCCGGCATCGCTGCACAGATCTTTGGTCTCAAATAAGGGTTCTCCGTTCTCCGTCTTCTGTTCCGTGGGCTGCTCGCCTTTGATATCGGACAGGTCATCCAGTTCCTTACCCAACATTTTGGATACCAGTTGTACTCTGGGCAGATCCTTGATGGCATATTCACCTACCAGACTGCCGTCACGCATAACAGTGATCTTGTCACACACTTCATATACCTGATCCAGGAAATGGGTTACGAAGATGATACCCACGCCTCTGGCCTTCAGATCACGCATCAGACCGAAAAGCTTTTCTACTTCCTGCTCATCCAGAGAGGAGGTCGGCTCATCCAGGATCAGTACTTTACAATCCATATCTACAGCTCTGGCAATGGCTACCATCTGCTGTACGGCGATGGAACAGCTTGCCAGCTGCTGGGACGCTTCCGCAGGGATATCCAGATTCTGTAAGATCTTGTCTGCGTCCTCATTCATTTTTTTCCAGTTCTGATAGATCTTATTGGAACGTCCTATGTACATGTTCTCCGCCACGGACAGATTCGGGCAGAGTGTAATCTCCTGATATACCGTACTGATGCCCAGCTTCTGTGCCTCCTGCGGAGAGTGAATGGATACGGCTTTGTCATTGCCGTCGATGAAGATCTGACCTTCATCTTTGCTGTAGACACCTGTCAGTACCTTGATCAGGGTTGACTTTCCGGCACCGTTCTCTCCCATCAGCGCATGAATCTCACCTTTGTTCAGATGGAAGTCCACACCTTTCAGAGCACGTACACCGGGAAAGCTTTTGTGAATATTTTTCATTTCCAATACTGTGTTATTGTCCAAAAGTTTCACCCCTTAATCTTCTTTGATCTTTGATAAAAGAAGCGCGGAGCTAGCATGCGCCGCGCTTCTGGTCGTTTACGTCAGATTAGATACCGTAGTTGTCTACATCTTCCTGAGTAATGGTGGTTGCATCGAAGCCTTTTTCATCCATGATGATGGTCTTCTCGGAGATGGTCTCACCGTTCTCCAGTTTTTTGATGATCTCATCAATATAGGAAGCCTGGAAAGGATTACACTGTCCATCGTAGTTCCAGTTGCCTGCCTTCAGCTCTTCCAGAGCCCACTTGTTGCAGTCAAAGCCCATAACGATAACGTCTTTGCCTACGCCGTGGGAGATATTAGCCTTATCCAGAGCTGCTACAGCACCCTTAGCCATATCATCGTTCTCAGCGTAGATTACGTTGAAAGGAGTACCTGCGTCGATTACGGACTGTACGATCTGCTGTGCTTTCTCTGCGTTCCACTCAGCGGTCTGCTGTGTTACCAGATTGAATCCGTCGTTTGCTGCTGCGTCATCCAGAGCACCGGTACGTCCCTGCTGTGCTGCGGAACCCATAACACCCTGTAAGTGGATAATGTTGTATTCACTTAAGTTCTGGCTCTTTAACCAGTCAACTGCGGTCTGGCCTTCCTTTGCCATATCGGATACGATGGATGCCTCATACAGGCTCTCATCTGCATCAATGGTACGGTCGAAGAGGATAACTCTGATACCTGCATCCTGTGCGTCCTTCAATACGGAATCCCAGCCGGCAGTATCTGCTGCGGACAGAAGCAGGTAGTCAACGCCATCCTGGATGAACTTCTGTGCTGCGGTGATCTGCTCGTCGTTCTTTAAGCTGTATGCGAAGGATGCTTCGTAGCCGTTTGCCTCAGTGAAAGTATTCTTCATATCTTTATCATTTGCAGTACGATAACCGGACTCGTTAGGGTCATTGTTAATGATACCGACCTTGATCAGATCTCCGGATGCATCCGTGCTTGTAGCTCCGGCGCTTGCGGTGTCCGTAGCTGCACTTCCGGTGGCTGCGCTGCTGCCCGCATCAGAGGAGCCGCATGCTACCAGACTAAATACCATGGTTGCTGCCATTACTGCTGCTAAAATTTTCTTTTTCATTGTATAACCTCCCAATTTTTTTGTTGTTCAAAGAACTATTTCTTTGATGATCCTATTTTATCGTGAAAAAAAGCAAAAAACCATGAAGATACCTCTCGGAAAGGTTGGAATTTTTATGACAAAAAAGAACCACCCTCGTAAACGGTTGAATATTTTACGATGATGGTTTATTTTTCTCACAAAGTATATTCCGGCAGCCGTACCGTCACGCAGGTTCCCTCGCCATAGGTACTGGTAATGGTGATCCCATATTTTTCCCCGAAGTTCAAACGGATCCGTTCATTTACATTATAAAGTCCATAAAAGGACAGGGTGTCCTCCGGGCTCACTTCTTCCTTGGGGCCCTGATTGGTCCACAGGAGAAAATACTCCGGCAGGTCGGCAAGTTTGGCCCCGGGGCAGTAGAGCATGACCTCCTGGGCGTTGTCCAGACCATAGGGGTCGGTGCTGACATAGCGCACCTGGTCCCGGATGACCTCGTTGCCCGGGGGGTCATACAGATG
>OGJJ01002725.1_pt1 | contig 10855 bp, 10 predicted proteins | sample 1572081 | NCBI WGS metagenome assembly OGJJ01 (sample SAMEA2582122, study PRJEB24529) | metagenome | biome: Human gut stool | place: China | collected 2011
TCGGCATGGGCAACAACCCCATGGTCGGCGCTACCGTTGCCTGCGCTGTTGCTGCAGCTCAGGCCAACGCCTAAGTCTTTCCTAAGTTTCAGCGAGGGGAACTGCTTTCCGAATGAGCAGCTCCCCTTTTTTGCTGATAGATATCCGAACACAAGCAACCCAAAGTAAGAAGGAAGAAACAATGAAAAAGAATCAGATCCGTAAGAGCGTGGCTGCGCTGGCCATGGCGGCTGTTGTAAGCGTCAGCCTGCTGGGCTACGGCTGCGGCAGCAAGCCTGCCTCCTCCACCGCAGGCGTGTCCGGCGAGTTCACCGGCACCGCCAAGGGCATGGGCGGCGATGTTACCGTCACTCTGACTTTGACCGACGGCAAGATCACCGGCTGCACCGCCGAGGGCAAGGACGAGACCCCCGGCATCGGCACCATGGCTCTGGAACAGCTGCCCGGCGAGATTGCCGAGAGCGGCAGCATTGCCGTGGACGGCGTGGCTACTGCAACCATCACCTCCGACGCCATCAAGGAGGCTGCCGCAGCCGCTCTGGCCGCAGCCGGACTGAACGCTGATGACTACAAGACCGAGGTCAATGCTGATACGACCAAGGCTGAGGACTCCACCATTGACGCAGACATTGCCATCGTGGGTGCAGGCGGTGCAGGTATGACTGCTGCCATCACTGCTGCTGCCGAGGGCAAGAGCGTGGTCATTCTGGAGAGCCAGCCCATGGTGGGCGGCAACTCCGTGCGCGCTACTGGCGGCATGAACGCCGGCAAGACCGTGTATCAGGATGAGAACGAGTTCGGCGAGTCCGCAGGCGTGGAAAAGACCCTCAAGACCGCTGCTGAAAAGTACGCCGACAACGCCACCATCACCGCTCTGGCAAAGACTGTCTCCGAGCAGTGGGCTGCTTATCAGGCAGACCCCAAGGGCTACTTCGACTCTGTGGAGCTGATGGAGCTGGACACCATGATCGGCGGTAAGGGCATCAACGACCCCGCACTGGTGGAGACTCTGTGCTCTAACAGCGCTGACGCCATCGACTGGCTGGACGAGCACGGCATCACTCTGCACAGCGTTTCCAGCTTCGGCGGCGCATCCGTCAAGCGTATCCATCGCCCCGTGAATGATGAGGGCAAGACCGTTTCTGTGGGCTCCTACATGATCCCCCTGCTGCAGGAGAACTGCGACAAGGCCGGCGTGCAGACCCTGCTGAACACCACCGCTACCGAGCTGCTGACCGATGCAAACGGTGCCGTTGTGGGCGTGAAGGCTACCGGCTCCACCGGCGAGACCGTCACCGTGAATGCCAAGGCTGTGGTGCTGACCACCGGCGGCTTCGGCGCAAATCTGGACATGGTCACCGAGTACAAGCCCGAGCTGAAGGGCTTTATGACCACCAACGCCGCAGGCGCACAGGGTCAGGGCATTGAGATGGCTACCGCTGTGGGCGCTGACACTGTGGACATGGATCAGATCCAGATCCACCCCACCGTGGAGGCTAACACCGCTGCTCTAATCACCGAGGGTCTGCGCGGCGACGGCGCTGTGCTGATCAACGCCGAGGGCAAGCGCTTCATCGACGAAGTGGGCACCCGTGACGTGGTTTCCGCTGCCGAGATCGCTCAGACCGGCAGCTACAGCTGGCTGGTGGTGGATCAGGCTATGGTCGATGCTTCCAGCGTCATTCAGGGCTACATCAAGAAGGGCTACACCGTGACCGGCGAGACCTACGAGGAGCTGGGCAAGGCAATGGGCGTTGATGAGGCTGCTTTTGCCGAGACCATGAAGACTTGGAACGGCTATGTTGAGGCCAAGAATGACCCCGACTTTGGCCGCACCAGCTTTGCAAACCCGCTGGATACTGCTCCGTACTATGCAATCAAGGTCACTGCTGGTGTGCACCACACCATGGGCGGCCTGACCATCAACACCAACACCGAAGTCCTCAAGGAGGACGGCACTGTGATCCCCGGCCTGTTTGCAGCAGGTGAGGTCACTGGCGGTGTGCACGGTGCAAACCGTCTGGGCGGCAACGCTGTTGCAGACTTCACCGTGTTTGGCCGCATTGCAGGTAAGGCTGCCAGCGACTACGCTGCATGAGTACCCGCAAAGCACCTGAAAACGCTTCCGGCTCCAAAGGCCTGAAGCCATGGATGAAGAACCTGATCTTTGCTGCAGTGATCCTTGTGCTGGCAGCAGCGCTGTATTTCGGCGTGCGCGCAGCACACAGCAGCAAGGGCAGCGGCCTGCAGGCCACCGTCGATTTTGGCGATGGCATCACCGAGACTCTGCCGCTGGATACAGACCACGATTACCTGTATGATGTGGGCAATTATGTCGTGCATCTGCAGGTAAAGGATGGTGCCATCGCCTTCTTGGACAGTCAGTGCCCGGACCATGTGTGCGAGCAATTCGGCTGGCTGGACAAGGACGGCGCATGGGCTGCATGCGTCCCTGCCGGGGTGTATGTGGTAGTGGAAACTACAGCTGAATAAAGATCGTGCTTCAAAAAAGAGGCAGTACTCTGCAAGAGCGGGGCACTGTCTCTTTTGTTTTGTCTGGAAGGCAAAAGAGGGCACGGTGTGAAAGTTGGGTAAAACTTTGACACAAATGCGTCAAAACAAAATTTAGACGCTTGTGTAATAGACGAAAATGCGATAAACTAACAATAAACTCTTTATCGCGCGCTTTTGCAAAGCCTGCGCCCGATACCGAAACCAGGGCATGCCCTGAAAGATACAGGAGGAAACAGCAAGCATGATCTTTAAAAAGAAGCAGGATGCTGCGGTACAGCAGACGGCTGCGGGTGAGGCAAAGCCCGCAACGAAGGGCGGCAAAGCAGCAGCCTTTTTCCGCAAGAACTGGAAATGGATGGTGCCGGTGGTGTGCGTGGCCGTGCTGGGCGGATGGTTCATCCTGCGCCCGGACAAGGCACAGAACGCCAATAAGGACATCAACTATGTGCAGGTCTCGCCGTCCAAGCGGGATGTGTCCAACACCCTCAGCGGAACCGGCACTCTGAACCCTGCCAATACATATAATGTTAAGTCGCTGGTAGCGGGCAAGGTGTTGACCAGCAGCTTTGAGGAAGGAGACATCGTGGAGGAAGGCACCGTGCTGTACACGGTGGACTCCTCCGATGCCACCACCAAGGCGGAGCAGGCGTCCATTGCTCTGCAGCAGGCACAGCGCAGCTACGACAAGACGGCAGACCGCCAGTATGTCCGCGCCGAGGTGGCAGGTGTTGTGAGCGCCCTCAAGGTGGCCAAGGGCGACGAAGTGACCAGCGGTCAGGAAGTGGCGGTCATCCGTGACAGCTCCAAAATGGTGCTGCGGTTGGAGTTCCCGGCAGCAGATGCCGCCACCTTCTCAGTGGGCCAGAGCGCAGAGGTGACGCTGGACGGCACCTTTGAAATGCTGACCGGCACCGTGACCGCTGTGACCGGCACCGATGCCCTGAGCACCGGCAACCTGCTCACCCGCACCGTGACCATTGCTGTGCGCAATGCAGGCGGCCTGACCACTGCGCAGGCAGCAACGGCAACCATCAATGGCGTGAACTGCATTGCCGCCAAGTGCTTTGAGTATCAGGCGGAGCGCACCCTGACTGCCCTTGCCGCCGGTACCGTGACGGCCATCAATGTGCCGGAAGGCGGAGCCGTGAACAAGGACGATATCGTGCTGCAGATCAGCGGCGAGGACCTGACCGAGGCCATCCAGTCTGCCGCCGAGAGCCTGCGCAGCGCCGAGCTGAACATGGACAATCTGCAGGAGGCCATGAACAACTACACCATCACCTCGCCCATCAGCGGCACCATTATTGAAAAGAATGCCAAGGCCGGGGACGCGCTGTCCGCCGGCTCGGACCTGTGCACGATCTTTGATCTGAGCTATCTGGAGATGACCCTGAACGTGGACGAGCTGCAGGTCAGCAGCCTGTCGGTGGGTCAGAGCGTGCAGGTCACGGCGGATGCCGTACCGGACAAGACCTATACCGGTGTTGTGACCCGTGTTTCCTTGAAGGGTACCTCCAACGGCGGCACCACCACCTACCCGGTCAAGGTGCGCATTGATGAGACCGATGGCCTGCGCCCGGGCATGAACGCCAATGCTGAGATCGTGGTGGCACAGGCAAAGAATACCCTTACCGTGCCCAACGCTGCCATCGTGCGCGGCGGCTATGTGCTGGTCACGCAGGACTCCCCCAGCGCAGTCAACGCAGACCCGGGCATGATCGCGCCGGACGGCTATGTGTATGTGCCGGTCAAGACCGGCGTCAGCGATGACAACTACACCCAGATCGTCAGCGGGCTGACCGGCAATGACACGGTGGCTTACGACTCTGCCGCAGCAAGTACCGATACGTACTATGACGACGGCGGCTATTACGAGGCGGATGCAGAGGGCACCGAGGGCGAGGAAGGCGCCGATGATGCGAACGGCATGGTCGATGAAGCAGAACCGGAAAACGGGACCGTACCGGCGGAAGAGCCTGTGGAAGCCGAGGAAAAGCAGGGCTCCGCAGAGGATGCCGTGAATCCGTCTCAGGCAGACGGCGTGGTCTATCTGGGTTGACACAGGAGGAATGCATGAGCGCTCTGATCGAGTTTGATGAGGTGTGCAAGTATTACCAGATGGGTGACACCACGGTAAAGGCTGCAGACCACATCACCATGAAAATCGAAAAAGGCGAGTTCGTGGCCATCGTGGGCCAGTCCGGCTCCGGCAAATCCACCTGCATGAACATCATCGGCTGTCTGGATGTGCCCACCCATGGCCGGTATCTGCTGGACGGCAGCGACGTCGGCAAGATGAACCGCCGTGAGCTGGCGGCCATCCGGAACGAGAAGCTGGGCTTCATCTTCCAGCAGTACAACCTGCTGCCCAAGCTGACCCTGCTGGAAAATGTGGAAGTCCCCCTCATCTACGCGGGCGTAGGCGGCAGCGAGCGCCGCAGCCGCGCCATCGCAGCGCTGGAACAGGTGGGTCTGGGCAGCAAGCTCCGGAACAAGCCCAACCAGCTCTCCGGCGGCCAGCAGCAGCGTGTGTCCATTGCCCGTGCTCTGGTGCGCAACCCGGCGGTCATCCTTGCCGACGAACCCGTTGCACATTTGGACGATGTTAATGGTGAAGCGCTGCTTGCACTTCTAGCCACTTTCGCGCGAGCAGGCGTCACCGTTGTCTGCGCGAGCCACAAAGCACTGACAGTTCCCAGAGCCCAACTCCGCGAAATCATACTTTCCACGCCCGGTTCAATGGCTGTTGATACGGAGATTCGGGCATGAGCTTCTTCACCGGCTTCATCACCAGCCGCCGCTGGGCTTTCGAAGAGATGTTCCGCGGCTTGAAACGCAACGCAGGAGCTAATGCCTTTGCTGTTTTGCTTTCAGCTCTGGCACTAACGATTCCTCTTTGGATTGCCTTAGTCTTCTACGGACTATCGGAACCTCTGCGAAGTCTTCCAACATCGGTTGAGCTGACGGTTTTCACTAAGGAAGGTGCAGATGCCGTCAAGGTAGCTAATGCTGTCCGTGCAGCACCTTTAGTGACAAGTGCCCAAGTTATTGGGAAAGATGAAGCACTTAAGGCATTGAATGCTCAGCTTGGGCTGCCGTCTCAGACAGCCGGAGGCAACCCGTTGCCCGACATCATTGTGGCCGTTTTGGACGATCGAGCCAGTGCTGATGAAATCGCTGCCGCCGCAAAACGTATTTCCGCCCTGCCGGGCGTCGATTTCGCGCCTTATGAAGCATCCTGGCATGAGAAACTGCGGGCCGTCACTCAGGCTTCATGGGTGGGTCTTGCCTGTCTCGGTACCGTCGTAGCACTTCTTGTCATTCTTGTTCTTGAAAGTGCAGTTCGAATGACGACCGCCTCTGCGCGAGATGAAATGTGCACGCTCTATCTGATTGGAGCAGCCCCAGGATTCGCCGCTCGCCCTTATGCCTGGCGCGGCATGGTGCTGATGGGCACTGCTGCCGCTGCTGCGCTTGGACTTTCTGCAGCGGGGATCAAACTCCTGCAGCCATACCTTGACCGTGCCGCAGCGCTCTACGGCGGCTCCGTCACACTCACACTTCCAACGCTCGAACTCTGTTTAGGTTTTGTTGCCGCGGCTGCCGTGCTCGGCGGCCTCACATCGTCGCTTGCCGCACTACGCGCATGGCGAACCATTGCCAAGGCCCAGTAACTGTACCCTTTTCACTCTTTGCCCTTTGGGAAACCCTCTGCTACAAGTCTTTGGGGGAGAACGTCCTTATCCCCTAAAACTCAATGCTATTGTTTGATGGATCCGTTTCCCTTCCGCCGCCGCACATGACATCCTTCTCGGTTGATGCTCCGCTCATTATTGATCACGACGCAGCTACGCCTGACGAGCCACAGCTGAATGCATTGCCAGAGGGCTCTGACGAGCTGAGGACACAATCTCTTGATGCAGTCAAATCCGTAAAATCGTCCGAGCATCCCCATCAGCTTCCTGCTATACGCCAATCAACTGCACCCACAATACGTGCCACGCACCTGCCGTCCGTCAAATCTGAACGCTCGACCGCAGTTGTGCCTTATTCGCCGTCAGGGCCTTTGGGTGACTTAGATGCATTCCTTCGCGCCGCGGAACGCGCGCCAATGCTGACGGCCGATGAAGAGAAAACGCTTGCCCTGAAGCTACGCGATCAAAATGATCTGGAGGCTGCACAAAAACTCGTGCTCTCCCATCTTCGCTTGGTAATCTCCATTGCTCGTGGCTTTCTGGGCTACGGCCTCCCTTACGCCGATCTCATTCAGGAAGGCAACATTGGCCTGATGAAAGCCATTCGACGATACGACCCTGATCGTGGCGCCCGCCTCATGACTTTTGCCGTCCATTGGATTCGATCTGAAATTCAGGAATACATCATCCGAAACTGGCGCATCGTCAAGCTCGCCACTACGAAGAATCAGCGAAAACTTTTCTTCAATCTCCGACAACTGAAAGAAGACAGCCAAGCAGCACTCACCAATCAGGAAGCCCAACGTATCGCGCTCACATTGGATGTCAAACCCAAAGAGGTCCTCGATATGGAAGAGCGCATGTATGGGCAAGAAACGAGCATTGATGGACCGGCAGATTCTGACGATGATGACCGCTTCTCACCTTCGGACTGGCTTACCCGCACAAGCGATCAACCCGAAGCCATACTCGAAGCTGAAGACCGCCAGCACCTCGAAGGCGAAGGGCTGCAGACGGCCTTAGCCGCACTGGACCCCCGCAGCCGCCGAGTCATTGAAGCACGCTACCTCACCGTTGACGCCGACGGCACTGCAAAACCGGTAACACTGCAGGCGCTTGCGCACGAACTTGGCGTTTCTGCAGAACGCGTGCGTCAGATTGAAAAGCTTGCCATCAAAAAAATGGGAGAAAAGCTCGCAGGTCAAGATCCATTCTGACCAGCAGACGCACAACGAATACACTTATATCCCGCCGCATCATGCGGCGGCTTTCGTTTTCCCGCTCTCCGTCATGTTTAACGTTGTACTCGTTCACCCTGAAATTCCGCCCAATACCGGCAATGTCATCCGTCTTTGTGCCAATACGGGCGCTTCGCTGCACCTCATCCGACCGTTGGGATTTTCACTCGAAGACAAACACATGAAACGCGCCGGTCTAGATTACTGGGAATATGCAACACTCAAAATCCATGACAATTGGGAAGCGTTTCTAGCTGCTGAGCACCCCAACCCGGAACGTATGTTCGCGATGACGACGAAAGGGTCAACCGTCTTTTCGCAGCTGAAATTCATACCGGGCGACTGGTTCATTTTCGGCGCTGAAGGCTCCGGCCTTCCTGATGACATCCGCAGCGCGTTCAGTGCACAAAACCGTATTCGACTGCCAATGCGCCCGGACAACCGCTCGCTCAACCTCTCCAATGCCGTTGCAGTGACTGTTTTTGAAGCCTGGCGGCAACAGAACTATGCTGGTGGCTGCTGACCGTCATTTATCATCAAGGACAAAGATAAAGGCGCTCGAAAAATGATTTAGAGCGCCTCCATCCCTAGCTCCCATTAGAGCTCTTTGTCTATCTTGTGCTCGATCGCATAGATCGCGGCCTGCACACGGGATGAAAGATTGAGCTTTCGCAAAATACTCTGCACGTGAACTTTGACGGTCGACTCAGCAAGATTCAGTGCACGTGCAATCTCCTTATTGGAAACTCCGCGAGCAAGCCAGGCCAAAGTCTGCCGTTCCCGACGAGTCAAAACAGTCGGATCCGTCCCTTGTGCCTGACGAGTGCGAGCAGCTTCCGGCGGCTCCGACAGACGGTTGACAAACTTTGTCATCATTTGCGGGGAAATCACGCTGTCGCCGTTATAAGCCGCGCGGATCGAGCGCAGCAGAAAATCCTGATCAATCTTCTTAAGAAGATACCCACGAGCACCTAGCTTCAGACATTCGCCGAGTGCTTCACAGTCTTCGCTAACCGTGAGCATCAGCACAGCAAGATTCGGATGTGTTTCACGAATCTGCTCGAGCGCCTCACGGCCATTCATGCTTGGCATATCCAAATCGAGAAGCACGACATCTGCCTCAACCTGCTCGACGAGTTTCACGCCCTCCAGGCCATCGCTGGCTTCGCCGACAACCTCAAAATCAGGCTGACGCTGCAGAAGTGCCTTAACCCCGCTGCGGAAAAGCGTGTGGTCGTCAATCAGCAGAATACGAATCATTATTTGGTTCCCTCCACATGCTTCATCCGTCAGCCGGAGGAAGCCCTCTACTTATTAACGTCCATTCTAGCCGCAGGATACGGCTTTTCCACCCATACGTTCGACCAGGGTCTACTCAGTCAATGGCCGAAGGTTGCTCCACTATAGAGGTATAGCGTAGCGTTCCGTCAGAAAAAAACGGTCGTCCCTAATATGATGGGGCCGACCGTTCTTTTGGTGCAGCGCAGATGTGAATTAATTCTGCGCAGCGTCACCCTGCTTCTCAGCAGCAGCATGCGCTTCGGCCTGAGCCTGAGCGAGACGCTGCTGATAGAGCACCTCGAAGTTCACCTCCGGGAGATGAACCGGCGGAACGCCTGCACGGGTCATCAGATCCGCCAGATTGGCACGAAGATAGGGATAAACCATCGACGGGCAGAGCACATTAGTGACGTGCTGCAGCGGTTCAGCAGGGATTCCGTGAATCGAGAAGATACCGGACTGACGGCCTTCGGCCAGGATAATCACTTTATCCTCCGGAGCCTTAACCGTAATCGTGCCGCGCACGGTAATGTCGTAGAGATCAGCCTGAACGAGGCGCTGGCTCACTTCGAACTGGATATCGACCTGCGGAGCCGATTCCTGAGGAGTCAGCAGAATATCCGGTGCGTGCGGCATCTCGAGAGAAGCGTCCTTCAAGTAGCAGCGCTGCAACTGGAAGACCGGCTGATCATCCTGTTCGGGCTGAGCCTGCGGCTGCTGCGCTTCGGGATTCTGCACGTTTTCGTTTTCGGCCATTTTGAAGTGTCCTTTCTAAAAGTGGCGGCGCCCGGTCGGCACTATGTTTCTTCCGAGCGTTCAAAAATTCAGTACCAGTGAGCTGCGCACACCAGTATCTTTATATATGGGGACGAATCCTCAGGATTCAAGGGGCAGCTTGTCGCGCATCCAGCCAACGAGACCGCTGTCAAGCACGTAAACCTTAGTAAAGCCCACGCCGCGCAGAAGCTTTGATGCTGCTGCAGACATATTCCCCGAGTTGTCGACGACAATAATCGTACGGTCCTTTGAGAGCTCGCCCAGACGGTTCTGAATCTCATTGGCGGGAATATTCACCGAATTGGCGATGCGCACGCGTTTGAAATCTTTCTGAGCTCGAACATCAACCACAAGTGCGTTCTGCTTGTTAATCAAGGAGACGGCTTGCTCAGACGACACCATCGGGCCAAAGCGGCGAGTATTGATAAGCGGCATGGCAAGCGACACGGCTGCGATGACGGCAATGATGATGAGAAGCGCGTTTTGAACAATGAATTGAGACATGGGACTATGAAAAATCGATTGGAAAAAATTCCCAAGAAGGTAGGATTATAGGTTGCGGCGACCATCGACCCCGCATCTCTTCCATACTTTTGCCTCCGGACTTCCGCGCAAACCACTCCATGCGCTTGCCCATGTCATTCTTTCGTCTGCTCTCGCTTGTGCTCTGTCTGGCGCTGCTCAGTGTTTTTGCGCCTGCAGAAACTTCTGCTGCGCTCAAGTCTGACGCCACGGCCAAGCAAAAGGTACAGGCCGAAAATCGCAAAGCCTCGGTTGATGAAAAGCTCTCCGAACTTGAAAAAAAACTCTCTGCTCGTGAGGCGGAAAACGAAGCGGCCGAAAATGACCTGAAGAAAGCCGACCAGTCCATCTCCGAAGCAAACCGGCGCCTGCGTACCCTTAAAACGGAACGCAGTACTGTCGAGCAGCGGCTCTCCGAACTCAGACAAGACGGTCGCAGCGTGGAGCGAGACCTCCGAGAAGCCCGCAGCCGCTACGAGCAGATCATGCGTGCGCAATATATACATGCCCAGCGACATAGTTGGCAGTCGCTCATTGAGGGCGGGAACCCGAATGAACTCGCCCGCACGGCAGCGGAGTTACGCTACCTGTCGCTTGCTCAGCAAGAAGCGGCAAAGGCCTTAACTCAAAAACAGACCCAGATCGACACTGTCGAAAAAGAAACGCGTGCACGACGCGCAGAGCTCTCCCGCATTGCACGCGAAGAGGAAGAAAATCACGCCAAACTGCTAGACGAAAAACGAGATCGTCAATCTGCTGTGAAGAAGTTGGCCCGCGAGATTGCCACCCAACAGGCGGCAATTGAGAAACTAAAAAAAGACCAGACTC
>OGJJ01002726.1_pt1 | contig 10854 bp, 9 predicted proteins | sample 1572081 | NCBI WGS metagenome assembly OGJJ01 (sample SAMEA2582122, study PRJEB24529) | metagenome | biome: Human gut stool | place: China | collected 2011
TACACCAATGAAACGCTATGAGTTTTTTTGTTGCACTACATTTTACAATTTATCACAAGAAAAAGTGTTTTTAAAATAGTCAAGTCTTCATCAACAACAACTGTGTGATGACCGATTTTCAAGAGCTTTGTTAGCTCGATTTCCAGTCCCGTTTCTTCAAAAATCTCACGAATACAAGCTATTTCAGAACTTTCACCATTTTCAATGCCACCAGTAATCGGTTGCCAGAAAGAAAGTTGTTCAGTTTTAACTTTTAAGAGCAAAATTTCCTTAGCAATCGGGTTATAAATCCAGGCTTCAATGGAATATTTCATCGCAGTAGTCCCTTAGATTTCACTTTTTCTCAATTGGTGCAACACTTGCCAACAGTTTCTTTAATCCAACCTCTGGGAAATTGATTTTCAATTCTTGGCTACTACCGCTGCCTGAAACTTCCAATACCGTTCCGTCCCCCCATTTTTTATGGTGAGCAATATCACCGATAGCCCAATCAATAGTCGGCTGATTAGCAGCTACATTCTTACCAAATGGCAACTGGCTTGAGGAAATGCTGCTCGGTGCAGCTTGCCGCTTGCGTTCCTGCAATGCTTGAGCGAGACTCATTCCTTGACCAAACTGAACAGCTTTGCCATTCACATAGGAAGCTTTAAATGATGTATTAGCAGGTCGAGCCAAGCCTTGATAATCTAGCAAGCTTGAGCTAATTTCATTGAGAAAACGAGTTGGACGATTGTAATTGGTTTTTCCGTATAGCAGGCGCGAGTTTGCATTGGTTAGGAACAAGACTTTTTCAGCACGAGTAATTCCGACATAGGCTAATCGGCGCTCTTCCTCTAGCTCATCTTCATCTTCTGCCGCACGACTAAGTGGGAAGACATTTTCTTCCATACCGATAATGAAAACCACTGGAAACTCTAATCCCTTGGCAGCATGTAGCGTCATAAGTGTCACTTCTGAGCTTTCCTGATCACCATCATCTGTATCCGCAATCAAGGCCAAATCATTGAGGAAACGGCTAAGTCTGTCTAAACCAGTCTCTTCAATATCATTTTCTGGATTTTCGTCAAAATTCTTAGTAACAGAAAGAAATTCTTCGATATTTTCAATCCGAGCCTGACTTTCCAGCGTAGCTTGAGCTGCTAATTGCTCGGTGTAACCAGTCTTTTCAAGCACCAGCTCTACCACTTCTGTCACGGTCAACTCGTCCAATTGCTCGCGCAGATTCAAAATGAGATTGGCAAAGTCAAAAACAGCCTGAGCAGCTTTCCCCTTAACAGGTGAGAGCATAATCTGCGAAGAAGCATCCAAAAGAGACATCTCTTGACCAGCTGCAAAATTACGAATTTTCTCCACTGTACCCGGTCCGACACCCCGTTTAGGCTCATTCACAACACGCTCAAAACTGATGTTGTCGCTAGTATTAGCGATGAGATTGAGATAGCTGATGACATCTCGAATTTCCTTACGACTATAAAACTTAGTCCCCCCCACCATGGTGTAAGGAATATTAGCTTTTAGGAGAGCTTCCTCAATATTCCGAGATTGGGCGTTGGTTCGATAAAGAATAGCAAAATCCCGATAGACATAGTCAGATGTGCTAGATAGCTCATCAATGGTTTTAGCTACAAAGAGAGCTTCGTCTTGCTCATCATTAGCCCGATAATAAACAATATTTTCACCATCAGCATTTTGTGTCCAGAGATTCTTTGGACGGCGGTTGCGGTTGTTTTTGATCACATCATTAGCAGCTTGCAGAATGGTCTTAGTTGAGCGATAATTTTCCTCCAGAAGAACAACTTTAGCTTCAGGATAATCCTTTTCAAAGTCCAAGATATTCTGCATATCAGCACCTCGCCAGCCATAAATAGACTGGTCGGCATCACCAACTACACAGATATTTTTAAAGCGTGAAGCCAACAGTTTAACTAGTTGGTACTGAGCGTGGTTCGTATCTTGATACTCGTCCACATGGATGTATTGATAGCGCTGCTGGTAATAAGTCAACACATCTGGATTTTTATCAAAAAGCCGCAAGGTCAGCATGATTAAGTCATCAAAATCCATCGCCTCCGACTGGCGGAGTTCCTTTTGATACATTTCATAGCATTTCGCTACAATCTCTGTGTACATGTCTCCTGCTAAAGCTGCATAGGCCACTTCATCAATCAAATCATTTTTCGCATTGGAAATCGTGCCTAAAATAGCTCGTTCATTCCACTTTTTAGGATCTAAATTGAGCGTTTTAAGTATTCGTTTCATCAAAGTTCGCTGCTCGCCAGGATCGACAATCGTAAAATTGCGGTTATAGCCGATATGGTCAGCTTCCCGACGCAAAATCCGCACGCACATTGAGTGAAAAGTCGCAATCAAGCAATCCTCTGTTGCTGGATTGAGAGTGTAAGCACGCTCCTTCATCTCACGAGCTGCTTTATTGGTAAAGGTAATCGCTAAGATATTCCAAGGATTGACTAACTTTTCATCAATCAAATAAGCAATACGGTGAGTTAAAACACGGGTTTTCCCAGACCCAGCTCCTGCCATAATCAGTAAAGGTCCTTCCGTTGTTTGAACTGCCTCCGCCTGACGGTCATTCATACCAGTTAATAAGGGATTCATCTTTTTTCCTCTTTCAAAGTCAGTGATTCTATTATAACAAAAATCACTCATAAGCTAAACTAGAAAAGAAAATCTTTGCTTTAGTTCTTCCTCATAAAAGTTTGAAAAATCATTTAAAAAGCGTTATAATAAACATTCTGAAAGGAAAAAAGCATGAATAATCCAGCAAAAAATCTTAAACTCGCAGAGCGTGGTGCTATCTTAGCCATTCTAGCCTATATCGTTTTATCCATTGCTAAAATCATTGCCGGATCTGTCTTACAATCCTCTAGTTTGACAGCCGATGGTTTTAATAATGTTTCAGATATTGTTGCTAATATTGCCGTTTTAATAGGACTTCGTATGGCACGCAAGCCAGCTGACACGGACCACAAATTTGGTCACTGGAAAATTGAAGATTTAGCTAGCCTTATCACTTCTCTTATCATGTTTTTTGTCGGATTTGATGTTTTAATTGATACCGTTCAAAAAATCATCTCTAACCAAGAAACGACTATCGATCCCTTAGGCGCCATCGTCGGGATTATTTCCGCTTTGGTCATGACAGGAGTGTATTTTTACAATAAAGCCTTAGCAAAAAAAGCTCAGTCTAAAGCACTCGACGCAGCTGCCAAAGACAATTTATCTGATGCTATTACTTCGCTTGGTACAACCATTGCAATCATCGCAAGCGCCTTCAATTTCCCGATTGTAGATAAACTGGTCGCTATCGTCATTACCTTTTTCATCCTTAAAACGGCTTATGAAATTTTCATGGAATCTTCTTTTAGTCTATCAGACGGTTTTGATGAAAATCTTTTAAAAGAATACAAAGAAGCCATTTTAGAAATTCCTAAAATTTCCCGTGTTAAATCTCAAAGAGGGCGGACTTACGGTAGCAACATCTATCTTGACCTCATTTTAGAAATGAATCCTGACTTATCTGTCTATGAAAGTCACGAAACTGCCGATCAAGTTGAAAATATGCTCAAAGAACGCTTTGGTGTCTTTGATATTGACATCCACATTGAGCCTGCTCCTATCCCCGAAGATGAAATATTGGACAATGTTTATCGAAAGCTCTTTATGAGAGAGCAATTGGTTGATCAGGGAAGCCAATTAGAGGATTTACTAGCACCTGAATTTGTGTACATTTCTCAGGATGGCTGCCAAATGAACAAAGAGGAATTTCAAATCGAAAAAGGAAAACAATCTCCTATCAGAAATTTCCAATTAACTTCTATCAGCCAAAAAACCAAACTAATTTGCTACGAAGAAGACGGGATTATTCATACCAGCCTTTGGCGTCGTCACGAAACATGGCAAAATATTTTCCACCAGGAAACACGAAAAAACGAGAGCGAACAACAGTCGTAATTCCATAGAAATCGACTTTCTTATCTCGCTCCTACAAGGCTAATAAGGAGTTTTACTATAAAAAACAAGGCTGAGATAAAAATATTCTCAGCCTATATTTTTAGGGATTTATCAGTAAATCAAAGTAATTTGTCCCTCATTTCTCACAATCAATAAATCATCAAACCCAAAGCCCTCACTAAGATGATACTCCTAGCGAAAACTTTGGGTTTTGTCTTTACTTCTTCTGTGGGTGATTGGGGCAACAATCAGATGTTCTCTCATTTTTTGACTTGATTTGCCACAATATCCTCACCAAACCACTTGTCTGCTATTTTTTGAAATTGACCTGTTTGATATAATTTTTTGAATGCTTGGTTTATGTTTTCAACGAGCTGCTTATCCGTTTTTCTAGCACCAACCGCAAATGATTCGCTATCAAATCCGGCTGGGAAAACATAATAATCCTGCAAAATACCCTCTTCTTTTAAATAATAATTGGCATAAACTCGGTCAATCAACAACCCATCAATCCGATTATTTTGCAAATCAATCAACGCCTCTGTAAAACTTTGATATTGAGCAGCTTTATGATTTTTAACCAGATTCTTCAAAAGCTCCGGATGAGCCTCAAACTCATCGTAACCCGAAGAACCTGTCTGAGCGCCAAGAATTTTATCCTTCATGTCAGCTGTTTTTGCAATGTTCGATGATTTTTTAGTAACCAGTACTTGTTCATTTTTCATATAAGGAATGGTGAACTGTACTTTCTTTCGTCGCTCATCAGTTGCCGAATACCCATTCCAGATAAGATCAATCGTTCCATTTGTGAGCTCAGTTTCTTTCATGTCCCAATCAATCGGCTGCCAATTCACTTTTATCCCATATTCTTTAAAGACAGCATTTGCCAAATCAATATCAAAACCAACATATTGACCATTTTTTTGCTCAAATCCCATAGGAACAAATGTATTGTCAAAACCAATAGTAATGCTCTTTTTTTGTTGGTATTTTGACCAATTATCTACTTTAGGGTTGCTAACGTTGCTACAAGCTGTAAGGAGCAAAAAAAGAATCAAACCACAGATCGCAAGAACATAACGTTTTATCTTCATATTCTCCTCCTATTTAGGCTGAACTTTAAGAATCGTATCTGCGATATTTTCCGCAAACTGCAAATCATGGGTCACTACAATTTGCGTCATTCCTAGCTCACGATTCTGAAGAATCAACTTTTCAACTTCAAGACGCAATTCCGGATCCAATGCGGAAGTTGGCTCATCATAACCGATAATTTCTGGGTCAATCATCATCGCACGAGCTAATGCTACACGTTGTTTTTGACCACCTGATAAAGAATAAGGATAAGCATTTACATGTTCTGCTAACCCCAATCGGGTCAATAAGCTAATTGCTTTCTTTTCTGCATCCTCTTTTGCGACATTTTTTGTTTTAATGGGTGATAAAGTTAAATTCTCAAGAACCGTTAAATGTGGAAATAGCTGAAAATCTTGAAACACAAATCCCAATAAATTACGTTTTTCAAGTTCATCCAAGGGCAGCTCTTCTCCATTATAAATAATGTCACCCGAATCAATTGTTTCCAAGCCAGCTAACATCCGTAATAATGTCGTTTTCCCGCCGCCAGACGGTCCTACAATGGCAAGGATTTGCTTTTCTGGCACCTTTAAATTCAAGTCGGAAATAATTTGCTTTTCGCCAAAACGTTTGCTAATATTCTTTAATTCTAACATAAGCGCCTCCTACTTATAGTAGCTATATCTCTTTTCAACTTGCTTCGATACAATCGTCACAAGACCAATCAAGACAAGGTAAATAGCCCCTGCTATAAACATCGGTGCTAAACTCGCATCACGATTGGCTGCAGTCCGACTAGCCAAGATTAAGTCGGAAACACCAAGCGCATAAACAAGGGATGTATCTTTTACCAACGTCATCACTTCATTAAAGACACTCGGAAGCACCACTTTGACAACTTGCGGTAAAATAATAAACCGTATCGTTTGAAATGGTGTAAACTTCAAAACCTTAGCCGCCTCATATTGCCCTGCTGGAATAGATAAAATCCCACCACGGAAAATTTCGGCGAAATAAGCAGCATAATTTAGCGTGAATGCTATGATAGCCGCTGGAAGCCGATCCAAACGCACACCAATGCTTGGCAAAACATAATAAATAAAAATCAGTTGTAGCAAGAGAGGTGTACCGCGCATAATCCAAATATAAATATTTATAAGCCAATGAAGCAGCTTAAAGTGGATTTGCATTAAAAAGGAAATCACAATTCCAAGTGGTATGGATAAAACTAAGACTAAAACAAATACTTGCAAAGTCACCAATGCGCCATTCAATAAGCTTGGCAAAACTTCAAAAATATAGTTCATGCGTACACCTCCTAAATAAATATTTATCATTATATCAAAAATTTTTATATTTTCAACATCTTTTTGCAAATATATCCATAAATTTTTACTAAATATCGCAAAAACTTCATTTTCCAAAGAATAAAAAAACAAAATAGTTGAACTACTTTGTTTTAATAAATCCAAATTGATTAAGCGGGAGTACTCTAAATGAGATGACTCCTTTAATTTGTTTCTCTGTAATCAAGCCAAACTTCCGACTATCTTCCATATCTTGCCGATTATCATTCAGAATCAGATATGACTGCGCTGGAATTTTATTTGCATTCGATTTAGTTAATGTCTGAATGGTGAAATCATGAGTGAAATAACCTGTACTAGTAGCTTTTGCTAAGTATTCTTCCTTAGCCTTCATTAAATAATCTTCTGACTTGATTTTATTATTTAAGTAAAGAACATCATCCATATAAACAACGGAGTCATTTCCTAGACCAATGACACGTCCGACATGCTCTTTTCCCTTCACCTCGTACAAGACAAAATCATCTCTTTTGATTTCTTCATTTCTATTGGCAACAACAACATCTTTATCTTGCAAAAAATGATTCGCATCTTTTACAGTAATCCTGTATGGTGTAAAAATAAAAATTCGCAAACAAGCAATGATTATCACAACAATAGATAAAAAAATAACATTCCTAATTAAATCTCTTTTAACCATAGTCTCTCCTCTTCTTCTACTCATTATATCATGTTTTCAGAAAATAAACAAAGGTAGGAAAGTCAACTGTTATCTCTGCTCCCATTTGCAACTAAAAAGCCTATCAATCAGATAATCGTTGGATTGATAGGCTAGTTTTCTGAATGAGATAGATTAACGGACTGTACGGATACGCATTGTGTTTGTTCCACCAGTTCCGACTGGCACACCAGCTACAATCACAATATTATCGCCAGATTCTACAAGACCACTTTCAAGAGCAACTTTTTCAGCAACTTCAAACATATCATCAGTAGATGCAGGTTTTTCAGTTACTACTGGAATAACACCCCAGTTCAACATCAATGAACGTTGTGTCAATTCATCGAATGTAATTGCCAAGATGTCAGCATCTGGACGATATTTAGAAATCAAACGAGCTGTATTTCCTGATTCAGTCATTGTTACAACCAATTTGATGTCCATTGAGTTTGTAGCATCTTTAACAGCTGAAGCCACAACTTCTGTCTTAGAACTACGTGCGTAATCAACTGATGACAAGCGTCCATACTCGTTCAATAGAGTTTGAGCGTTTTTATCAATTGTAGCCATTGTTGTTACAGATTCAAGTGGGTATTTACCATTTGCAGATTCACCTGAAAGCATTGTTGCATCTGTTCCGTCAATAACAGCGTTAAATACGTCTGATACTTCTGAACGAGTCGCACGTGGTTTTTCAGTCATTGTTTCAAGCATGTTTGTTGCTGTGATCGCAATTTTACCAGCTGCATTGACTTTTGTGATAATCATTTTTTGGTAAACTGGAACCATTTCAAATGGTACTTCAATACCCATATCACCACGAGCAATCATGATACCGTCCGCTACTTCAAGGATTTCATCCAAGTTTTCGATACCTTGTTGGTTTTCGATTTTAGCGAACAATTTCACATGTCCATTACCAGTTTCTTCACAGATTGCACGAACTTCGTTGACGTCTTTTGCAGTACGTACGAATGAAATAGCGATAAAGTTGATTCCTTGTTCAAGACCAAAACGAATATCGTCGTTGTCACGTTCAGCAAGTGCTGGGAAAGGAATTTTTGTATTTGGAATATTAACACCTTTTTGTTTAGCGATAATACCGTCGTTTTCAACTTCTACTTCAAATTCACGTGTAGCAGGATCTTTTGCAATAACGCGAAGACCAAGTTTACCGTCATCAACAAGAACTTGTTTTCCAACTTCAACATCGTCATAGATATCAAGTGCACCAGCAACATTCAATGCGATAACTTCACGAGTTGATTTGATACCTTGTTTAGTTGCAACACGGATTTTTTCACCTGTTTTGTAAGAATATTCTTTAGCATCGCCTTCAAATAATTCTGTACGGATTTCAGGACCTTTAGTGTCAAGAAGGTAACCAACTTTTTGACCAGCAATTTCTTCAGCACGATGAACAGTAGCCATACGGTCACCTTGCTCTGCGTGGTCACCATGTGAGAAGTTGAAACGGAAAGTGTTAGCTCCAGCTTCGATCAATTTAGCGATATTTTGCGCTGATGCTTCAACATCAAGCTTTTCGCCCCAATATCCGTCTTCACCGAATCTTTTACCACCACGGATTTCTACCGCAGGACCTAAAGTTGCAACGATTTTTACACGTTTATTCATGATATATGAAAACTCCTTTTTATTTAATGGTCTTTATGACCAGGATAACAAATTAAAATTACATTGAAATGCTACGGTTTAATTTAGCGAGATCAAGATCAGCTTTGTGTGGATTATTAACAATAATCTTGCCGTCTTCAGTTAAACTAAACAAAGCACCTTCTTCTGCTGTACCGAGGATTGGATTTTCAACCATTTGTTCGTTGCGAATACCAACTGCAACACCACCAATGCCCTTTTTAAGAAGGCTAACAGCATGAGCACCCATACGTGAAGCAAGAACACGGTCACGTGCAGTTGGTGAGCCACCACGTTGAATATGTCCAAGTTCGGTCACACGGAGGTCACTCACATCACCAGCTTCTTTCAATTTCTTGCCAAACTCATTCGCCGACATGACACCTTCTGCCAGAACGATAATGTTATGTTTCTTACCTTCTTCATAGCCACGTTTAATGCTAGCGACGATATCTTCAATCTTGAAGCCTTCTTCGGGAACGATGATTTCATCAGCACCTGTAGCAATACCAGCCCAGAGAGCGATGTCTCCAGCATTGCGTCCCATTACTTCAACAACAAAAGTACGACGGTGACTAGATGATGTGTCACGAATCTTATCAATGGCGTCCATTGCAGTTGTTACAGCAGTATCAAAGCCGATTGTGAAGTCTGTACCAACAATATCATTGTCAATCGTACCAGGAAGTCCGACAGCTGGGAAACCATGTTCTGTCAAACGCATAGCACCATGGTAAGAACCGTCACCACCGATAACTACGACTCCTTCAATACCATGTTTTTTAAGTTGCTCAATCCCTTTTAATTGTCCTTCTAATTGGGCAAATTCTGGATAACGAGCTGAGTGAAGGAAAGTACCACCACGTGAAATAATATCTCCAACTGATGCAGCATCAAGTGGATAGATCTCACCAGCAACCATACCGGCATAACCGTCATAGATACCGTAAACTTCCATTCCTTCTGAAATTGCTTTACGAACAACTGCACGGATAGCAGCATTCATACCAGGGGCATCACCACCACTAGTCAAAACAGCAATACGTTTCATTCGTTTGTGCTCCTTTTTCTTTTTACATTCACCCTTGATTATACCACAATCAAAACCAAAATTCTTCTTTTTTCCTAATTTTTTATTGATAAATCGTTTTCATGGTTATTTTTTTCAATTCTTCTTGTAATTTATCTGATTTTTGAACACGATATTGAGGAATTGCCACTGTCTTTCTTTCATTTTCATAACGGATAACGACTGGAATGTCTCCTCGAAATTGCTGTAAAACAGCGGATATTTCTGCATCACTTTCATGATTTTCTACTTGTATCCAAAAACGTTCTGTGTTAGCTTCCTGCAAATGGTTTAAAATCATCTGCAAACGATTCTCTCGTTTCTGAATCCGACCAGTCAGATAATAGAAACCTTTTTCATGCAAACCTTTGCCGAACTGTTTAAAGGCATCTGGAAACACTGTCACTTCCATTTTTCTTTTAGTATCACTTACTTGTAAGAACGCCATATTTTCACCCGTTTTGGTACGAATGACACGAATAGACAAAATTTCTACTAAAATTGTCGTATGAGTGTTTTCAACTAACTCTTGAATAGGAGTAAAGGATTGAGTAGCAGCTTTTGCAAGCTTTACCAAAGGATGCTCGCTCAAACCAACACCGATAATTTCCTTTTCTAGCTCAAATTTCTCTGCTTCTGTATAATTCTCCGCTTCTGTCCAACTATAATTTGTATCTGCAAAAAGACTACCTAATTCATCTGCAAAGACAAACAAATTGGGAAGATTTTGCAGGATTTTTTGACGATTTTTTTCAAATACATCAAATAAGCCGATTTGTACTAAGGGAGTTAGTAACTGAACCTTATGATATTGTGTTGGTAATTTCAAAACGAAGTCTTCTACATTTGAAAACGGACGATTTTCAATAATCCAATAAGCAACATCGCGTGGCAATCCTTTAATGTTTTTCAAGCCTAAATATATCTGCTTGTCTTGGAATTTATCTCGATAAGGAATGTTATTGATATTTAAAGAAGCGACTTGAAAGTCGAACTCTAACGCATCTGTGATGTAATCACTGCTTGAATAATTCAGCATAATATCAAAGAAAATA
>OGJJ01002733.1_pt1 | contig 10839 bp, 7 predicted proteins | sample 1572081 | NCBI WGS metagenome assembly OGJJ01 (sample SAMEA2582122, study PRJEB24529) | metagenome | biome: Human gut stool | place: China | collected 2011
CTGAAGAGTGGAAAAACGGACTTGGAACAGCTCTTACCGCATATGCAGCAGGCACAGGTTCATGGGATGATGTTGTAAGTGCATTCGTTGACGGATGGGCTACAGAGAAAGCTCTCTCCGAGTAATCAAAATAATATGTGATCAATCATCAAGAGGAGGCGAGGTTCTTGCCTCCTCCTGTGGGTTCTATGAGAGGGAAAGAGGAGAATTATAATGGTAGGAAGAACGATCAAAAAATGGTGGCCGATTTTTGTACTGCCGACTTTTGCGGCATTTGTTATCGGTTTCCTTTGGCCTTTTATCTGGGGCATTTATCTTTCATTTTGTAAATTTACAACCGTAAATGATGTAACCTTTGTCGGATTTTCAAACTATTCCAAGATCTTACTGGATAACACCTTCAGTCATTCATTCTGGTTGACCGTTGTGTTTGCTTTTGTTTCAAGTATTCTGATCAATGTGCTGGCATTTTCCATCGCACTGGTACTCACCAAGGGATACAGAGGAACCAATGCATTCCGTACCGTATTCTTTATGCCGAACCTGATCGGTGGTATCGTACTTGGATATATCTGGCAGACACTGTTAAACGGACTGCTCTCCAAATGGGGACAGCCGCTGCTTTCACTTTCTGCAAGAAACGGATTTATCGGTATGCTGATCCTTCTGATGTGGCAGCAGATCGGATATATGATGATCATCTACATAGCAGGTCTGAACAACGTTTCTCCTGATCTGATCGAGGCAGCACAGATCGATGGTGCGACAAGCAGACAGATCCTGTTCAAGATCAAGATTCCGATGATCATGCCGTCTGTTACAATCTGTACCTTCCTGACTTTGACAAACGGATTCAAGATGTTTGACCAGAACCTTTCTCTTACAGGAGGAGATCCGGGCAAACAGTCACAGTTACTGGCTTTGAATATTTATGATACATTTTATGCAAGAAGCGGTGCTCAGTGGAAGGGTATCGGCCAGGCAAAAGCGGTTGTATTCTTCCTGCTGGTTGTAGCGATCGCACTGATACAGCTTCGTGCAACATCATCTAAGGAGGTGCAGCAGTAATGGAAAATAAGAAAAAGAATCCGGTGGCTTCTGTCATTCTGACGCTGATCTGCATCCTCTGGATGTATCCGATCGTACTGATCTTAGTCAACTCTTTAAAGAAAGAAGTTGCGATTACAACTTCAGGTGTATTCAGTCTTCCAACAGCTGAGACATGGAATGGTGTCGCAAACTTTGTAGCGAGTGTTACACAGATGGATTTCCTCAAATCCTTCTGGTACAGTCTTGTGATCTCAGTGATGTCCGTTGCTCTGATCATGCTGTGCTGCTCTATGGCAGCCTGGTATATTGTTCGTGTAAACGGAACATTATCCAAGATTTTTTATTACCTCTGTGTATTCAGTATGGTAGTACCGTTCCAGATGGTTATGTTCACACTGGCAAAAACAGCTGATACCTTACGTCTGAACAATCCATACAACATTTGTATTATCTATCTTGGATTTGGTGCAGGTCTGGCAGTCTTTATGTTTACAGGATTTGTAAAGGGTATCCCGCTTGAAATCGAAGAAGCGGCTCTGATCGATGGCTGTACACCTCTGCAGGTATACTTCAAGGTTCTGATCCCGATCCTGAAACCAACAATTATCTCCACCGCGATCCTGGAACTGATGTGGGTATGGAATGACTACCTTCTGCCGACACTGGTACTGGATATCAAGAAATACCGTACCATTCCGATGGCAGTCCAGTATTTCCGCGGAAGCTTCGGACATGTGCAGATGGGACCGATGATGGCAAGTATTATGATTGATATCATTCCGATCATTATTGTATATCTGGTATGCCAGAAACACATTATCGAAGGTGTTGTAGCCGGTGCAGTCAAAGGCTGATAATTACATAACGAAAATTCAGTCTCCGGGAAGAAATATTCTTTCCGGGGACTTTGTGGTATAATGAAAAAGATAAATATAAGACACAGACAGGAGAATGCATGACAAACGTTTTAATTGTAGATGACGAAAAAATCGAACGAGAGGGGCTGAAATATCTGCTTTCCAGAGAGGAAGGAGAGCGTACTGTCTTTGAAGCGGCCAACGGCAAACAGGCGCTACAGGTTCTGCGCTCCGAGGATATCCAGCTTCTTCTGACAGATATCAAGATGCCGCACATGACCGGCCTGGAGCTTTCAAAGAAAGCCAAAGAAGAAAATCCCAACCTCCAGATCATCATATTCAGCGGCTTCAGCGACTTCACCTTTGCGCAGGAGGCGATCCGCTACGGTGTGACCGAATACATCCTCAAACCGGTAAATCCGGATGATTTCCACAAAGTGTTGGAGCGCGCAGAGAGCGAGATCAGCAAACGAAGAAAAAAAGAAAGCCGCGAGATCAAAGAGAAAAACTTCCTTCAGCAGTATTTTCTCCAGAGCTATCTCTACTCCGGCAAAAAAGAGATCCTGCAAAAAGCCGGCGAACTCATTGATCTGGACAAGTGGAACAGCTGGCACTGCGCGATCCTGATCGAGTCAGATGTGGCACTTTTTGATACAGCAGAAGAAAATCTGGAACAGGAACTGCAGAAAGAACTCCACAGGATGTTTTTCTACATGAACCTGAATGCAAGACAGTCACTCATTCTGTTCCAGGATGTGTACTGCGATTATCAGCTTGTGGCAAATCATATCTATAATTTCCTTAAACGTGAGTACATGGAGCGGTTTTATCTTGCCGTGAGCAGGAAGTTTGACGGATGTGAAAGTCTTCCATCTGTTCTGGAGCAGCTGGAACAGCAGATGGAGGAGAAATTCTATCATCCGGACAAGCATGTGTTTACCAATGAGGATGAAGTGCTTGGCATGGAAGTCGGAGAAGTGCAGGATTCTCAGCTTATGCAGGCGATTTCCGAGGATATCACCCGCAAGGATATAGAACAGCTCTGGAGACATTTTGAATGTCTTAAGGAAAAATACCATGATAACACCCAGTATTCTGCGATGTATATCAAATTTGTATTTTCTAACGTGATCCAGGAGCTTTTTCAGGAAAACCAGTTTTCCGGTGAGCACAAACTGGAACACGAGATCGAACGCCTCTATAACTGCAGGAATATTATGGAGATCCTTTCTGTGACAGAGGACAATATCAAAGAGTACGAGGCTTTTCTGGAGCGTTCCATGAACAGTTCAAGGAATGAAGTGACTGCCGTCAAGAATTATATCTATCAGCATTATGAAGAAGACCTGAATCTGGAAATGCTGGCGGAAAAAGTATATCTGTCTTCCGGCTACTTAAGCTTTATCTTCAAAAAAGAGACCGGCATGAACCTCAATCGCTACATCCGTGTCTTCCGTATGCAAAAAGCCAAAGAACTTCTCTGCAGTACCAACATGAAGGTAGCACAGATCAGTGAAAAAGTAGGATTCGCCAACGTTTCCTATTTCTGCCGGAGTTTCCGGGAATATTATGGAAGCAGCCCGGAATCTTACCGGAAAGGAACAGGAGAGGATGAACAGACTTCGTAAATGGATCAAAAACATGAAATACCGGCACAAGCTGACGATTCTTCTGGTCGTGACTGCCTTGGTGCCGATGACAGTTCTTGCCCTTTATGCCCACAGCAGACAGAGTACGATGGTCCGAAGCAGTGATCTGGAGGATATGCAGTCGATCATCGACCAGACGAAGGAGAGTATTGACAGTCAGACTGCCGTTTACAGCAGTCTTTTGAATTATCTTACTTATTCGCCGGATATTGAGGAGATCATCAAGGAAAAAAATATTGACAATTATACTGCCTATGAGAAATACAATGAAATCGCAGACCCTCTTCTGTCAGTACCGAAATCTTATCATGATGCCATTAACAGGATCCAGCTGTTTGCACGGAGTATTCAGGTAGAGCATGAATATACACTGGTTCCACTTGCCAAAATGAAAGAAGAATGGTGGAGCAGTGAGCTTCAGGATGATGTAAGGATACAGTGGCTGGTGAATCTTGAGAGCAAAGAGGTGGCGGCAGTCCGTATGATCTACGATGATCAGGCTCTGGACGCGGCAATCTGTATTGCGCTGGATTACGATAAGATCTTTCAGCCGCTGACGAATATTCTCACAGAGGAAAACGGAGGAATGGTCACAGATGAGGATGGTAGAATTCTATACAACAAAAGTGAGCTTGAAGACATTGAACTGAAAAAATCGGATGATAGGGACACTGCTCTTGAAAAGATCAATCAGGAATGTGCTTACACAATGGCAGAAAGTAAAGAAAATAACTGGGGTTTTTATCTCTACAAAAGTCAGCGGGCAATTTCAGGTTCTGTCCGGAGATTGCTGCTGGAAGAAATTCCGCTGATGGCGGCCTGCTGTCTGATCACGCTGGTTCTGGGGCTGTCTTTTTCCAGGATTTTTACAAGAAAGATTGAAGAACTTACCAGAAACATGGATAAGGTGAACCATGGAAGCAGGGAGGTTACAGTCAGCAGTGATTCGGAAGACGAGGTTGGTATTCTGATCAACAGCTTCCGAAGGATGATGGATGAGATCAACCGTCTGATCGATGAAGTATATGTCAATAAGATTGCATTGAAAGAATATGAGCTGAAAGCACTGCAGGCGCAGATCAACCCGCATTTTCTCTATAACACCCTTTCCATGATGAACTGGATGGCGATCCGGAGCAATCAGATGGATATCAGCAAGGTTACACTTGCATTGTCGACGTTTTACAGGACGGCACTCAGTAAAGGCGAGGACATGGTCACGGTCGAAAACTGTATCCGGAATATGGAGGCATATCTGGAGATCCAGCTTACCATGCATGACAACAACTTCACCGTAGAATGGGAGACAGACCCGGAGATCAAGAATGAAAAAATGCCGAAACTTCTTCTCCAGCCAGTTGTAGAAAACGCGATCGAACACGGCATTGACGAAAAAGAAGAGGGCGACAAAAAGATTTCCCTGTCGTTCAAAGGCGTAGGAGATGATGTCGTGATCACCGTTCGTGACAACGGAATGGGAATGGAACAGGAAAAAGCAGAGACACTTGTCACTTATCAGGCGAAGGGGTATGGGCTTAAGAATGTCAATGACCGTATCCGACTGCTCTACGGGGAGGAATACGGGATCCGGATCTTCAGCGCACCCGGTGAGGGAACAAATGTCGTGATGAGATTCCCGAAGGAGGGCAAGAAACATGAAGACTAAATGGAAACTGCCCGTAATCCTGGGATGCATCGTAAGCATGATGTTAAGCGGATGCAGCAGTGTCTCCAGAGAGACAGATAAGAGTGAAACATCGACAGAAACAGAAAACACAGCTTCCGCAAAAGAAACTGTCCGCACCGGTACCTGGGAAACAGCCGCGCAGACACCTTATGGAGCATATCCGGAGCTTGTGACCTATACTCTGGGACAGATGAGCGGTGCAAACAATTCGAACCTCCCGGATGGAGATACTTACGAAGACAATGCCTACACCCGTTATCTCCGAAAGATGCTGAACATCCAGAACAAAAACGTCTACATGGAGAGAGAAGACCGTTACGATGAATTCGTAAATATCCTGGTCAAAGACCAGACGCTCCCGGATGTTCTGGTGGTGTCGGACAGAGAAACACTCAAAGAACTGGTCGATAATGATCTGGTGGCAGATCTGAGTGAGGTTTACGAAAATTGCACTTCCAAACGAATCAAAGAAATGTTTGAGAGCTACGGAAGCGACCTTCTGGATTCTGTGAGATTTAACGGAAAACTGATGGCGATCCCGGAGACTGTCACAGACCATGGACCGCGTCTGATGTGGCTGCGCAAGGACTGGATCGAAGAACTGGGGCTGGAAGAACCCAAAACGCTGGAAGATGCATTTGATATCGTGGAGGCATTTACAGAAAACCGGATGGGAACAGAAGACGGAGAAGACCCGATCGGTCTTGTCTGTGACACTGATCTGGTGGGAAGTACCAGTTCCAGTTATTCTGTCGATCCTGTTTTTGATAAATTCCATGCAAGCCCGCAGAGGTGGATCAACCAGAATGGAGAGATCGTTTATGGCTCTCTGACAGAAGAAACAAAAAACGCCCTCAGTTATCTGCATGAACTCTACGAACGTGGTGTACTGGATCAGAACTTTGCCCTGCGTGCGCAGAACAATCTCAGAGATCTGGTGGTAAATGGAAACTGCGGAGCTTTTTTTGGACTCTGGTGGACGCCGAACAATCCCCTGATGGATGTCTATGAGACAGACCCGGAAGCGGACTGGCAGCCATATTATCTGCAGGAAGCAGACTGGCAGAATGTGTATGATACCTTCCGCGATAATAAATATGTTGTTGTACGTAAGGGTTATGAGCATCCGGAGATCGTGATGAAGATCATCAGTGTGCTGTTTGACTACACCAGATATGGAGCGCAGGATGCAGACGAGGTGAATGCATATTTTGCCCTGAATGTCGATCCGACGGCAAGACCGCTGGTCATCAACATTGATTATAATGAGGCGACGTTCCAGATCACCAAGGATATCCAGATCGTGATGAGTGGCATGCGAAAAGAAACAGATTTAAGTGCAATCGAGAAATCCTACTATGATGCAGCAGAAAAATTTATCCAGGGAAGATCAGAGACAGCAGAGGACTGGGCGGCATACGAGTCCAGACTTGCAGCAGTCGGGCGGCTGATCGAGGGAAATTACCGGACGACTGCGAAGCGGTATCTGGATGACAGTGACGGCGAGATCCCGAAATCACTTCAGCAGTTAGAAAAAGACAGTTTTATCCAGATCATCATGGGCGTACAGCCAGTTGATTATTTTGACGAGTTTGTAAAAGAGTGGTATGAACAGGGTGGTGAAGAGTTGACAGAACAGCTCCGAAAGTCTAATCCAGGAGAATAAAAAAGCAGAGAGGAAGTTTCAGGATTTCCTCTCTGCTTTTGCTAAAGATTAAGTTTTGGTGTTTTTTTATTTCCCAAGATGCCAGATATCATTATCATATTCTTCAATAGTCCTGTCAGAAGAGAAGAATCCGGCCTGTGCGATATTGATCAGAGTTCTGCGGTTCCAGTTTTCCTGATCTGCGGCGTAGTCAGCCATTGCCTGCTGTTTACGTACCACATAGGCGTTGAAATCCGGAAGAGTCTGGAACCAGTCTTTCCAGATCAGTTCATTCTGGAGACGTTTCAGATGTTCCTCATCGCCGAAGGAGAGCATTTTTTCGCTGGTGAGGAAGTCAATCGCACGACGAAGGTTCGGGTCTGCCTCGTACCAGTCTTTTGCACAGTAATCACCGGCTGCATAGCGGTGGATGACCTGTTTGCTGCTCTGACCAAAGATATAGATGTTGTCGTTTCCGACTGCTTCGGAGATCTCCACGTTTGCACCGTCCATGGTTCCGAGAGTCAGGGCACCGTTCAGCATGAATTTCATGTTTCCTGTTCCGGATGCCTCTTTGGAAGCAAGGCTGATCTGCTCAGAGAGATCGCAGGCAGGGATCATCATTTCAGCAGCAGAGACGTTGTAGTTTTCTACAAAGACGAGCTGCATCCATTTGGAAACTTCCGGGTCATTCTCGATCACCTGAGAAAGTGTGAGCAGTCCGTGGATGATGTCTTTGGCGATAATGTACGCAGGAGCTGCCTTGGCACCGAAGATGCTGACCAGCGGAACGTTTGGTGTATGGCCGGCTTTGATCTCCAGATACTGATGGATCAGGAACAGAAGATTTAACTGCTGGCGCTTGTACTCATGAAGCCGCTTGGACTGGATGGTGAACATGGCATCTGTATTGACTTTTACGCCCTGTTTGTGAAGGAGCCATGCGGCAAGTGCTTCCTTATTCTGCTTTTTGATCTCAGAAAGTTTCCTGAGGACATTCTGATCATTCGTATAAGCAAGAAGTTTTTTCAGCTCGGAAGCGTCTTTTTTGAATCCGTTTCCGATCAGGCTTTCGATCTCGTTGGTCAGAGATGGGTTGCATTTCAGAAGCCAGCGGCGGAAGGTGATGCCGTTTGTCTTATTGTTGAATTTCTCAGGATACAGATGGTAGAATCCTGCCAGTTCGCTTTCTTTGAGGATCTGTGTGTGCAGGGTTGCGACACCATTTGTAGAATGTGAGAAATGGATATCCATATGAGCCATATGAACGACCTGATTCTGGTCGATGATCGCAAGGGAGCCATCCTCCGTGCGGCTTTTTGCCAGGGCGTCCAGTTTCTCGATGATCGGCATGAGCTGTGGAACAACGGTGTCCAGATAATGTCTCGGCCATTTTTCCAGGGCTTCTGCAAGGATCGTGTGGTTTGTGTAAGCGCAGGTGTCGGTAACGATCTGTACAGCCTCCTCAAAATCAATGTCATGGAGCATCAGGAGACGGATCAGTTCCGGGATCACCATGCTTGGGTGTGTATCATTGATCTGGATCGCAGCATAGTCGGCAAGGTTATGGTAATTGCAGCCTCTTGCGGAGCATTCCTCAAGGACAAGCTGTGCGCCGGCGGAAACCATGAAATACTGCTGGTAGATACGGAGCAGACGGCCGTCCTCATCGGAGTCATCCGGGTAGAGGAAAAGAGTCAGGTTTTTGGCGATATCCTTTTTGTCAAAGGAGATGCCGTCACCGATTACGGATTCATCTACCGTGTCCAGATCAAAAAGGTTCAGTGTATTGGTGCGTCCTTCGTATCCGGTAATCGGAAGTTTATAAAGTCTTGCAGAGTATTCTTTTCCTGCCAGAGACACCGGGAAAACAGTGTCCGTAGCCTGTGCCGCACAGGAATCCGTCAGCCAGAAATCAGGGGTTTCATTCTGGATATTGTTTTTGAAGTTCTGGTGAAAAAGACCGCAATGGTAGCGAAGTCCTACACCGTCGCCAGGAAGATTTAAAGTTGCAAGGCTGTCAAGGAAGCAGGCTGCCAGTCGTCCGAGACCGCCATTTCCAAGGCTCGGTTCCGGTTCCTGTTCTTCGATATCCGCCAGAGATTTTCCGGCAGCAGCCAGGGCTTCTTTTACATCATCGTAGAGTCCGAGGTTGATAAGGTTGTTGGACAGAAGCTTTCCAATCAGGAATTCTGCTGAGATATAATAAAGCTTTCTTCCAGTTACACTGTGAACCTGCTGCTGACTTTTTTCATCAACAAGTTTCAGAAGTGCGTGATAAAGTTCCTCATTGGAAGCAGTTTTGATGTCTTTTTTGCAAAGATCGTTAAGTTTATTTGTCATGGTTTCACTCATGTGAGCCACTCCTTTCATATACATAGATAAAAGATTTTTGTAACTGTTCACAGAGCATATCCCGAGAATCCCGGAGATTCCTTTCCATGAACAGTTGCGAGGTTTAGGTTGGTTGTCAGAAAACATCTTGTACTATGTTATGCTTATATTTATATCACATATTTTTTGTCGTTTCTTGTAAAAATCTTGCAAATACTAATACTATCCTATCATCATAATGGAGAAAAAATATTATGGAAAAAGAACAAGATCAGAAATATCAGGAAAAGAAACAGCACGGGAGCAAACTGTTTCCGTTTAATATCTATCCGTGTACGATCCCGCTGGATTTTCCGTCAGTTTCTCTTCACTGGCATAAAGAAATGGAACTGATCTATGTCAAAAAAGGAAGAGGAGAGATCCAACTGGAGACAGGTCTGTTTCAGGGAAAGGCGGGGGATATTTTTGTGGTTCCTCCGGGAACTCTTCATGCATTGTATAAAACAAAGGGTTCTTCTATAGAATATGAAAATATTATTTTTGAAGTGGATTTTCTGGGGGCAGGGGCAGCAGATCTCTGTGCCGGTGAATTTCTGGTTCCTCTTGCAGCCGGTAAACTGCTTCCGCCAATCTGTGTTCAGGAGCAGGAGGAAGGCTATGATGTCCTGAAACAATGCCTGAGCCAGATGGAAGACTTATGTGCGTCCAGAGAAAAAGGCTATGAACTGGGAGTAAAGGCGGCAGTTCTTCAACTGCTCTTTCTTCTTATAAGAAAACATCCGTCTGTAAAAGAAGTGTCTTCACCGGATCGGGAGCAACTAAAAATGGTGCTGCATAAGATAGAAAAAAATATCGATGAAAATCTTACAGTTGGAGAGATGGCAAAGTTCTGCGGATGGAGTGACAGCCATTTTATGCGCTGGTTCAAAAAGATGACGGGATTAAGTCTGATCGCCTATGTGAATGAGCGAAGACTGGCGGTGGCAGCAGAGGCACTGAAGAAAACCGACGATAAGATATTGAACATTTCTCAGGATGCCGGATTTACCAATCTTTCTAATTTTAACAGACAGTTCAGAAAGCGTTATGGAGTGACCCCAAAAGAGTATCGTGAAATGAATGATATCAGTTAGAGAATAGGGGTTGGAAAATAAGAAATAAAAAAATCAAAAAACGGTTGACAGTCTGCGTAGAAAGTGGTATTCTAACTGAGCTGTCACAAAGAATTGATTCTTTTGAACACACAATTTGAAAAGTTTTGAAAAAAACAAAAAAGTTGTTGACAATCCAGTATGGATGTGATAGAGTAGACAAGTCGCCTGAACGGGCGACACGATCATAAAAAAGATGCTTCGAAAAAACTTAAAAAAGTTCTTGACAAGCATGAATGAATATGATAAAGTAAACGAGCTGCCTGAGAGATGACAGCAAAGAACCTTGATAACTAAACAGTGAAACACATACGATTCTCGAAAATTCTTAACGAATCATCATTCAATAGAATGAACTTTTTATAACAGTAATGACGAGAGATAACTAAGCTAGTTGGTTGTCTTGAGTACATCAAACACTTTATCAGAGAGTTTGATCCTGGCTCAGGATGAACGCTGGCGGCGT
>OGJJ01002734.1_pt1 | contig 10839 bp, 7 predicted proteins | sample 1572081 | NCBI WGS metagenome assembly OGJJ01 (sample SAMEA2582122, study PRJEB24529) | metagenome | biome: Human gut stool | place: China | collected 2011
TGGAAGCCTCCGCCGTGGAGCTGGATCATGTGGATGAGAGCGCGGAAGTGGAGCAGGAAGACATCAACGATTAACGGGCTCGCCCTCTCCGTCAGCGCTGACGCGCTGCCACCTCTCCCAAAGGGAGAGGCTTTCGCGATTCCCCGCAAGGGATCCGGCTACAATGATACTGACCTCCGCGAAACCTTCAGTTCCGCAACTGCGATCCGCAACCGAATTCTGAATCCATCTTTACCAGAAGATGCTTTTTCATCCGTCGCAGGACAACTTCCGCCCGCTTCTTCAGATCTGCTGCGAAAGAATTACCAGTCCTCACTTCCGGTTACCCAGGATGATTTTTCGCTCCTGCTAAAGTATCGACTGCTCTGTGAGAGTGCTTCCTCTCTGACCGATTACCTTGATGTCAGCAAAGACCTCGCCAACCGGATCATCAATCAGAGAAATGATTTTGCTACCTGGAGTTCCTTCTGCGATCTTCTGAAAACCAGAGAGCTTACCTACACCCGGATCAGCCGCGCCCTGCTGCACATCCTGCTCGGCATAGAAAAGGACACCTTCCGACATGAGCCTCCTTTCTGTTTTGTAGAAGATTCCGGCAACATTTCCGGCAAAGCAAAAAAAGAGCGGTCATCCACATCCGCCCTTTATGCCCGCGTACTCGGTTTTCAAAAAAAAGATACTCAAATTCTTAAAGAGATCAAAGAGTATGCCACCATCCCTCTGATCACAAAGCTCGCAGATGCCAGAGATCTCACCTCCGCCACCCAGGTCCTCCTGAACCTGGACATTTTCGCATCAGACCTGTATGAATCCATAATTACCGAGAAATTTGGCACACCTTTTACAAATGAATACCAGAAGCAGTTGCAAATTATTTAACCCTTCCCCTTTGTCAAAAAAGAGACTTTTTGCACTCCACTACTACGCATGTTTGTGCAAAAAGTCTCTTTCTCATTTAGTTCACATGAAGAATTTTGGTAAGAGTCACTGCCCTGGCTCCAGGTCCGATATGGCATGCCACACTCAACGACAGTGGATCCATCCGGATTTCAAACTCCGGAAATGCTTCATGAAGCTCATCCAGCCATTCCTGTGCCTCCTTGCGGTCTCCTGTGTAAGCTGCATCCAGATACAGATCTTTTTTTCCATCACAATCTCCGAATTCTGAAGTACGAATCTCATTAATTGTCTTGATCATCGTCTTCTTTGCACTCTTCCATCCTCTTGACTTCGCAAACGCATCCAGCTTTTCTCCTTTAAGACGGAGAACTGGCTTCAGGTTCAGAACCGTTCCAATCGCTGCAGCTGCCGGTGTAAGTCTGCCGCCTTTCTTCAGGTATTTTAAAGTATCTACTGTAATATAGATATCACTGTCCCACTGGATCGCTTCTAACAGTTCTTTAATTTCTGCCGCGCTCTTTCCAGCATCTGCAAGCTTTTTCGCCTCTTCCACCGATCTTCGCTGCGTAACAGAAATCCGGTGATTATTTACGACCTGTACTTTTCCATCATAGTCCTGGGAAAGCATGATTGCAGTCTCACATGAACTGCTAAGACCGGCTGACATCGGAATATGTACAACCTCATCATATTCCTCCAGCGCCTTGTCCCACATATCCATTACATCTCCGGGAGCCGGTTGGGAAGTCTTAATATCTGCATCTCCTGCCAGTTTTTCATAAAACTCCTCCTGCGTGAGTGTGATATCCTCGTAAAACAACTCCTCATTGATATAGAATGGCATCGGAAGTACGTAAATTCCCATCTTCTTTCCTTCTGCCTGTGTAATTCCACTGTTACTATCTGTTACAATCGCAACTTTCCCCATGCTCTCTTTACCTCTTTCTAATTTTTAAAACTATGTATCGGTGCAGGAATTCTTCCCTTTCGATTCACAAATGCACTGCAGTCAAATTCATTGACCGGCATGATCGGCGCATATCCCAAAAGGCCACCAAACTCTGCCATATCTCCAACATCCTTTCCAACTACAGGTATCACACGAACCGCCGTTGTCTTCTGATTGACCATTCCGATCGCCATCTCATCCGCAATGATCCCGGAAATCGTAGTAGCTTTCGTCTTACCCGGAATAGCGATCATATCAAGTCCTACCGAGCAGACGCAAGTCATCGCCTCCAGCTTTTCTATACAAAGAGATCCGGCATTGACTGCATCGATCATTCCTTTATCCTCACTGACCGGAATAAAAGCTCCGCTTAAACCTCCTACATAGGAAGACGCCATAACGCCACCTTTTTTCACCTGATCGTTCAACATAGCAAGTGCTGCTGTTGTTCCTGGTGCGCCAACTCTCTCAAGTCCGATTTCTTCCAGAATCTCCGCTACTGAATCGCCAACAGCCGGTGTCGGTGCAAGTGACAGGTCAATGATTCCGAACGGAATACCAAGCCTTTTGGAAGCTTCTCCGGCTACAAGCTGACCAACCCTTGTCACCTTAAATGCGGTCTTCTTGATCGTATCACAAAGTTCCTGAAAGCCCTCGCCACGACATTTTTCAATCGCTCTTTTTACAACACCAGGTCCGCTGACACCGACATTGATCACGGCATCTCCTTCGGTAACACCTAAAAAAGCCCCTGCCATAAACGGGTTATCATCCGGTGCATTACATAAAACTACAAATTTTGCACAGCCAATCGAATCCTTGTCCTTTGTCGCCTCTGCTGTCTCTTTTACAATCTCGCCGCAAAGACGGACTGCATCCATATCAATACCAGTCTTTGTCGAACCTACATTGACCGAACTGCACACACGCTCTGTCTTTGCCATTGCCATCGGAATGGAACGGATCAGGAGTTCATCGCTCTTTGTCATTCCCTTGGATACGATTGCAGAGTATCCTCCGATAAAGTTTACACCGACTTCCTTTGCTGCTTTATCCAGTGTCTCTGCGATCGTCACAAAATCCTCTGTTTTTTTGCAGGCTGAACCGCCAACAAGTGCAACCGGTGTAATGGAAATCCGCTTATTAACGATCGGAATTCCAAATTCACTTTCGATCTTCTCTCCTGTCGATACAAGATCCTTTGCAAGTGTTGTGATTTTTTTATATATCTTTTCATTCAGTCTGTCCAGATCTGAGTCAATACAGTCCATCAGACTGATACCCAATGTGATTGTTCTTACATCCAGATTTTCTTCTTCGATCATCTGGTTTGTTTCTACTACTTCGTAAAAATTAATCATAGCGGTTCTCCTTACACTCTGTGCATTTTTTCAAAAATCTCTTCTCTCTGACAATGAATATTGACACCGATCTGTAAGCCGATATCACGAAGTTCTACCGCTACGATATCCAGTTCTTTTTTTGAATTTTCCACATCTGCAACCGCCATCATATTAAAATACCCATCCACGATCGCCTGGGAAATATTTAAAATATTGATATTGGTCTCTGCCAGGTATGTACATACTTTTGCAATAATTCCTACCGAATCTTTACCGACTACTGTAATAATGCATTTCTTCATTCTGCCTGTCCTCCTGAATCCAATCCTGCATACTTTCTTTTTCTAAACCTCGATCACTGCAGACACCTGATCCCTTTTTGCAACTGCGATTGGTATCTCATCCCCCTTATACGGGTTCTGCCCCAAAGTGACCTCCAGCTTGACAGTCTCATACGCAAGTTCTTCGTAATTATTCTCCTTGCTCAAATGCCCCAGCAATACACTCTGCAAGTTATTGTGTAGTATATCACAAAGAAGCCGTCCTGACAATTCATTTGATAAATGTCCTCTGTCCCCAAGAACTCTCTGCTTCAGGTAATACGGATAAGGACCGACTTCCAGCATATGTATATCATGGTTAGATTCCAGAAGGACCGCATTTAAATCCTTCAGGTTCTCTACCGTATATTCATCGTATTTTCCAAGATCCGTTGCTACCGCGATCTTCTTTCCATCCTGCTCAAAGCGGTAGCCGCTCGGTTCATTTGCATCATGGGAAATAGCAAATGGATGCACATCAATATCTCCCAGCTTAAATTCTTTATCTACCTGGATTTCATGGTAAAGTCCTTCCGGCATTTTCCCGAGATTTTTATAATCACGGATTCCCCGAATCGTTCCCGGTGTTCCATAGATCGGGATCTCATATTTTCTGCTGAATACACCAAGTCCCTGAATATGATCTGCATGTTCATGGGTGATCAGGATTCCATCCAGCTCTTTCCCTTTTATTTCAAGTTCCTTTAAGCCTTCCTCAATTCGTTTTTTGCTGATTCCTGTATCTACAAGCAGATGCGTTCGATCGCTCCCCACATAAATACAGTTTCCGCTGCTGCCACTGGCAATGCTGCATAATCTCATCTTGTTTCTTCTCCCTGTTCTTAGCCTCTTCCCAGTGCCAAGTCTATCTGTTTTTCCGTTTCTTCAAAGGTTCCGCCGTTTTCGATCACAAGATCCGAAACCGCTGTAAATGTCTCTTCCGACGGCTGATTTGCAAACACCGCATACATTTTTTCATCTGAATATCCGCGTGAACTTCTCAGTCTCTCCATCCTGATCTCCTGTGGCACATGAATATACCAGATCTCATCCAACATCTCACGATATACCGGTTCCGTAAGGAGTGCGGCTTCCAGAATAAAAAGCTCTTTTCCCTCTTCCTGCGCCTTCTGCATTTCCTCCCGGATCTTTTCATTGACCGCCGGATGCACGATCGCATTAAGCTTTTGCAGTTTCTCTGGCTGATCAAACACAATTCTGCCAAGAATTTTCCGATCAATCGTTCCGTCAGGATTTAAAATTTCTTTTCCAAACGTCTCCACGACCTTCTGATAACATTTTTCTCCCGGAAGCTGTACCTGATGTGCCACCAGATCTGACTGGCAGATCACCGCACCGCACACTACACTTAAAAAGTCGAGTACTTTGCTCTTCCCGGAACCAATACCTCCTGTTATTCCTATTTTTCTCATATCTGTTTCCTTCTATTTTGCCTCATACCAATTTTTTCCACTATGCATGTCAATTTCAAGCGGAACGGAAAGATCTGCCGCATGCATCATGCCTTCTTTCAGGATCTCCCGCACTTCCTCTTCCTCTTCCTTCCATGTCTCGATCAGAAGTTCGTCGTGTACCTGCAGAACCAGCCTGGATTTCATGTTTCTCATGCGAAGCTCTTTGTCCACAGCGATCATTGCGATTTTCATGATATCTGCAGCCGTTCCCTGGATCGGAGAATTCATTGCCACACGTTCCCCGAATTGTCTCTGCATAAAATTGCTGGAAGACAGCTCCGGAACCGGTCTTCTTCTGCCAAATAAGGTCACAACATATCCCTGTTCTTTTGCATGAGCAACTGCATCATCCAGAAATTTCTTGATGCCCGGATAGGTTTCAAAATAACGGTCAATATATTCGGCCGCTTCTTTTCTCGTAATACTTAAATCCTGGCTCAGTCCAAAAGAACTGATCCCATAGACAATACCAAAGTTGACTGCTTTTGCATTTCGCCTCTGCAGATCGGTCACTTCATCAAACGGAGTATGAAACACCTGAGAAGCTGTGATCCGGTGAATGTCCTTTGCCTCCCGGTATGCTTCGATCAGTGCTGCATCTCCGGAGCAATGTGCCAGCACACGCAGTTCTATCTGCGAATAATCAGCATCTACAAACACATATCCCGCTTCCGGCACAAATACTTTACGGATCAGCCGACCAAGTTCTACCCTCGCCGGGATATTGTGCAGGTTTGGCTCTGTACTGCTGATTCTGCCAGTGGCTGTGACTGTCTGGTTGAATTTTCCATGGATCCGGTGATCATCTTCATGAATAAACACGGCAAGCCCATCTGCATAAGTCGATTTCAGCTTGGCAAGCTGACGATATTCCAGGATTTTTGCCACGATTGGATAATCCGGTGCCAGCTTATCCAGTACGTCTGCTGCCGTCGAATATCCTGTTTTCGTCTTCTTTCCATTTGGGAGGGACAGATGTTCAAAAAGGATCACGCCCAGCTGCTTTGGTGAATTGATATTAAATTCTTCCCCGGCAAGCTCATAAATTTCCTTTTCCAGCTGTACGATTTTTCCGCCAAGCTGTTCTCCATAGCTTTTCAGTTCTTCTGCTTCTACACGCACCCCATTCTGCTCCATGTGGAACAGAGTAAATACAAGCGGCATCTCTATTTCTGTAAAAAGCTTCCACATTTCCTCTTTTTTCAGCTTTTCTTCCAAAACTTCCGATGACGCAAATGCAGCATAGGCTTCATAACAGACCATTTTTTCCAGTTCTGTCTTCGGATCGATCATCAATCCAAGATGCTCCTGTGCCACATCTTCAAATCCATAATCATTTTTCAACGGATTCAGGAGGTAAGCTGCTACAATACTGTCAAAGCACTTCTCCTCTGCTGCTCCTTCTAATCCTTTCAGATAAGGCAGGGATGACTTCAGATCAAACACCACAAACCGTCCGGCATGCTTTGCCACATGTACAAGTGCCTCCAGAAGTTCCTCCATGCTGTATCCATTTCCTGCCGGAATACAGTAGATCTTCTCTTTTCCAAACGAAATTCCAATTCCACCTATCTCAGCATTTCCTGCAAACAGCGGAAGTACATTTCTGGTGTCTTTGTAAAGAACGGCTCCCACTGTCTGCGCTTTTTCTGCCTCCGCAAAGATTTTCTGAATTTCTTCTTTTCCCACAGCGATCACAAATGCATCTTCAATCGAATTCTCACTCTGCACATCAAAACGATTCAGCAGATTCTTGAACTGCAGTCTCTGGAAATAGACATAAGCTTCCTCTGTATAAAGATTTCCAAGCTTCGCCTCTTCCAGTTCATAAGCAAAATCCGCGTCTACATCAATTGTCGCCAGCACCTTACTCATTTGTGCCTGATCCCAGTATTCCACCAGATTTTTCGATGCTCTCGGCGGCTTCAGTTCGGATGCATGCTTGTAGGCATTTTCAATAGATCCGTATTCTACAATAATCTTGGTCGCCGTCTTTTCTCCGACTCCCGGCACCCCTGGAATATTATCTGAAGTATCTCCCATCAATGCTTTCACATCGATAAATTCTGTCGGTGTCACCTGGTATTTTTCTTTTACGTCCACTGCATAATAATTCTCGATCTCAGTTCCGGTCCGTTTTGTCTTCGGAATCCGGATCTCAACATGGTCTGTAGCAAGCTGGAGAAGATCTCTGTCTCCGGAAATAATGACCACTTCCATCCCCATTCGCTCGCATCTTTTGGACAGCGTTCCAAGAAGGTCATCTGCCTCCAGCCCTTCCTGCTCGATCGTCCGGATTCCCATAGCATGCAGAACTTCCTTCATCAACGGTACCTGCTGTCTGAGTTCTTCTGCCATCGGCTTTCTCGTCCCCTTATACGCCTCAAACATCTTATGGCGGAAAGTCGGCGCATGCACATCAAATGCAACGGTCAGATACTCCGGCTTTTCCTCCTCCAGAATCTTGAACATAATATTTAAGAATCCATATATTGCATTCGTATGGAGTCCTTCCGCATTTGTCAGATCCGGAAGTCCGAAAAACGCCCTGTTCAGAATACTGTGTCCGTCTATCAATACGATTTTGCTCATAATCAACTGCCTCTCTGTAAGTCTCATCACTTACTTCTATCTTTTCTATCTATTCGTTCAAATATACAACATCTCATTATGACATTTTTTTTTGATATTTTCAATACATGAAGGGGTAAAAAAGATCCTCATCAAAATTACAGATACACGAAATGTGCCACAATAATTGTGTATATACGAAAAAATACATCACGAATCCTCGCAATGTACTTCTCATATCTTTTATTCAATTCCAGTTAATTATCAACTGCCGGCAGCGGGACTTGAACCCGCACGCGGTTACCCGCAACAGATTTTGAGTCTGCCTCGTCTGCCATTCCGACATGCCGGCATAAAATTCATGTTTTTTAATCACGAACCGAAAATAATCATATCATACTTATCTTCGGTTCGCAAGTATTTTTTCAAAATAAACTATTTGAAATTATTTTCCGAGCTTATCCGCTTCTTCCGTATTCTTCTTAAGTTCCTCATAAACCGGGAAGCAGTCGAAAGTTGCAAAGTAATCCATCGGAGTCTCTGCTCTGCGGATCAGCTGTGTACCTCCGTCCTCTTTCAGAAGAACTTCTGCGGAACGAAGACGTCCGTTGTAATTATATCCCATAGAGAATCCATGTGCTCCGGTATCATGGATCACAAGCAGATCTCCCATGTCAATCTTCGGAAGCTGACGGTCGATTGCAAATTTATCATTATTCTCGCACAGAGAACCAGTCACATCGTAAGTATGATCGCATGGTTCATTTTCTTTTCCCATGACAGTGATGTGATGGTAGGCACCATACATAGCCGGACGCATCAGGTTTGCAGCACATGCATCTACACCGATGTACTCTTTGTGCGTATGCTTTTCATGAATTGCTTTTGTCACAAGGCATCCATAAGGTCCAAGCATAAAACGGCCAAGCTCTGTGTAAATCGCCACATCGCCCATTCCAGCCGGAACAAGAACCTCTTCGTACACTTTTCTTACACCTTCACCGATCACCTTGATATCGTTCGGTTCCTGATCCGGTTTGTAAGGGATTCCCACACCACCGGAAAGGTTGATGAACTTGATATGTACACCGGTCTCCTTCTGAAGCTTAACTGCTACTTCAAACAAAGTACGTGCAAGTGTCGGATAATATTCATTAGTTACAGTATTACTTGCAAGGAATGCATGGATACCGAACTCTTTTGCGCCCTTGGACTTCAGGATCTTGAATGCCTCAAAAATCTGTTCAGTTGTCATACCGTATTTGGCATCTCCCGGATTATCCATAATACTGTTGGAAATTTTGAAAAGTCCACCCGGATTATAACGGCAGCTGATTGTCTCTGGAATCTTTCCGATCGTCTTTTCCAGAAAATCAATGTGTGTGATATCGTCCAGGTTGATGATCGCGCCGAGCTTATCAGCAAGTGCAAATTCCTCTGCCGGTGTATCATTGGAAGAAAACATAATATTTTCTCCAACCTGTCCGACAGACTCAGACATTAAAAGCTCTGTATAGGAAGAGCAGTCACATCCACATCCATATTCTTTTAAAATATTGAGGATATATGGGTTTGGAGTTGCCTTTACTGCAAAATATTCTTTATATCCTTTGTTCCATGCAAATGCTTCTTTGAGTGCCTTTACATTTTCTCGGATCCCTTTCTCATCATAAAGATGAAACGGAGTCGGATATTCTTTTACGATTTCATCTAACTGTGTCTTTGTTACGAATGGTTCTTTTTTCATCCTGTTCATCTCTCTTTCGTTTAGTCGATGGTTGCAATACGCATCATATTACTTACAGAACCCTTTTCACGCTGTACGCTCGGTGAAGGAATACCAGCTGTCAGGACCACAATATCTCCACTGTCCACGCATTTCTTTGCCTGTGCAAGATCAATTGCCCCACTGCAGATATCATCTGTTGTATGGAATTCCAGAGACTTCAATCCTCTTACGCCCCAGTAGATCGACATCCGGCGAAGGGTACGTTCGTTCGGTGTAATTCCAAGAATTTCCTGTCTCGGGCGAAGGTTGGATACAACCCTTGTTGTTGCACCGGATACAGATGGAGTGATGATGCATCTTGCATTCAGGTTCGCTGCCGCAAGAACAGAAGCATATCCGATCGCACTGGACACACCTGATTTCAGATGATCGCCGGCTTTAACAAGAATAGAATCATAATCCAGATGTTCCTCTGTCGTCTCTACAATATGAACCATCATCTGGAGTGCTTCCAGAGGATATTTTCCCTGTGCTGTTTCTCCGGAAAGCATAACTACATCTGTTCCATCGTATACCGCATTGGCAACGTCCGTCACTTCCGCTCTTGTCGGACGCGGATTACGCATCATAGAATCCAGCATCTGTGTTGCAGTGATAACCGTCTTAAAGTTGTCATTACATTTCTGGATAATCATTTTCTGGAGATGTGGCACTTCCTCTGCCGGGATCTCTACACCAAGATCTCCACGTGCCACCATAATACCATCAGCCGCACGGATGATCTCATCAATATTCTCGATACCTTCTGCGTTCTCTACCTTTGCAATGATCGGAATATACGGAGCGCCGAGTTCTTTTAAATATGCCTTGATCTCAAGTACACACTCTGCATTTCTTACAAATGATGCTGCGATAAAGTCAATATCCTGCTCTACACCGAAACGGATATCATCCTTATTTTTTTCTGTAATAGCCGGAAGACGAATGGCTACGTTCGGTACGTTAACACCTTTTCTTTCGCCAAGTTCTCCACCATTTACTACAGAACAGACAATCTCTGTCTCTGTCTTGCTCTCTACACGAAGTCCGATCAGACCATCGTCAATCAGAATGGTGCAGCCTTTATAAATATCCTGTACCAGTCCCTTATATGTGATAGATACTCTCTTATTATCTCCTACGATATCTTCTGTTGTCAGAGTGAAGGTTTCTCCTTCTTTTAAAGTAATCTTCTTTCCGTCTTTCAGGATTCCTGTACGAATTTCCGGTCCCTTTGTATCCAGAAGGATTGCAGTGTTTGTATGTTCCTCTTCACGAAGCTCTTTGAGCATATCCATTCTGAACTTCTGTTCTTCATGATCACCATGTGAGAAATTGAAACGTGCCACATTCATTCCATTCTGGATCAGCTTTCTCATCATTTCTCTGTCGTTGGTGTTTGGTCCCATTGTACAAACAATCTTGGTTTTTTTCATTGTTTCCTCCTCTTTTAATTCAATTTGAGATCGGAAGAGCGTCGTGTAGGGAAAGAGTGTAGATCTCGGTGGTCGCC
>OGJJ01002738.1_pt1 | contig 10823 bp, 10 predicted proteins | sample 1572081 | NCBI WGS metagenome assembly OGJJ01 (sample SAMEA2582122, study PRJEB24529) | metagenome | biome: Human gut stool | place: China | collected 2011
GAAGGTATTTCTTTCTTATGGGGTATAGCAAAAAACTATATAATGTATTGGGGGGGTTACGAGTATTATAATAGCATGCACTACTAGTTTTGACTATTCTCAAAATTCACAAATATTACAAAAATGCATATTTGTTTTTGTTTATTTTTCACAAAAGCAGTTTGTACAATACTACCAAATCTACGAAGCACCCTCGAAAACCTTTTCCTATACGAAAAGTGCTTCAAACTCTTCTCTGTTGATCTTTTCCTTTTCTAACAGAAGCGTAGCACAACTGTGAAGTACATTCTCATGCTGCATAATAATGTCTTTTGCCTTGGTATAGCAGTCATCTATGATGCGCTTGACTTCCTTATCGATCTCACCGGAAATCTCCTCACTGTGAGCCTTGGCATGTGCCAGATCTTTACCGATGAAGACTTCATCATCGTCATCGTCATAGCAGATGACACCGATATTATCAGACATTCCGTAACGGGTTACCATACGGCGGGCTGTCTTGGTGGCTTTCTTAATATCACTGGATGCTCCGGTGGTAATATCTCCGAAGATGATCTCCTCTGCGATACGTCCGCCCAAAGATACCATGATATCCTGGAGCATACGGCTCTTGGTGGCGAACATCTCATCCTTTTCCGGCAGGGGCATGGTATAACCGGCGGCTCCCACACCGGTAGGAATAATGGATACGGTGTAGACAGGTCCCACATCCGGCAGCACATGGAACAGGATCGCATGACCTGCCTCGTGATATGCCGTAATCTTCTTCTCCTTGTCGGAAATAATGCGGCTCTTCTTCTCTGCACCGATTCCTACTTTGACAAACGCCCTCTTAACATCTTTATTTGCGATAAAGGAGCGATTCTCCTTCGCTGCGATGATCGCTGCCTCGTTCAACAGATTCTCCAGATCCGCTCCGGTGAATCCTGCGGTAGTCTGTGCAAGCTGCTGTAAATTTACATCATCTCCCAGGGGCTTATTCTTCGCATGTACCTTCAGTATTTCTTCTCTGCCACCCACATCCGGAGTCCCTACCGCTACCTTACGGTCAAATCGTCCGGGACGCAGGATCGCGGGATCGAGAATATCCACACGGTTCGTAGCTGCCATGACGATAATGCCTTCGTTGACACCGAAACCGTCCATTTCTACCAGTAACTGGTTCAGGGTCTGCTCTCTCTCATCATGTCCGCCGCCCATACCGGTTCCACGACGTCTTGCCACGGCATCGATCTCATCGATAAAAATAATACAAGGTGCATTTTTCTTGGCATCCTCGAAAAGATCTCTTACACGGGATGCTCCGACACCGACAAACATCTCCACAAAATCAGAGCCTGAAATGGTAAAGAACGGGACACCTGCTTCTCCCGCAATTGCTCTTGCAAGAAGCGTCTTACCTGTTCCCGGAGGTCCTTCAAGAAGAACACCTTTCGGGATTCTGGCTCCTACCTGCGTATATTTTCCAGGACTCTTGAGGAAATCCACGATCTCTGCAAGCTCTTCCTTTTCTTCCTGCAGTCCGGCAACCTGTGCAAACGTCACATGGTTTTCTTCCTGCGTGCTCATCTTTGCCCTGCTCTTTCCGAAATTCATCGCTTTTGCATTCGATCCGCCCTGACGATTCATCATCATCACAACAAATACCATGATGCCTGCCATCAATATGATCGGAACCAGTGTTGTTGACATCCAGCTATCCTGCGGGACGTTGTCCACACTGTAGGAAATGTCATAAGATTCAAGCAGATCCTCTGCACTGTTGACATCGGATACATGAAGCTGTTCGATGTCATCATTCTTCAACCGGATCTTCAATGTCCCGGTCGGTGCGACTTTGTTCTGCTTGACCTCTACACTTTCTACCTTCTCTTTTTTCAGATCTTTCTGAAAATCCTGATACGTGTATGCTGTCTGCTGCACACCCGACTGGCTCATAAACCAGTACACACCTGCCAGCACCAGAACACAGAGCAGAATCGAAAGACCACTGATTCCTCTTGTCTTATTATTATTCAAAACCTGCTCCTTCCACCTGTTACATCTCTACAATTCCGATGTACGGTAAGTTTCTATATTTTTGTGCATAGTCCAGACCGAATCCTACCACAAATTCATCCGGAATATTAAATCCGACATAATCTACATGTACGTCGCGCACACGACGATCCGGTTTGTCAAGAAGTGTACAAAGCTTCATGCTCTTCGGTCCTCTCTTCCGAAGGATGTCAAGCAGATAATAAAGAGTACGTCCTGAATCTACGATATCCTCAACAACAATTACATCTTTCCCCTCCAGAGACTCATCCAGATCTTTTGCAATCTTAACGATTCCACTGGACTGAGTTCCGTCACCATAGCTGCTGACGCTCATAAAGTCCATTGTTACCGGCACTGTAATCCTTTTTGCCAGCTCACACATAAAGAACACTCCACCCTTTAAAACACAGATCAGATGAACCTGCTTTCCCGCATATTCTTCACTGATCTTTTTTCCAAGTTCTTCAATTCTAGCATTTACTTCTTCTTCCGGAATTAACATTTTCACTTTCTCGGCCATTTAAAGTACCTCCATTTATCGTAATTTCTAATATTTTCGTTGTCTGCTCTGTCACCTGGTATGCCTTGCTCTGCCGGCAGCCCACAATCCATAAAATCTCGCTTCCCTCTGCGATCAGAGGAATTCCGGCACGTTCTGCCGCTGGTATTTTTTTATTGATAAAATAAGATTTCAGCTTCTGCCTTCCTCCGCTTTCATCAATTACAATAAAATCGCCAGCCCTTCTGGTGCGTACAGCGACACTCTGTTTTATTATATCATAATCAAACCATTTCGTGTACGTTTTTTTCGGGATCTGGCATCTGCATTCTTCTTTTTCAAAAATACGGTAGGAAATTTCCCATTTCCCGTAAAATATCTTTCCCGAAACCTGCTTCAGATCCAACTTTTTCTCTTCTTCTGCCAATTCCGGACTCTTCTTTTTCCTCTTCAGTTCAATCCCTTCATAGGTTCTGCATGCACAGACCCCATAAGGAAGATCCAGTCTTTTTCCAACCTGCTTTTCAAACAGTCCCTCCAGCTTCTCTACATGAACCTGCTCCAGATCTTTTTCATGTTCTGCCACCAATGCCAATGCTTTCCGGAGAATCATTTTCCGGATCAGCCGTTCCTGTCGGTGATATGCATCTGCATGGATGCAGATTTTTTCTCCATTTTGGTCAGTACAGATCTGATATGCACTTTCCGTCTGCCGTTCCATATAATCCCAGATCTCCCTTAGCTGATCCATAGACCGATTCATATGCTCCACAGTTTTTTCATTGATATTTTCTTTAAAATACGGAATCACATGGTTACGGATGCGGTTTCGCATATATGCATCTTCCATATTTGTCGCATCAATGCAGTAAGGCATCTCCCGTCCCTTCAGATAATCCTCAATCTCTTTTCTCCCCACGCAAAGAAGCGGCCGTATATACATCCCGTTTACCGGATATATACCGCCGAGCCCCCGAAGTCCGCTGCCGCGGGCAAGATGCAGGAAAAATGTCTCTGCATTGTCATCCTGATGATGTGCCAGTGCGATCCTGGTTCCTCCCCATTCTTCCGCTGCCTGCTCAAATATTTTCCTTCGTGCAGTCCTTCCCGCCTCTTCTTCTGACATCCTGTATTCCACTGCCATTTTCGGAATATCCACCGATACACTCCTGCATGGGATTTCTTTTTTCTCACACAGTGTCTTTACAAATTCTTCATCAGCTTTTGCCTCTTCCCCACGGATCCCGTGATTCACGTGTACCGCAAGCATCTCAAATCCGATCTTTTTTCGCAGCTCTTCCAGTATCAGAAAAAGGCATACAGAATCTGCCCCTCCGGAAAGGCCAACGACAACTTTATCTCCTTTTTCAAGCATCTTCCACTGCCTGATATAGTTCTCTACTTTTTTTAACATGGTAAATTCCTCTCGTCTTTTATCTACTGTAACACATCTTCCAGATTCCCGCCACAAGGACTGTCATATCATCTCCTGCTTTTCCGGCCGCCAGCTCCAGCACCTTATCCAGAATATAATTCGCCAGTTCCTCCGGATTCTCCAGCGGACTTCCCCCAATCATCAGATCCAGTAAATGCTCCTGCTCTCCTGCCGGAAGCGCATCCAGGATCCCGTCCGATACCATGACCACCACATCTCCGGATTCCAACTGTCTGGTTTCCTTTTCACTTTGCTGTCTCTGGATTACCCCCAGCGGAAGACTTTCCGAACGGATATGCTCCACCCCGTCTTTAGTCCGCAGAAATGTCACTGCCGCTCCTGCTTTTACAAACTCACATTTTCCATTATAGAGATCAAAAATGCTCATATCAACCGTAGAAAAGCGAACCTCTTCCCGTCCCATAACAAGAGCCGTATTGATCATGGAAAGTGCAGTTTCCACAGGAAATCCTGCTCCAAGAAGCTCTTCCAGCATTTCTATCAGCATCCCGCTTTCCTGTAGCGCTCTCTCACCAGATCCCATTCCGTCTGACAAGATTGCCGCCTCTTTTCCACCCGGAAGTGTCTTCATAAGAAAACTGTCACCAGATATCTTTTGTCCGTTTTTTCCCATTTTTGCCACACCCTGCAGCACATAATATCCCGGTCCTTCCACACATACAATAGTTTCATACTCCTGTCCCAGAACCTGCCTCTCGTTCTGAGCCGGGCACATCCTTCTCTTAGTACAGACTGATAAAAGCTCTGCCGCTTTTCTGGTTGGGATACAGTTTCCCTTCTCACTTTTTACCGTTACATGAATTTCATATCTGCCATGCTCATCCACAAAAAAAACGGAACTCAGCATCCGGATCCCTGCCTTTTTGAAATGCTGCGCAACCTTTTTTGCAAGCGGCGGATCCGTAAAAATACTCGCATCCAGATCTCTCGTCACATAGCAGAGCATGTCCGCAAAAGAATCCAGCTGTGCCGCACATCCCTCACGGCTCTGTACCATCTTATTATTCCACACCAGAATCCTTTTTGCCTCCTGGAAAGTTTCCAGTGATTCTCGTAAAAACCGTGGTGCCTGAATACACTCCCTCTGAAGATGCTGTTTCATCTCTTTATTCAGTTCTGCACCATATCCTTCAATCGTACACAAAAGATCATAAAAAAGCTGCCAGTGTTCTGCCTTCTTTCTCTCCAGACACTCCGATTTCCTGCTGCATCCTCTGCACACCTTTTCCGTAATCCGATCATACATTTCTGTCATTTCTTCGGGTGTAAAACACTGCTTTTTCGGCTCCATTTTCAGAAACCTGTCTGCTAGATGCCGAAGCGACACTGCCATTTTATCTGCCTGCGTTACATATGGACTTGTGATCACTTGCTCCTCTCTGTATTTAACCTCCATTTGCCACCACCCTCTAAATTTCTATGAATGAAAAAAGCTTCGGGACATTTTCTTCCCAAAGCTTTTCTTACGTTACTGCTGTGCACGGAACAGAATCTCATTCTCCTTTACAAGTCCCAGCTTCTCTCTGGCGACTTCCTCGATGTATTCATCTGTTCCTACATATTTTTTCAGTTTATTAATTTCTTCTGAGCGTTCTTTTTCCGCATCGATCTGTGTCTGCAGTTCTTCTTCCTGCACCTTATATGCATCATTGCTCTTTTTGAGCGCCATCCCATGTACAATAACCATGCCGCATAATAATATAATAACTGCGGTAATCGCAACAATACTTCTTTTGTGCTTCTGAAGCCCGCTCCCCGGACGCTTTTTCCGGTTCTTCTTTAAGCTTCCCATCTAATCTATTCACCTTTCGCTATCAGTTGATCTTGTATAGCTTCTTACTACTAAACCCATTTAGTCTTCTACAGTGTACCGTTTTTAACCAGATTTATCAACTCTTTTTACTCTTTTTTCACAAATTCGTGTAGAAATCTTTTTGTAAGCTCTTACAAAGACAGCTGAAAGCAGCGCCATCCAGATTGCTCCGAGCGCAATCCCCAGTCCGATATACCACCGCAGAACACCATCACTCGTATGATAGATCTGCACAAAGGTATAAACGGAAATCCCTGCCCAGTAACAGGCATCCTCCAGATTGATCAGCCACAATCTGTGAGCAACCAGTCTGCGCAAAACCCTGATCCACAGATAGACTGCCACGATCAGGACACCGGTCAGGATTGCATAACAGAAAACCCTGATCTCTGTTCCGATACCAGACATTTTTTCTCCTCCTACCGAAACAGTTTTGACAACAGATTTTCTCCGGCTTTTACTCCAGAATGGATATCCGAATAAGAAATATTGTCAATATTGCCTGCCAGGTCGACCTCCCCTTTTTCAAGATTCAGCCGGTTTACATGCATGTCCGTACCTTTTACCATCAGCATTCCCTGCTCTGTCTCAAGCAGTATCTCATTTAAATCAAAAGAAAGAACGTCCAGCACTCCCGTTACTGTACCTGTCTTCCGGTTATTGATAACCAGCCTGTGATTCTGAGGTTTTACCAGCTGTCTCTCTTCCATACAAATCCCAACCTTTCCTATACTGTCTTTCTAGTTATTGTATGAATAACATCTGGTAAATATGCCTCGGATCCGCTGCCGGAATGATCTCAAACCACATCTTTTCTGATGTTCCGGAGTTTTAAAGATAACGGAATAAATCTGCCGCCTCTTCTTTTTTAGTCGTATCTCGCAGATCCAGAACCTCTGCCTTTACAGTCTTGGTCCCAAACTGGATCTCAATGATATCACCTTTTTTTACTTTCGTGGAAGCCTTCGCCACCGCCCCGTTGATCAGGACTCTTCCTGCATCACAGGCTTCATTTGCAACGGTGCGCCGTTTGATCAGGCGGGACACCTTTAAAAATTTATCAAGTCTCATTTTGATTTTTCCTTCCCGTAATACGAATAAAGCGCAGCCCTTTTCAGACTGCGCCATTTTTCAAAAATGTTTTACAAATTATGCATTAACAGCATCTTTTAAAGCTTTTCCTGCTTTGAATTTCGGAGCCTTGCAAGCTTCGATCTTCATAGTTTTTCCAGTCTGTGGATTTCTTCCTTCTCTTGCAGCTCTTTCGCTTACTTCGAAAGTTCCGAATCCTACTAACTGAACTTTTTCACCTTTTTTCATTTCTTCTGTAACAACATCAACAAATGCTTTTAATGCTTTTTCTGCATCTTTCTTTGAAATATCTGCCTGTTCTGCAACTGCAGCTACTAATTCTGTCTTGTTCATGACTTACGTCCTCCTGTAAAATATACTCCCGGAACACCCCGGCATTTTGTCTTTTTGCTAGGTTTATTCTGCGTATCCATGCGGTCTGACACGCCCCTTACCCTACATATGTTATATAAGTTTTTACCTTCTTTGTCAAGTCTAAACCCTTAAAATCTAAGAAAACTGAACACTATATCTGAAACGCAAACAGATTCCGCAAAAACCGCTTTTTTTCTTCTGTCTGTGCGACAGAAAGTGAAAGTTTTTCGACATTTTTTGCAGGAATCCATGCCTTTCCCGAGTGGTAATAAGAATTGGTGATCTTCCAGAATTTTTCCGGATAAGCAAGACGGATCGCAAGGTAATCCCGTTCTTTTTTCCCAAGATTATTCACCGAATCATACGCTCTCATCATCCGATATCCAAGCCGTTCATCATAATGATGCTTTTCCATACATTTGCGCAGGAAATAATACAGATCTTCCATCTGAACATCCCGGTGTGCATGTTCAAATCCAGTCACCGCCATGCCTTCCTGACAGACCAGAAGATTATGATAATTATAGTCTCCGTGGACCATATGATTTTCTGCCTCCGCTTCTTTAAAAACACTGTCCAGATCCATATTTTCCAGTATTTTCAGCACTCTGTCTGCCCAAAAATACATCTGGTCATATCCCTTTAAAAATGCGATCTCAAACGGGCTTTTCACACTTCTTCTGCAGACAAATTCCCGAACCTTTCTGAGTTCTCTGTTATGCCTTGCGTACTCCTTGATCACCGGATTTTCTTCTCTTCCTGCAAATCCGTTTTCTTCCCCAGCCAGACGCATGCATAGATGGATCCGGGCAAGATTTTCCGCACCGGCGATCAGTTCATTTTCACGTCTGACATCACACTCACGTCCCTGAAACCATTTCTTTAAGATATAGCCTGTTCCATCCTCGGCTTTACTGACATAAGCATCCTCTTTATTAAGCAGAGGCGTATCTACCCATTCAAATCCATTCGCATTTAACTGCTCATATATTTTTGCAAGCGCGCAGATCCGGCTCTCCTCCATGCGCGTCTCCTTCAAGAGGAGCAGCCCCTTATCTGTATCGCATAAAATAGCACCCCTTACTTTGTGGGTGCCGAATACTTCCATCTGATATTGTGTCAATACACTGATTCCATAATCTTTCATGGCTTCCCCCTGCCGCTTTGTTTTACCGGTCTTTCTAATGTATGCAGGGGGAGACTTAAGTCATGCATGATTTTTGATTATTCCAATTCTTTTATTCTGGCAAGTAAATATTCCCGTGTATTTTTCTCCGGTTCCTCGATCACTTCCTGTAAAAGTGTCTGGAGTGTCTGACCAATTTTCGGTCCTTTTTCAATACCTGCCGCGATCAGATCCTGACCGTTTACTTTTAGTTCTTTTAAAGAAACACATTGCTTTTTCTCCAGAATCTCCTGGTAGCACTTCTCGATACCAGCCAGATTTTCCAGCTTCTTATCACGCTGATAATCACTCTGTGCCAACGTATCAGCCATCCGTACCTTCATATAATACGGGAACAGTTCCGCACTGATCCGGTTCATTGCGCGGCGTACATGCTTCATCGTTGCAGGCATCCGGTCATCATGATACAGCACCAGCTTTGACACCTTACGCAGTGTATCATTATCGAATTTCAAGCGATGCATGATCGACTTTGTGAGTTCTTCGCTGACGTATGCATGCCCTTTAAAATGTGCCGTCCCATCCGGATCGACCGTCTTTCGTGCCGGTTTCCCCGTATCGTGAAACAGCATTGTAAGACGCAGCACTTTATCTGCCGGAATGTTCATCAGCGCATGGATCGTATGCTCACCTACATTATAACAGTGATGCAAAGTTTCCTGTGTTGTTTCCATCATTGCATCGAATTCCGGGAGGATCACCTTTGTGATCCCAAGCTCATATGCATCCAGGATCTTTTCCGGATGATCGGAGACCAGAAGCTTTACAAGCTCTGTCTGAATACGTTCTGCACTGATATAGGAAAGATTTGGTGCAAGTTTTCGGATTGCCTGTCTGGTCTCTTTCTCAATCTCAAATCCAAGCTGCGCCGAAAAACGGATCGCCCTCAAAATCCGCAGGGCATCCTCCGAAAAACGTGCCTCAGCATTTCCCACACAACGGATCACACCTTTTTTCAGATCCTCCATCCCATGAAACAGATCCACCAGTCCATCCTGTTCATTGTACGCCATCGCATTGATCGTAAAATCTCTGCGCAGCAGATCCTCTGACAGACTTCTGGTAAACTGCACTTTACTCGGATGCCGGTTGTCTTCGTATTTCCCGTCAATCCGGTATGTCGTCACTTCAAATCCTTCTCCATTTAAAAGCACCGTAATCGTTCCATGCTCGATTCCGGTGTCAAAAGTTCTGGCAAATAATGACTTCGTCTCTTCCGGCGCTGCCGATGTTGTGATATCCCAGTCACCCGGCACACGTCCGAGAAAAGAATCCCGGACGCAGCCGCCGACTGCATATGCCTCAAAGCCATGTTTTTGTAATGTAGTTATAATTCGATTCACCTTTTCAGGTAACTGAATTTTCATATACATTCGCTCCTAGTATGCTTTTCCAAAATAAACAACATGTTTAGCCTGTTTGCCACAGAAAATACAGGTATCTCCGTCTTTTACCTGATCCTCTTTGCAGATACAGCGGGTGGTTGCTCCACCTGTTGCTGCCTTGATCTCATCTTCACATTCTGCGCTTCCACACCATTTTGCTTTGATAAATCCACGTTTGGTGTTGAATTTTTCATTCATTTCATCCATGGTTTCAGCAAAATCAATGTGGCTGTCAAGGAATGCTTTTGCACGGTCATACATATCCTTCTGGATTGTTTCAAGGATCTCGCCAAGTTTTGTCTCGATCTCATCTAAAGAAACAACGATCTTTTCTCTTGTATCACGACGTACAACAACAACCTGGTTCTGTTCGATATCCTTTGGTCCGATCTCGATACGTGTCGGGATACCAAGCATTTCCTGCTCACTGAATTTCCATCCAGGGCTCTTCTCAGAATCGTCGATCTTCACGCTGTAGCCAGCTTTTTTCAGTCTCTCTGTCAGTTCATTTGCTTTTTCAAGAACGCCTTCTTTGTGCTGTGCGATCGGAATGACTCTTGTTTGAACCGGTGCGATTCTCGGTGGAAGAACAAGTCCGCTGTCATCACCATGAACCATGATCAGGGCTCCGATGATACGTGTAGACAGTCCCCATGAAGTCTCATATACGCTGTGAAGTTCATTGTTCTTATCCAGATATTTGATGTCAAATGCATCCGGGAACGCATTTCCGAAGAAATGGCTGGTTGCAGACTGAAGTGCTTTTCCGTCATGCATCAGAGCTTCTACGGTGTAAGTGTCCTGTGCACCTGCGAACTTCTCGCTCTCTGTCTTCGGACCTGATACGAACGGGATTGCAAGGGAATCACGGATCAGTTCCTGATATACACGAAGCATGGTCAGTGTTCTCTGTTCTGCTTCTTCATAAGTTGCATGAATGGTGTGTCCTTCCTGCCATAAGAATTCTCTGGAACGAAGGAACGGACGTGTTGTCTTCT
>OGJJ01002743.1_pt1 | contig 10815 bp, 7 predicted proteins | sample 1572081 | NCBI WGS metagenome assembly OGJJ01 (sample SAMEA2582122, study PRJEB24529) | metagenome | biome: Human gut stool | place: China | collected 2011
CCGCATTGACCTTCCCCACACCACTGCGGACGATAACCACGGGAGTGCCGTTCAAAGTTCCAGCACAGAATTCCATATTTGCTTTTTTTATAGTCTGTTCCAGTACCATCTTGCCCTTGAGGGTGTTTACCTCCAGCTCCATGGCACCGATAATTCCAATTTTGTTCATGGGAAAATCCTTTCTGTTTCTTCTTAATTCCATGTTCGCCTTAGTCGGGATAAACCAGATGGTTTTCGGTAATATCCAACAGGGTATGTTCCAGATATTTCTTTGCCAGGTATTTTGCCATACCCAGATTCATATCCAGATAGTTGCCACAGTCCTTGGGAGAGGCACCGGGTACTTCGCCCTCGAAATCCCGGATAAAGGTGTACATTTCTACCATGAGAGGCACAATATCCTTTGATTCGTAATCTCCGGCAAGCAGCAGATAGAAACCGGTACGGCAGCCCATGGGACCGAAGTAAACGGTTTTATCTTTGTATACAGGATGGTTACGCAGGAAGGTTGCCCCCAGATGCTCAATGGTGTGTACCTCAGCAGTATTCATTACCGGCTCATCGTTGGGGGAAGTCATCCGCAAATCGAAGGTGGTAATCACCTGGTCACCCACATGGTCTTTGCGGGAAACGTAGACGCCTGGCTCTAATTTAATATGGTCGATTGTAAAACTGGCAATTTTTTCCATAGCTTTGCTCCATTTCTGCAGATACATTCTGTATCTGCGAATCCATTTTCTATAGGCTACTATAACAAATTTCTGTCGGCTCGTCCATCCTCAGAGAAGTGAAAATAGATAAGGAAAACATTCGAAATTCTAGGATGATACATTGCCCCTTCCATCGGAATCTGCTAAAATCAGAGTGTATACAATTTAAGGGTCAGAGAGTAAAAAAGTGGAAAAGAACTGAGATTCCTATTCCTTAGAAATATCAGGAACAGAGGTAAGCATATAACAGTAAGACCAAATGAGAAAGAAGGAAAACAGATGAATAAAGGAAAGAAATTTATAAAAGGCTTGCTGATAACGCTGGCGGTGCTGGTAATCGTGGCGGCAATCGGCGTTCTGCTGTGGTATGTGGCAAAGCAGAACGATAAATTACCCACGATTTTCACGGGAGGACAAGCGGTGCAGACCAGTGCCAAGGCAGAGATGGAAACCGCCTCGGAGGTGGAAGAAAGCGTGGAAAGCGAAGAAACCAGACAGGAAAACGAAACCGCGCAGGAAACCCAGACCGTGGAAGTTCAGGAGACGGTGGAAACCACCCCGGAAGAAACTGTAGAAACTTCCCTGATAGAAACCGCGGAAGCCGCAGAAACAGCCACCATGGAAACCACGATTTCAGGAAACGAGATTTTGACCGTCTCCGGTAATGAGGCACTTACCGTGTCCGGTAATGAAAGCACTGCCTTGCATACCGAAGAAAACAGTACGGAAGAAACCGGTGGGGAAACCCAGGGGCAGCCGGCAGAAGGAAGCGAAACGGAGGAGGCTTCTGCACAGGGCAGCAGCCTGTGGGTCAGCACCGCAGGAGGCACTACGACGAAAACCAACGAAATTACCGGTTACGAGGTAGAAATGGATGACTTCGGACTGGCGGAGGATCAGGGACCGGCCATCACAGCGGAATTTGCCAGATTGACTTTCACCGGAACCAATACCGACCGTACCAATTGGCTGAATAACCAGATACAAAAGCTGGAAGATGCCTACCAGAAACAGGTGGAGGATGCGAACCTCAGTGCCAAGCAGCAGGAACTGGCAGAGGCTGGTTTTTCCGGCATATTGACCTATTCCCCCAAGACAGCGGAATCTGTCTACTATGAAGGTGGTGTAGTGAGCATTGCCTATCAATCTGTCTGGTATGAGGATGGCATTAAGCATCAATCCTGGGATACACTAAATGTGGACACTTCCACCAGAAAGAGCATTCCTTTACAGGATGTCCTGGAAATGTCGCTGGAGGAAACCCAGGAGACGATTATCCAGGCACTCCAGTCCCAGTATGGCGTGAGCCGTAACCGAATCAAGGATGTTATTCAGGACAAGACAGAATTTTCTTATTATTATGACAAAGATTCCCTTGTGGTATGCTTTGACTCCTATGAGCTGGGACTGCCAAATGCGGAACAGCAGATTATCCTGGACCGACCGGTATCAGATAATTGACAGTAAACCCATGAATTTGCTAGTATACATATGAAATGAAACAATCGGAGGAGTGACAGTATGCCAAAATTAAATGAGAATTATCTGAACTTAAAAGAAAGTTATTTATTTTCCGAAATCGCCCATCGCGTGAGCAAATACAGTGAAGAACATCCGGATAAAAAAGTGATTCGTCTGGGAATCGGGGATGTATTTCTTCCCCTGGGTTCTAAAGTGATCGAGGGACTGCATAAGGGTGTGGATGCCCAGGCATCTTCCGATACCTTCAAAGGGTATGGTCCGGAGCAGGGATACGGTTTTCTGCGTGATGCCGTTGTCGATTATTATGGAAGAAACGGGGTTACCATTGCACCGGAAGAGGTTTTCGTATCCGATGGAGCCAAGAGCGATACCGGAAACATTACCGACTTATTTGGAAATGACAATGTGATTCTGATTCCCGATCCGGTTTATCCGGTTTATGTGGATACCAACATCATGTGTGGTCGGAATATTACCTATATTGATGCCAATGCAGAGAACAACTTCCTGCCGATGCCCGACCCGTCTGTGCACGCAGACATTATTTATATTTGTTCTCCGAATAACCCCACAGGTGCCGCATATAATAAAGAACAGTTAAAAGTGTGGGTGGATTATGCACTGAAAAATGACGCAGTGATTCTTTACGATTCCGCGTATGAGTGCTTCATTACCGACGAGACACTGCCCCGCAGCATCTTTGCTATTGAGGGTGCCAAGAAATGTGCAATCGAGTTCTGCTCTCTTTCCAAGACCGCAGGCTTTACCGGAACCCGCTGCGGTTATACCATTGTGCCGAAGGAACTGAAATTCACAGCCTCCAATGGTACAGAGATGAGCCTGAATGCGATGTGGAACCGTCGTCAGACCACCAAATTCAATGGAGTGTCCTATATTGTACAGTGTGGTGCGGCAGCAGCCTTTACCGAGGAAGGCATGGCTCAGTGCAAACAGAACATCGCTTATTACCAGGAAAATGCAAAACTGATTTCTGCCATGATGGAGAAAAAAGGCATCCGCTACTTCGGCGGTATCAACTCTCCCTACATCTGGTTCGAGTGTCCGAAGGGAATGGAGTCATGGGAGTTCTTTGATTATCTGCTGGAAAATGCCCAGGTAGTTGGTACACCGGGAGCCGGCTTTGGCGAAAATGGCAAAAATTACTTCCGACTCACCTCTTTCGGAAACCGGGAGAACACACAGGAAGCAATGGAACGCTTTGATCGTTTATTTTAAGTAGAAGTAAATGCGTCCCCCTTGAGGCTTTGCTGACCTCAAGCGGGGACGTTTTCCATCATACCGGAAACGGCAATTGCACTCCTATACGATGAAAAACGCTCCGCAGAGAGCATAAGGTGCCTGGCTATCGCGAAAAGAAAGGATTGGAAATTATGATATATACAGTGACTCTGAATCCATCTCTGGATTATTTTTTATCGGTGGAGCATTTCTCCATTGGCAAAACGAATCGTTCCACAGAGGAGGTTTACCGTCCCGGTGGAAAGGGCATCAATGTGTCCTGGGTGTTACATAATCTGGGACTGGAAAGCACTGCACTGGGTTTTCTGGCAGGCTTTACCGGACAGGAAATCAAACGCCAGATGGAAAGTACGGGAATTACCACCGACTTCATTGAACTTCCCCGGGGAATGTCCCGCTTAAATGTAAAAATCAAACAGATGGATGCCACGGAAATCAATGCCAGTGGACCGGTTCTCTCGGAGGAGAATCTGAAACAGCTGCGGCAGAAACTGGCGGTTCTGAAAAAGGGGGATATTCTCATTCTCTCCGGCAGTCTTCCGGGAAGTGTGCCTACGGATATTTATAAGACTTTGATGGAAGAAGTACAGGGAAAGGAAATTCCCGTCATTGTAGATGCAATCGGGGATGCCCTGTTAAAGACCCTTCCGCTTCATCCCTTCCTGATCAAACCCAATCACCAGGAATTGAGCGAACTTTTTTGTGTGGAACTGACCACCAGGGAACAGGTGGTTCCCTATGCGAAAAAGCTGCAGGAGCAGGGAGCGAGAAATGTGCTGGTTTCCTTAGGCGGTGCCGGGGCGGTACTCCTTGACCAGAATGGTATGGTTCATGAAAGCGATGTTCCCAGAGGAAAACTGATTAACGCTGTGGGAGCAGGGGACTCTATGGTGGCGGGATTCCTCACCGGTTATCTGGAAAAGCAGGGCATGGAGCATGCCTTTTGTATGGGCGTGGCAGCAGGAAGCGCCAGTGCCTTTTCGGAAGGATTGGCTGATCGGGAGACCGTGGAACAGCTCTATCGGCAGATAAGGAAAGCGTGATCGGAGACAGAAAAATTTTCACATCGAATTTTTCATAAATTTTAGAAGAACCCTCTTGACAAAAGAAAGAAAATTTGTATACTTAATATTAGTAATCATTACTATTACGAAAGGAAAACAAATGACGGTTAAACATAGCAAGCAGCGGGAAATGATTTATGCATTCCTGAAAACAAGGAAAGATCATCCAACAGCAGATGTAGTATATGAGAATGTGCGGATAGAGCGGCCTAATATCAGTTTGGGAACGGTATACCGCAATCTGACATTGCTGGCGGATCTGGGACAGATTCAGCGTCTGCGTGTAGGCGATGGCACCGATCATTTTGATGCGGACATCAGCCCTCACTACCATTTTATCTGTTCGAAATGCGGTGCAGTGATTGATCTGGAAATGGATAGCATTGAGGACATTCTGGACACAGCAGGAGAGAATTTTGATGGAACGATTGAAGGGCATGTAACCTATTTCTATGGTCTTTGCGGTAACTGTAAGAATGGTAATGATACTGCCGAATAATCTGGCGGTAAATGATAAAAATAAAAAACAGTGAAAAAGAAAAGGAGAAGAAAAAATGAAATTTGTATGTCAGGTATGTGGTTATGTTCATGAAGGAGATGCAGCACCGGAGAAATGCCCCGTTTGTGGAGCACCGGCAGAGAAATTCACTGCACAGAATGGCGAGAAGGAATGGGCAGCAGAGCACGTTGTGGGTGTAGCACAGGGTGTGAGCGAAGATATCATGGCTGATCTGAGAGCAAACTTTAACGGTGAGTGTACCGAGGTTGGTATGTATCTGGCTATGGCTAGAGTTGCACACCGTGAGGGTTATCCGGAAATCGGTATGTACTATGAGAAGGCTGCTTACGAAGAGGCTGAGCATGCTGCAAAATTTGCAGAGCTGTTAGGTGAGGTTGTAACCGATTCCACCAAGAAGAATTTACAGTTACGTGTTGATGCTGAGAACGGTGCAACTGCAGGTAAGGTTGACCTGGCAAAACGTGCGAAGGCAGCTAACCTGGATGCAATCCATGATACCGTTCATGAGATGGCTAGAGACGAAGCCCGTCACGGCAAGGCTTTCGAGGGTCTGTTAAAGAGATATTTCGGTTAAGATTGACACATAAACTCCCCTATAGAAAAAGGAGCGTCTGAGATTTGTTCTCAGGCGCTCCTTTTCTTTATTTCGTCAACTCCACCTGAGCCACTAGTCCAGCCATTTCCAGGTTGGCATTTTCCAGAACCTGCAGGGTTTCTTCCTTTCTATATCGCTTATGGTTTTGGGCTGCATAAAATGCTTCTTTCTGTGTATGTCAAAAAATATACATAATTCTTTCTGTTAAAGAATATAGCACTACCGGATTGGATGGGCAACAAATTTTGTTACCCGCATCTAACTGCCAACTCTAAATTTTTTATAAACTTATTTACAAGGCAAGACGGGTGTTGTATTTTGAAAACGTGAATGTGTTCTTTGGAAGAAAAGAAATAAGGAGCCGAGGAGATGTCGAAACAGAACAAAGTAAAAGAAGACGGCAATTTCATGGTGAAGGTTGCCACATTTATTGTAGACAGACGAAACCTGTTTTTCCTTTTGTTTGGACTTGCCATCATCTTTTCTGTGGTTGCCATGAACTGGGTGGAGGTGGAAAATGATTTATCCGCTTTCCTGCCCGGTACCACAGAAACCAGACAGGGTCTGGACTTGATGGAAGAAGAATTCATTACATACGGAACCGCCAAGGTAATGGTGACCAACATTAACCAGGATGAGGCACAGCAGCTTGCGGACGATATTGAGGCCATGGATGATGTCATTATGTTAACCTATGACAACACTAAGGATCATTACAATAATTTCTCCGCCCTGTATGACATCACCTTCGGTTATGAGGAGGACGACGACAGAGCCTTGGAAGCTCTGGACAAGGTGGAGGAGCTGTTGGACGGCTATGATATTTATGTGTCCACCTCCATGGGCGATGCCTCCGCAGAGGAAATTGAACAACAGATGTCTATTATCAGCGTGTTGGTTGCCATCATTGTGGTTTCCATTCTGCTGCTGACCTCCCAGACCTGGGCCGAGGTGCCGGTACTGTTATTGACCTTTATTTCGGCAGCACTCATAACGAAGGGCACCAACTTTATGATGGGCAGCATTTCCTTTGTATCCAACTCTGTAACCATCGTGCTGCAGCTGGCGCTTTCCATTGACTATGCCATTATTTTCTGTAACCGTTATAAAGAAGAACATCAGACACTGGGTGTCCGGGAAGCGGATATTATTGCATTAAGCAAGGCAATCCCGGAGATTTCCTCCAGTTCCCTCACCACCATCGGCGGTCTGGTTGCCATGATGTTCATGCAGTATAAAATCGGTATGGATATGTCCCTGTGTCTGATTCGGGCGATTTTTCTAAGTCTGCTGTCTGTATTCCTGCTGATGCCGGGATTACTTATGGTGTTCGGCAATCTCATGGACAAGACAAAACATAAAAGCTTTATCCCTAAGATTCCCTTCGTGGGAAAATTCGCATATAAAACCCGTTACATCATGCCGCCGATTTTTCTGGTGTTAATTGTGGGCGCGGCAATCCTTTCCCAGAAGTGTCCCTATGTGTATGGCTATGATTCCATCGAGACGCCGATCCAAAGCCAGGAAATGCTGGTGGATGAACGGATTGAGGAAGCTTTCGGCAAAAATAATATGGTGGCGTTGATTGTGCCTGCAGGCAATTATGAAACCGAGAAAAAAATGCTGGCAGATCTGGAATCCTATGATGAAGTCAACCACTGTCAGGGACTTTCCAATACGGAAGCCATGGACGGCTATACGCTGACGGATAAGCTGACTGCCAGGGATTTCTCCGAACTGTTGGAAATGGATTACGAGGTGGCGGAATTTCTCTACATGGCGTATGCGGTGAATGATGAAAATTATGCCAAGATTATCAATGGCTTTTCCGGCTACAGTGTTCCCTTGATTGACATGTTCATGTTCCTCTATGAGGAGGTGGATGAGGGGTATGTCACACTGGACGATGATATGATGGACACGTTGGAGGATGCCCATACCAAGATGAAAATTGCCCAGGATCAGCTACAGGGAGAAAATTACAGTCGTATGCTGGTGTATCTGAACATGCCTTTGGGGGGAGATGAAACCTTTGCTTTCCTGGATACCATTCATGATGTGGCAGGCAGGTATTACCCGGAAGACCAGGTGCTGCTTCCCGGCGATTCCACCAGCCAGTATGATTTATATAAAACCTTCCAACGGGATAATGTAGTCGTCAGCGTGGTTTCCATTCTGGCGGTTCTTGTGGTACTGCTGTTTACCTTTATGTCAGCGGGCATGCCTGTGTTGCTGGTTCTGGTAATCCAGGGCGTTATCTGGATCAACTTTTCCTTCCCGGTACTGGAACAGAAGAATCTGTTCTTCATGAGTTATCTGATTGTCAGTTCTATTCAGATGGGTGCCAACATTGATTACGCCATTGTAATTTCCGGGCGTTTCATGGAATTGAAGGAAAAAATGTCCAAGAAGGAAGCAATTATCGAGACAATGAACTTTGCCTTTCCCACTATCGTAACCTCTGGTTCCATGATGGCACTGGCGGGCATTCTCATTGGTCAGATGTCCTCCGATGGTGCGATTTGCGGTATCGGTCAGTGTCTGGGACGTGGAACCATTATTTCTCTCATTACGGTTATGTTCGTCCTGCCCCAGATTCTGTTGGTAGGTGAGAAGATTATTGAGAAGACATCCTTTGCTGTGTCCATGCCTTTAAAAATGGAAAAAACCACAGGTCTCATGCGGGTGGATGGCTTGGTACAGGGACAAATAAGCGGTACGATTGTGGGAGAACTTCACGGCTTTGTACGGGGTGAGGCAAATCTCGTTGTCAATATGGGAAAAGTAGAGAAAGTGACGGAGGAAGAAGCGGAAAGCAACATGCCGCCAAATCTCACGATCCCGGAATTTAAGCAGGAAGGAGGCAGGGAGAATGAAAACGGAAATGAAAAATAAATACCGGATTCTGGTCACTACAGCAATAACCGCATCCCTATTGTTCTCCGCCCTTCCGATAACAGAAATCCAGGCGGCTCCCCAAAAGGGAGAAAGCACCGTCATAGAAAACGACACCCAACAGACCTATGAGCGGGTGGATATCTATACCGTGGAGGATTTACAGAAATTTTCGGATCAGTGCCATGTAGATTCCTGGTCAGCCGATAAAGAAGTGCACCTCATGGCAGATTTAAGTCTGGCAGATGTGGATTTTGAACCCATTTCGGTGTTTAACGGCTTCTTTTACGGAGAAAATCACACCATTTCCGGTTTTGTCTATGAGGGAGCCGGCTATGTGACCGGACTGTTCCGTTATATCGGACATGCAGGAGAAGTACGGGATTTGCGCCTGGAGGCAGAAGTCAGCTCCAGTGATGAAAAAGAATGTGTAGGCGGACTGGTGGGGGTCAACTACGGAACCATCCGTAATTGCACCTTTGCAGGTACTGTGGATGGCAAAAACATCACCGGAGGCATTGCGGGAATCAATGAAAGCACCGGGCTGATCAGTGATGCTATGGTGATGGGGAGGATTTCCGGATATTATGCCACCGGCGGTGTGGCAGGCAAAAATCATGGCATGATTATGTCAACCCAGAATCAGGCGGGGATCAATGATGATACCCAATGGGTGGAAACCGATGATGAGATGGGATTTGCATGGCTCCGCAGCGTGGACGGCACCAATTCCAACGTGCAGATTCACAGCGGTGTGGATACCGGCGGCATCGCCGGTTATTCAGATGGCTATATCGGGCTATGCACCAATACAGGCAGAGTGGGCTATGAGCATACCGGCTATAATGTGGGCGGTATCGCAGGACGCCAGGCTGGCATGGTGGATCAGTGTACCAATAACGGTTCCGTCAGCGGACGGAAGGATGTGGGCGGAATTGTAGGGCAGATGGAGCCTTATATCGAGTTGAACGAGGCGGAATCTTTACGTTCCGAGATCAACAAGCTTCATGATCTGATTCAGAAAACCATTAAGGATATGCAGTCCGGCAAAAATACAGTCAAGGCGGACGCAGATCAATTACTGGACTATTCCCAGCAGACTTTGGATACGGGAAAATCTCTGGCAGACCAGATTTCAGATTTTGCCGACAGCAACATGGATGAAGCAGACAAAATTTCCCAGCGGGTCAATCAGGTGATGGATATGGTACCCAATGTGCTGAATCAGGAAAGTGCCTTGCGAAACCACGTGAATGACTTAAATAATAACATCCGGAAAGCCATTCAGGATCTGAATGTGGAGAACCGGGTGGATTCCAATGCAACCCAGCCCATCAAAGACCGGCTGGAAAGGGATAACAAGAAGCTTCAGGACAGCATGGATGTCTTGGATGGTTATATGCAGGAGATTCAGGATATTCTTCAGGATGATACCAAGTCAGACGCGCAAAAACGGACAGCAATCGAAGCAATTATTCAAAACGACAACTTCCAGAATGCCCTTAGTCAGGTAACCTCTGATGCTTATGACGTTTTACAGGACATCAATGATTTAATGGCAATTTACGGACCGGCTCTGGATGATGCCCTGCAGGATGGCTTTAAAGATCTGGAAAATGCCGGCAAAAACGGCGAGAATGCCATCAGCGCCACGGGTGCCATGTCGGACGCGGTCCGGGCAATTGTGAATTATGTAAACGCCCAGGAGGAAATCCGTTTCACCCGTCTGGGAGAGCAGTTCGATCAGGATAAACAGGCATTATATGATCTGCTGAGTGCCATGAACGACTGCCTGCAGAATATCAGTGATGCCACTTCCCATTATTCCGATGTGGTAACCCAGGATTTACTGGCAGTCAACGACCAGATGAATGTGGTCTTTAATCTTCTCATGGATCAGCTGGATGTGACGGATAGTAGTGATGGCAACAGCAGTACCATCCGGGACAGTTTCTACGAGGATGTTTCCGATGAGGAATTTGATGTGGTCAAGGAAGAAATCACCTATGATAAAGACGGTTATAGCACACGCACATTAGACAAGGAAACCATCGATGAGACAGGCTACTGGAATGGTAGCAACCTTGAAACCTTGCCTCTCAAACGCTACAAGACCCACAAGGTTAAGAGTGTAGTGATTGCACGTGGTTGGATGAATTTAGCTAATCCAGCATCTCGCTATGACTCAGCAAGTTCTAGTCATTCTATTGATCTGAAAAAAAACGAATATCATGATTACACCATGTATCTGCAACCAAATCTCTATACAGTGAAAAAAGGTCATCGACT
>OGJJ01002744.1_pt1 | contig 10812 bp, 9 predicted proteins | sample 1572081 | NCBI WGS metagenome assembly OGJJ01 (sample SAMEA2582122, study PRJEB24529) | metagenome | biome: Human gut stool | place: China | collected 2011
TTTAAACAAAACTGCTTCCCCCATCGCTCAAAGATGGGGGTTTTGAAGAGCTTCCATAAGTATATTGCAAATATTAACCCAGCACATTCAAATGCAAATGCTTTATTAACCTTGGCTCTTTGCCAATGTTGAATGTCGGTCATTATTCCTGACAATAGGATGCATGCTGACCATAATCCCCATGTAATGTCTGGGGTAGTTGACCTTACTATAGGTAAACTAGCCTTATCCATACATAAGTAAGCCATTACGCATAGTGTTGTAATGGTTAAGATGCCTTGAAATAGATCTGTTCGTATGGATTCTGCTAATCCTCTGTAATACATGAGGAGAGTTAGACTTATACCCATACCAGCTGATAGAAGATACGCAGATATAGGAGAGACAAAGTTGAGTAATGTCTCATTAAGTATCTTTAGCTGGATAATCAGACAGAATATCTGAATAAGGTTGGTGAAGATCTTTACTATTGGTTTGTTGAGGACTTCTTCAAAGATAAATCCTTTTCTATAGAGCCAACCAAAGAGAACCAGAGTAAAACAGTTAGCAGTAGCCCAGATACCAAATGCATCTATGCCCTTAGTTTGAGCTATCTGCATACCTAAAATAAGAGAAGTCCCCCATGCCCATGAAATAGCAATGGAGGACCCCAAATAAAGAGAATGAAGCATTAAACCTCCAGAATTGATATAGATCAAATCCTACCATATTTTTCTGAAGGTACTTGCTTTTTCTATTGACAGTCTATATAGTTCCCTATAGGATTCGCCCCGAAACAAAAATAGAAGTATATAAATATATATATAAGAAGATTCTTTATACTTCTATATTTATTAAAGAGAAGAGGTACTTATTCCATTGAGTAAGTATCTCTTTTCTTTTATGGTAGAGATCTGTTCTATAGTAGGACCTAGTTACCTTGGTACCTATCTCATGAGAAAGGATGAATTCACTAGCATCATGATCTAGAGAGTTCTCTGCTGCCCATACTCTAAAGGTAGATCTAAATCCATGGAAGGAACAAGGAATATCTAGTTCAGAGAAGATCTTAGTGGCACATGTCCTGTTTATAGGTCTATGAGTCTTATAAGAGGAGAAGATGTATTTGCTGTCTTTGGGAATCTTGGATAATAGATAGTCCATCTCCTTGGTTATAGGAAGAAGATGGTTGGAGTTGACTCTTCCTTTCCTAAGCTCAGCAGGTATGTCAAAGTACTTTCCTAGGTCATCAGATTCCTTGATAAAAGACCACTGAAGACTAAGAGCTTCCCCAACTCTAAGAGCAGAGAGAATAACAAAGATAAGTAAATAAACCCTTGCACCTACTCTGTAATTTCTAGGAGCCAGGAGTCTGGTAATTAGGTCTCTGGCTTCTCTAGCTGAGATGTAGGGCATATGCTCTTGTCTATGCACTCTAGTAAAGGGAGGAAGAATACCTTCCAGCTTGTTCTCCCATACAGCAGGGTTGCTCTCACAGTATCCTAGGATGACAAATACTTTGAAGAGGGCTCTTAGGAAGCCTAGAGCTAGCTTAGCTGAGGGAGTTTTGGTTAACCAAGCATCTTTGATAGTGCTGGCTATGTCTTCTGTTGTTATGAGATGTACGTAGACATTAGCAAAGGGAGGCATCCAGTAGTTATGGATGTACTGAGAGAACCTCTTAGGTGCATCTGGACTCTTCCACTGCTTATGTAGAAGAAGATGCGGTAGAGCTTTCTCATAGGCGTCTTTAAAGAGGATCTTTGTGACAGACTCCTCAGGGATGTACTCTTTAGCTCTTTGTCTAGCTTCCTTGAGGGTAGGGATCTTCTTGATGGAACCAAGAGATCTAAAGGTAGGCTTACCTTTGATGGTACATCTGTAGAGGAACTCTCTGGTTCTTCCTTGGTTCCTTACTCGGAAGTAGAGATTGTTTCCATCAGGGTAGGTGCCATCTGGAAGAGTTAAGAGAGTGGCTTGTCTGAGGGTAGGCATAGTGTCTCCTTTGTATACGAATTTGTATACAAAACACACTAAGGAGCTACCCTCATAACAAGTAGAAGAGATGAAAAGTCTCTGGGAGAGAGTTAGAGGATTTCGGCCTTTTCGATCACAATGTCATCAACCGGCACGTCACCGTAGAAGCCGTGCGTGGAGGTGGGAACGCGGGCGATTTCATCGACGACGTTCTGGCCGGCCGTGACCTTGCCGAAGACGGCGTAGCCCCAACCCTGCGGGTTCGGAGCCGTGTGGTTCAGGAAGTCGTTGTCGACGACGTTGATGAAGAACTGGGACGACGCGGAGTGCGGGGCGGACGTACGGGCCATGGCGATGGTGTACTTGTTGTTCTTGAGACCGTTGGCGGCTTCGTTTTCGATCGGGGCGCGGGTGGCCTTCTCCTTCATGCCTCGTTCGAAGCCGCCGCCCTGGATCATGAAGCCCTTGATGACGCGATGGAAGATCGTGCCGTCGTAGAAGCCGTCGCGGACGTACTGTTCGAAGTTGGCGGAACTCTTGGGAGCGTGTTCGTGATCGAGCTCGATGTCGATCACGCCCTTGTTGGTCGTAAAGCGAATCATTGTCTTGTCAGTCTAAAAACGTAATTCATTCAAACATTCGCCGCCCCGCGGGGCGGCGGGCAATGGCGTATTGTCGCACAAAGCAGGGCTGTGCGAGAGGCTCGTTCTCCGTGTCTCAGAGCATGCGCGCGGAGACGATCGTCACGGGCTTGACGGGCACGTCGCGCATGCCGGCCTTGACGCCCGTGCGGACCTCGGCGATTTTGTCGACCACGTCCTGGCCCTTGACGACGCGGCCGAAGACGCAGTAGCCCTGGCCGTCGGCGGCCTGGGAGGCGTTGAGGAAGCCGTTGTCCGCAACGTTGATGAAGAACTGCGAGGTCGCAGAGTGCGGGTAGGAGGTGCGGGCCATGGCGATCGTGTACCTGTCGTTGGGCAGGCCGCCGCGTGCCTCGAGCGGAATCGGATCATGCACGGGCTTCTGCTGCATCTCGGCGGTGAAGCCGCCGCCCTGGATCATGAAGCCCTGGATCACGCGGTGAAAGACCGTGCCCGCGTAGTGGCCCTCGCGGACGTAGCGCAGGAAGTTCTCGACCGTGCGGGGCGCGCGCGACGGGGCGAGCTGTACGACGATCGTGCCCATGTCGGTGACGATCTCGACGCGCGGGTCGCGGGCGGGCGAGGCGGCGAGGACGACGCCGGGAAGGCCCAGAAGGGCGGGCGCGAGCGGAAGAAGGATACGGGAGCGGATTTTCATAATATTTTTTGTCTGTCTTAGTTTTGGGTTGCACGCAGCCCGGCTCAGCGGGCGGTCTCGAGGCTCTTGAGCGTGTTGAGGCGGCGCTCGAGGACGTGGTTGTTCGGAAGCTTCACGACGGCCTGTTCATAGGCCTCGCGGGCGAGCGCGAGATACACGTCGCCGAGGTTCTTGCGCGCAAGCGCGAAGTCGGGGTTGATGCGCAGGGCCTGCTTGAGGTGCGCGACGGCTTCCTCGAGGTTGCCGAGACCCGCCTCGATCACGGCGAGGTTGTTGTAGGGCTCGGGGATTTCGGGATAGTCGATGATGAGCTGCTTGAGCTCGCGCACGGCCTCTTCGGACCTGGTGAGATTTTCGAGCGCCACGGCCCTCATGAAGCGCAGCTGCGGGCTGCGTTCGTTCTTGCGGATGCCGAGGTCGGCGAGCTCGAGCGCTTGGGCGGCCTTGCCGCTGTTGAGAAGCTTTTCGATCTGGGCCGGGAATTCGCTCGGGTGCATCTGCTTGGCGAGCTGCTCCATCTGGGTGGCGGCCTGGGCGGAGCCGAGTGCGAGCGCGAGGAGCGCGGCGGTAATGAGGCGTCGCATGTGTATCTTCTCTTCTGTCTTGGATGATGGGCGTCGGCGGAAAGGATGACCGGGCATCCCCGCTTGAGGCTAGGGCGCACGCAAAAAAGCGGCTTGCGCTCGATTCGCGACGGCAGCGAGGGGGCGGGACGGCTATACTTCCTGCAGCGATGTTTCAGTCTGCGCCACATTTTAGCCCACTGCGGCCTCACGGCGGATGATTCCCGTCTCACGGCTCCGCAGGACGCACGCATGCAAGCGCGGGGCGCATCCCGCCCCTGCGCACGCGCCTTCATGCGCGCAGACGCCTATATATAAGAGTAGAAGGACTCCTCACCCATGGCACTTTCGATCTATTCGACGCTCAGCCGCACGCAGGCCCCCTTTGCCCCGATCGAACCCAACCACGTCCGCATGTACGTCTGCGGCGTGACGGTCTACGACTACTGCCACATCGGCCACGGCCGCACCTTCGTGGCCTTCGACGTCGTGCGCCGCTGGCTCGAGGCCTCCGGCATGAAGGTGACCTTCGTGCGCAACATCACGGACGTCGACGACAAGATCATCCGCCGCGCTGCCGAGCGCGGCATCACGACGACCGAGCTCACCGAGGAGTTCGGCCGCGCGATGCAGGAGGACATGCTCGCGCTCGGCTGCCTCGCGCCCACGCACGAGCCCCGCGCCACCGACTACATCCCCGAAATGCTCGGCCTCATCGAGAAGCTTGAGCAGAAGGGCTACGCCTACCAGAGTTCCGACGGTGACGTCGACTTCGCCGTGCGCAAGTTCGAGAACTACGGCCGCCTCTCCGGCAAGTCGATCGACGACCTGCAGTCGGGCGCCCGCGTCGACGTGGCTGCCGGCAAGCGCGATCCGCTCGACTTCGTGCTCTGGAAGAGCGCCAAGCCGGGCGAGCCCCAGTGGGAATCCAAGTGGGGCTGCGGCCGTCCGGGCTGGCACATCGAGTGCTCGGCCATGAGCGCCAAGATCCTCGGCGACACGTTCGACATCCACGGCGGCGGTCCCGACCTCATCTTCCCGCACCATGAGAACGAGATCGCCCAGAGCGAGGCCGCCTCCGGCGTGCCGTTCGCCAAGGTCTGGATGCACTCGGGTCCGCTGCGCGTGCGCGACGCCTCCGGCCACGAGGAGAAGATGTCCAAGTCGCTCGGCAACTTCTGGACGATCCGCGACGCTCTCAAGGACACCGAAGCCGCCTACGGCGAGGGCAACGGCGCCGAAGTGCTCCGCTTCTTCCTGCTGCGCAGCCAGTACCGCAGCCCGATCAGCTTCTCGAGCGCGCTCATTGAGGAGGCCCAGAAGGCCCTCGTGCGCCTCTACGGGGCCCTCAAGGGCCGCGAGGCTGCCGAAGGCGAGGTCGACTGGAGCGAGAAGTACGCCGCCCAGTTCAAGGCCGCGATGGACGACGACTTCAACACGCCGCTCGCCATCGCCGCGATGTTCGAGCTCGCCACCGAGATCAACCGCACGGGCGATCCGGTCCTCGTGCGCCAGCTCAAGGGCCTGGGCGCCGTGCTCAACATCCTGCAGCTTGACCCCGAGAACTTCCTCAAGGGCGGCGCCTCCGATGCCGACGAGGCCCGCATCAACGCCCTGATCGAGGAACGCCGCGAGGCCAAGAAGGCGAAGAACTTCGCCCGCGCCGACGAAATCCGCAAGTCCCTCCTTGACGAGGGCATCGTGCTCATGGACGGCCCGCAGGGCACGACCTGGCGCCGCATCTGAGTTCCACGGACCCATTTCAGGACATATCGACCATCATGGCAAAACGCGTTTTTCTTGAATTTGAACACGACATCGAGGCCTTCGAGAAGAAGGTCGACGAGCTCAGGGAGCTTGCCGAGAACACCTCCGAGAGCGCCGTCGCCGTCTCGATCGACGCCGAAGTCGCGCAGCTGGAGAACAAGTCCCGCGAGCTTCTGAAGAAGGTCTACGCGGACCTCACGCCCTGGCAGATGTCGCTCGTCGCGCGCCATCCGAACCGCCCGTACACGCTCGACTACATCGACATGATGTTCACGGACTTCCAGGAGCTCCACGGCGACCGCGCCTTTGCGGACGACGAGGCGATCGTGGGCGGTCTCGCCCGCCTCGCCGACATGAATGTCATCGTGATCGGCAACCAGAAGGGCCGCACGCTGCGCGAGCGCACCCGCCGCAACTTCGGCATGGCCCGTCCCGAGGGCTACAGGAAGGCCCTGCGCCTCATGAAGCTCGCCGAGAAGTTCGGCCTGCCCGTCATCACCTTCGTCGATACCCCGGGCGCCTATCCCGGCATCGACGCCGAGGAGCGCGGCCAGTCCGAGGCCATCGGCCACAACATCTACGCGATGTCCACCCTCAACGTGCCGATCGTCTCCTGCGTGATTGGCGAGGGCGGCTCCGGCGGCGCGCTCGCGATCGCCGTCGCTGACACCGTGATGATGCTTCAGTACTCGACCTACTCGGTCATCAGTCCCGAGGGCTGCGCGTCCATTCTCTTCAAGGACGCCGGCCAGGCCCCGCGCGCCGCCGAGGCGCTCGCCCTGACGGCCCCGCGCCTCTCGCAGCTCGGCCTCGTCGACCGCGTGCTCTCCGAGCCGCTCGGCGGCGCCCACCGCGATCCCAAGCTCATGGCGACCACCCTCAAGAAGGCTCTCGTCGACGAGCTTCGCGTCCTCATGAAGCACGACATGCCGACGCTGCTCGCACGCCGCGCCGAGAGGCTCGAGGGCTACGGCCGCTTCGAGCGCCTCGCAGAGGAGGTTCCCGAGCCCGAGGCTCCCGCCGCCGCGCCTGAAGCTCAACCCGACGCCAAGGCCGATCCCTGCGATTGCTCGTGCGCCAAGAAGGCCGCACAGGCCGCGAAGTCCGTGAAGGCCAGGCCTGCCGCCGAAGAAGCGAAGGCCGCTGAAGCGGAAAAGGCCGAATAAGCGGACCTCACCGTCCCGCCCGTCTCAAAAAGGCACGTTTCTTCATGGAGGACGTGCCTTTTTTGGATTTCTTCCCGTTCGTGTCGCCCGCCGCAGTACAATGACGGCTTTGTTTTTCACGGCTCTTTGAGTCCCTCCAGTCCGCCCATGTCCGACGCTCCCAGAAAAGCCCCAGCCCGCAAGTCCGCGCCGCGCCGCTCGAAGGCGCTCGCCGAGCGTCTGACGCAGCTCGTCTACGACGCGCTCTCCGATGCGGCCGAAACGCTTCTCGGCGTCAAGGGGGACGAATTCTCGCTCAGGCCGCTCAATCCCGTGCGCGTCGTCGTGGCGCTTTCGGGCGGGCGCGACTCCATGGCGCTCCTTGACGTCGTCGAGAAGCTCTTTCATCGTCCGCGCCAGTTTCTCATCGCCCGCGTGCATGCGGTCTACGTCAATCACGGCCTCTCGCCCAATGCGGACGACTGGGAGACGCACTGTCGCGCCGAGTGCGAGGCAAGGCGCATTCCGTTCACGCCCGTGCGCGTGACGGTCAGGCAGACGGGCGAAGGCGTCGAGGCCGCGGCCCGCGAGGTCCGCTACAGGGCGCTTGCACGCTTTGCACGCGAGGAGGCCTATGACGTCGTGCTGACGGCGCATCACGAGGACGACCGTATCGAGACCTTCCTCATGCAGTGGATGCGCGGCGCGGGGCCCGAAGGACTCGCCGCCTTTCCGCAGACGCGCGAGCTCGTGATCCCTGGACTTTCGGCCTCGAGAAACGCGCCGCCGCTTCTGCTCGTGCGCCCCTGGAGCGGCGTGCTTCGCGCCGACATCGACAGGTACGCCCGAAGCGTGAAGCTCAGCTACGTCGAGGACGAGTCGAACCGGAGTCCGAAGTACCTGCGCAACCGCATCCGCCGCGAGGTCGTGCCGCTTCTCGACAAGATCCGTCCGGGCTTCAGGCAGGCCGCGGCGCGCGCCGTTTCGCTCACGGCCGAGGCGGCCGAGGTGCTCCGCTCCGTTTCGCTCGACGATCTTGCGCGGTGCAGGGACGAGGCGAATCCGCACGCCCTGCGCATTCCCGCGCTTCTCAGGCTGATCCCCGCCCGCCAGGCCTGGTGCCTGCGCACCTGGATGCAGGAGGAAGGCATGCAGCTGCCCAACCGAGCGCGTCTTGAGGAGGGGCTCAGGCAGGTGAGGCAGAGCCACGCCGACTTGCAGCTTGCGCTTCAGGTGCGCTCCAAGGAGATGCGCAGGTGGGGCGACCTTCTCGTCATCCGCGACGTCTCGCCCAGACGGTCGGAGGATACGCGCGATGCGGTGCTCGTCTGGGAAGGCGGCGACACGCTGGCGCTTCCCGGCTGGAACGGCTCTCTGGCCGTCATTCCGTGCCTGCCCGGAGAGTGCGGCGTGAGCGCAAGGCGCCTGCGCGATGGCACCCTCGAGGTTCGCGCCCGCCGTGGCGCCGAAAGAATGAAGCTCTGGCCGAACCGTCCGTCGAAGTACCTCAAGGACCTCTTCGCCGAGGCGGGCGTGCCCGCCTTCGAACGCGCCGACCTTCCGCTCGTCTGGCTCGACGGGGAGCTCGTCTTCACGGGCGCGCTCGGCATGGACATCCGCTTCTGCGACGAACTCGCCCACGACGACACGCTCGTGCGCTTCGAATTCAGGTCCGAAGCGAGTCTGCTCGGAGCGCCCGCGGACAGGCCCAATCTCGCCGACAGGCCCGCTTCGGAGCGTCGAGGCGGGCGCTGAGAACGTTTTTTCCGCTTTTGCCGGAACAAGCGATGCCTGTGGACTTTTTTTCATTACTTCTGTAGAATGCGAAACTTATCTGACGTCGGAAGTGTGGCAGAGTGGTTGAATGCACTGGTCTTGAAAACCAGCGAGGGGCAACCCTTCGTGGGTTCGAATCCCACCGCTTCCGCCAATGGAGCTATACCTGGTCGACTGAGGGGCGGTCCTACTACTGTGCGTTTGGGCCGCATGTAGACCAGTCAGACAACGTACAGACATGTAGTACGATTTGGAGCACGTTTCTTAGCGCTGAAACGTGCTCCATTTTTTTTGCTTTTTTGAGTCCGGCGGTGTCAGAGGTCGTCTGGATCAGGCTTCGCGAGTCTGCCGCGCACGCTCGACGAATGCGAGGATCCACTGCCAGAGCGGCAGGAACCAGAGGTAGAACGCCGCGAGCACGCAGGCCGCGGGTGCGCCGACCGAGGCGATGGGCACGGCGCCCGCGATCGACCACGGGATGAGCGGCGCGATCACGATGACGGTGTTCTCAAGGTCGATCGCCATCTTCTGGCGGTCGGGGCGGACCTCGTCGCAGAGCTGGTTCGTGAGCATCACGGGCAGGGCCTGGTTGCAGGCGATGCCGCAGGTGACGACGGCCGTCGTCAGGACGGCGCCAAAGGGCGTTAGGCGGCGCGCGACGCCGGGCAGCAGTCCCTTGAGACGGGCGATGAGGCCCGTGCCCTCGAGCAGGCCCGAATAGGTCGAAGAGATCAGGATGATCGCGCAGACGGGGAGCATCGAGACGAGGCCGCCGCCCGCGAGCATCTTCGCCACCCCCGGGTCCTCGGGCGCAAAGCCCAGCACGAGCGTCTCGCCGATCGTGCGCCAGGGCATGTCCTGGACGAACGCGCACAGCAGGACCGCAGCGAGCGTGCTGGCCACCATGGTCAGGCGGATCGAGAACTTCAGGAAGATGAGTGCGAGGAGCACGACGGCGGGCAGATAGGTCGTCCAGTGGAGCGAGAAGGCGCTGCGGAAGATGCCCGTGACGTCGATGCCGGCATCCCTGCCGGGATTGAGAAGGCCGATGGCCGCATAGACGGCGCATGCGGCCAGAAGCGGCACGACGCTCGTCTTCACCATCAGCTTCAGGTTGGTGTAGAGGTTCGTCTTCGTGACGACGGCGACGAGCGCGGCGCTCGTCGAGACGGGGGAGCACCTGTCGCCCATGAAGACGCCCGCGAGAATGGCGCCGCCCGAAAGGAGCGGGCTCACGCCCATGGCGTCGAGCATCGTGGCGGTGATGACGCCCATCGTCGCGACCGTGCCGAAGGCCGTGCCCGTCAGCGTGGAGAGAAGACCGTTGAGAAGGAAGGCCGCAAGAAGTCCCCATTCGGGCGTGATGAAGCTCGCCGCATCCGTGACGAGACGGGCGATCGTGCCCGAAGCCCTCCACGAGCCCGTGAGCATGCCGATGAGCGCCATGACGATCACGATGCCCATGATGGTGCGCACGCCCTTCGAGGCCATGGCGCCGAGCGCCTTGAGGCCGTGTCCGCGGAAGAGCCCGTAGCCCGAGAAGAGGAAGAAGCCTGCGATGAGTGCCCAGATGACCGTATGGCCCGTGAGTGCGCAGGAGAGGATGGCGGCGGCGAAGAGGCCGAGGACGATGCCTTCAAGCATGATGAGGTGTGCGTATCTTCAAATTGGAGCGGCCCGGACGCGGAATGCGCCGGGCTGGACATTCAAGTGAGCATTGTGCCAAAGGCGGGCGCCTTTGGAAACACCTCTTTGTGGGTGTCTCAGAGGAACGGCTGCGCCGTGTTCCAGAGCACCCAGCAGGCGAGCAGCATGAAGATCACGGCGCTCGCCTTGTTCATGAGCTTCGGGCCGCTGCCCCTTGCGAGGAAGACGCGCATGCGGTCGGCGATGAGCGCGTAAAAAATCATGCAGACGAAGACCATCAGCGCGTAGACCGCGATCATGAAGGTTACCTGCGGGACGTAGGCGATCTCCGGGTCGATGAACTGCGGCATGAGCGAGACACAGAAGATCATCGGCTACGGATTCGTGACGGCGAGGATGAAGCACTTCGAAAAGAGCCCCTCGCCGGCGTTGTCGGGCACCTGCACGCCCGGCGCATCGATCACGATCTTCGGCGGGACCTTCCGCCAGGTCTTGACAGAACCCGTGCGCCGCAAGCCTCTCATTTCAATGAGAGGTAAGGCGCACAAAGTTTTCGAACGTGAAGTAACATTGCCTTATGCGCACCTCCACCTCTTCCTACATCGTCGAACTTCCGCTTCGTGTGAACGATCAGCAGAATCGTTTTCTCGAAAAGGCGT
>OGJJ01002747.1_pt1 | contig 10805 bp, 6 predicted proteins | sample 1572081 | NCBI WGS metagenome assembly OGJJ01 (sample SAMEA2582122, study PRJEB24529) | metagenome | biome: Human gut stool | place: China | collected 2011
TGATGGGCAACGACAGCCCGCAGAAATTCATCACCATCGGCGAGGTGATGCTGCGACTGACCCCGCCGAACTATGAAAAGATCCGCATGACCTCCACCTTTGAGGCCAGCTACGGCGGCAGTGAGGCCAACATTGCGCTGGCACTGGCCAACCTTGGGGTGGATTCCACCTTCTTCAGCGTGGTGCCCAACAACTCGCTGGGCAAAAGCGCCGTGCGCTGGCTGCGCTGCAACGATGTACACTGCACGCCGATGATCCTCTCCACCAAGGAGGAGACCCCCAGCCATCGTCTGGGTACCTATTATCTTGAGACCGGCTACGGCATCCGCCCCAGCAAGGTCATCTATGATCGTATGCACAGTGCCCTGACCGAGTACGACCTGAGCAAGGTCGATCTCGATGTGCTGTTTGACGGCTTTGACTGGCTGCACCTGTCCGGCATCACCCCGGCGCTGAACCGCAACTGCGCCGACTTTATCCTGCGCTGCCTCAAGACCGCCAAGGAGAAGGGCCTGACCGTCAGCTTTGACGGCAATTTCCGTTCCACCCTCTGGTCTTGGGAGGAGGCCCGCGACTACTGCACCCAGTGCCTGCCCTATGTGGATGTGCTGTTCGGCATCGAGCCGTACCACCTGTGGAAGGATGATGAGAACCACGCCAAGGGCGACTGGAAGGACGGCGTGCCCCTGCAGCCCAGCTATGAGCAGCAGGATGAGATTTTCCAGCATTTTATCGACCGTTACCCCAACCTCAAGTGCATTGCCCGCCATGTGCGCTACGCCCATTCCGGCAGTGAGAACAGCCTCAAGGCCTTCCTCTGGTATGAGGGACATACCTTTGAGTCCAAGCTTTTCACCTTCAACATCCTCGACCGCGTGGGCGGCGGCGATGCCTTTGCCAGCGGCCTGATCTACGCCATGCTGCACAACTATAAGGCTATGGACATGATCAACTTTGCCGTGGCAAGCAGCGCCATCAAGCACACCATCCACGGCGATGCCAACATCACCGACGATGTCAGCTCCATCCGCAACCTGATGAACATGAACTACGATATCAAGCGGTAACATTCCTTTATACGCAAAGATCCCCTCCGGTACGCGCACACCGGAGGGGATCTTCTTATTATGTTTCAATCTTACAGAAACACATCCAGCATCTTTTCCAGCGGGGTGCGGGTGTCAAGCTCCAACCCGGCTTTCTGTTTCAGCATCAGGATGCGGCGGACGCTCTCGTTGAGGCGTTCCTCACTGATGGTTCCATTCTGCACAGCCTCCAGTACACCGTCAAAGGCTTCCGGCAGGTCGGGCGGCATCAGCAGAAGATCTGCCCCGGCGTTCAGCGCCGCTACAGCCGCTTCTGCTGCAGAATAGTGGTCACGAATGGCTTGCATGGACAGCGAATCGGTGCAGATGACCCCAGTAAAGCCCAGCTCCCCCCGCAGACGCTCGGTCAGCATAGTGTAGGAGAGCGACGCAGGCAGGCCGTCCTGCGTTGCATTGGGGGTGGTGATGTGGGCGGTCATTACTACGTCGGCCCCAGCTGCGATTCCAGCCGCAAAAGGCTTCAGCTCCGTCTCCCGCATCTCTGCCCAAGTCTTGGTGCTGCTGGCCGTGCCGTAGTGGCTGTCCTCTGCGGTATCTCCGTGGCCCGGGAAATGCTTGAGTGTGCAGAGTATGCCCGCATCGTGAAACCCTTGTACAGCGGAGGCCACCATCTGTGCCGCCACTGCCGGGTCCGACGAAAATGCTCGGTTCCCGATCACGGTATTGGCCGGATTGGTGTTCACATCTGCCACTGGAGCAAAGTCAAGATTCAGGCCGTAGGTTTTGAGGTAGCCTCCGATGATCTGCCCCATGGCACGGGCATTGGCCGGGTCCCCTGTTGTACCTACTGCCTGGGCACTCTGGTATTGGGGCAGATCAAAGCCGGAAGCATTGGCCAACCGGGCCACGCTGCCGCCCTCCTCGTCCACGGCGGTCAACAGACCGGTTCCGGATGCTGCCTGAAAATCTGCCAGAAGCTTTTTCAACTGCTCCGGGCTTTTCACATTCTGCCGAAACACCACAATGCCGCCCACCGGATACTTTTTCAGCCCCTGCCGTTCTGCCCAGGTCAGCCTTGTGCTATCAGACTGTCCACTGGGGTCCAGTGCCTCGACCCGCACCACGAACAGCTGCCCCACCTTTTCCTGCAGAGGCATGGCAGCAAGCCGTTCCTCTACCGGGTCAATCTGGGCTGCTGCCGAAGCCGTTCCCGTCAGCAGCAGAGCCGCAGACAACAGCACAGCAGCTGCCTGCCGGATGATTTTTCGCACGAGAGACACCTCCTCTTTCTCTCAGTGTAGCACACCCTGCAAAGGTGCACAAGATGCAAAGATCCCCTCCGATACTCACACACCGGAGGGGATTTTCCATATCAGAAATGCATCAGGAAAGGATCATGCGGTCGTTGGCGAACTCGCCGCCGGACGCGATCTGGAACTTGGCCAGCAGGTCGGAGACGTGCAGGTTCTTTTTCTCTTCCCCGGAGACATCATAGATGATGTGGCCCTCGTGCATCATGATCAGGCGGTTGCCGTACTTGATGGCATCCTTCATGTTGTGGGTGATCATCATGGTGGTCAGGTGGTTCTCCTCCACGATCTTGGCCGAGAGGGTCAGCACCTTGAGCGCCGTCTTGGGGTCCAGAGCGGCGGTGTGCTCATCCAGCAGCAGGAGCTTGGGCTTGTTCATGGTAGCCATAAGCAAGGTCAGTGCCTGACGCTGACCGCCGGACAGCAGGCCCACGCGGGCGGTCAGGCGATCCTCCAGGCCCAGATCCAGGCTCTTGAGCAGTTCACGGTAGCGCTCCCGTTCGGCCTTGGTGATGCCGATCCTCAGGCCGCGCCGCTTGCCGCGCCGGGCGGCCAGGGCAAGGTTCTCCTCGATCTGCATGGTGGCGGCGGTGCCGGTCATGGGGTCCTGGAACACGCGGCCGATGTAGGCGGCGCGCTGGTGCTCCCCCAGTTTGGTCACGTCGGTGCCGTCAATGATGATCTTGCCGCTGTCCACAGGCCACACACCGGCCACAGCGTTCAGCATGGTGGATTTGCCCGCACCGTTGCCGCCGATGACGGTGACAAAATCACCTTCGTTCAATTTCAGGTTCAGACCGTTCAGGGCCGTTTTCTCGTTGACGGTACCGGCGTTGAAGGTCTTGGAAACATTCTGGATCTCAAGCATTTTTTGCATCCTCCTTCTGTGCCTTCTTTGCCGCAGGCTTTGCGAAATACTTGCTCTTCCAATAGGGCACGGCCAGGAACACGGCCACCACGGAGGCGCTCAGCAGCTTGAGCAGGTTTGCATCAAAGCCGAGGGTCAGCACCAGCTGGATGACGATGTAGTAGATGATAGCACCCAGCGAGACGGACACCAGCTTGAGGGCAAAATTGTGGAAGATGCGGCTGAACAGGGCCTCGCCGATGATGACAGCGGCCAGGCCGATGACGATGGCACCACGGCCCATACTGACATCGGCAAAGCCCTGATACTGGCTCAGCAATGCGCCGGACAGGGCCACCAGACCGTTGGAGACCGCCAGACCCAGCACTACATTGAAGCTGGTGTTGATGCCCTGGGCACGGCTCATGGCAGGGTTGGAACCGGTGGCGCGGATGCCGCAGCCCAGCTCGGTGCCAAAGAACCAGTACAGCACACCGATGACCACGGCGCTGACCAGAATGACCATGATGATGGGGTTGTGCAGGGCAAGCTCCTTGACCCAGCGCAGGGAGATCAGCAGGTCGTACTTGTCCACGTTGATGGACTGGTTGGCCTTGCCCATGATCTTCAGGTTGATGGAGTAGAGGGCCAGCTGGGTCAGGATGCCAGCCAGAATGGCCGGGATGCCCATAAAGGTGTGGAGCAGGCCGGTGACAAGGCCGGTGGCCAGACCGGCCAGCAGGGCGATGAAAAGCGCTGCCCAGACGTTCATGCCGGAGAGCAGGCACATAACGCAGACCGCGCCGCCGGTGCCAAAGGAACCGTCTACGGTCAGGTCAGCCACATCCAGGATGCGGTAGGTCAGGTACACACCAATGGCCATGATGCCCCAGATGAGGCCCTGCGCACAGGCACCGGGCAAGGCACCGGGCAGGTTGGCAAGTCTTGCAAGAATATCCAAAACGTTTTCCTCCTGTAACTACACTTTTTTCTGATACGGGAAAGCGGAGAAGAACCAAAATTCGCTCTTCTCCGCTGATTTTATTGTAAAGTCTCTCCGTCACCGCAGCGTGAACTCTGCGCTCCTATCAGGGGAGCTTTCTGCGAAACAGACAGAGCGCTTGTTATTCCTCAATGGCCTCATAACCCTCGGGAACGGTCATGCCCAGATCATCGCAGATGGTCTTGTTGTACTTCTTGGTCACGTTGGTGTACTCAACGGGCATGGTGGAGATATCGGCCTCACCGGTCAGGATCTTGGCGGCCATCTCACCGGTGGTGTAGCCCAGATCGTAGTAGCTGATGGACAGGGTCGCCACACCGCAGCCGGAGCAGATGCCCTCCTCACCGGCGAACACGGGCTTCTTGGCCGGGCGGCAGATGCCGTCGATGATGCCGGTGTTGGCAGCGCAGGTGTTGTCGGTGGGGACATACACTGCGTCGTTCTCGTCGGCAGCCTTCTGGCAGACAGAAGCCAGATCGTTGGAATCAGAGAAAGCGTACTGGGTGGCGGTAACGCCCTTGGCCTCCAGGTACTTCTGGACCTCGTCTACCTGATACTGACTGTTTGCCTCGGCAGAGCAGTAGAGCAGGCCCACCTTGGTGGCCTCGGGCAGCCACTCGGTGATCATATCTGCCTGCTGATCCAGCGGAGCCAGATCAGAGGTGCCGGAGACATTGCCGCCCACGGTGCCATCGAAATCGGTCAGGCCCAGAGCAACACCGTACTCGGTGACGGAGGTGCCCAGAATGGGGATGCTGTCGGTGGCAGCCTGTGCGGCCTGCAGGGCGGGGGTAGCGTTTGCCATGATCAGGTCAACGCCTGCGGAAACAAAGCCGTTGGCGATGGTGGCGCAGGTTGCGGAATCGTTCTGGGCGTTCTGGAAGTCAAAGGTGACATTCTCGCCGAACTGTGCGGTCAGGGCATCCTCAAAGCCCTGGGTGGCAGCGTCCAGAGCGGCGTGCTCCACCAGCTGGCAGATGCCAACGGTATACTTCTGGCCGTCAGCCGCTGCGGAAGAGGCCGCAGCAGAGGAAGCGGTGGAAGAAGCAGCCGTGGAGCCGGAGGAACCGCCGCAGGCAGTCAGGGCAGCAGCTGCGCCGCAGACAGCGGCGGCAGACAGGAACGAACGACGAGAAATTTTACGCATGATATTACTCCCTCAATTCTACTTTCGCGGCAACAGGACACCGCATGAAAGTCAGTATTCAAGCGGTCTATCGCATCGCGCTGCCGCTTTACACTCGTGAAGTATATCACACTTTTCTCCTCAAAACAACCGGGGAACAGCCCGAATTATCAATCAAAGTAATTTTATCTATCACTTTTTTCGATTGTTCTGTGCCGCATCTGCATTCCTTCGAGCTTTTTCAGCTCACCGTCCAGCCAGAGCAGATTTTCTTCCAGCTGGGGGCGGTACTCTTTTGCAAAGTCGTACCGGTAATACAGCGCCTGCCACAGCTTTTCCTGCATCCGCCGGGCAAACACCGGCTCAAACAGAGCGTCCAGCCGCTCCACGGTATCCTCCAGCTCCATGCACACCTGCGCCCAGCGCACATCGGTGGCCTCCCGGGCGGGCACATCGTAACGGGCCAGATAATCCCCCACCCTTGCCGCAATGACCTGCCCGCCGCACTGGGTGGGCTGCAAAAAGTAGGATACCTGACCGTCCTTCGTGATCTCCTGCGCCAGCGGGTAAAGGGCGCAGACCAGCGGCTCTGCATCGTGGATGGCGCAGTGGTTCCCGGTGAGGAAGGGGCAGTTGCCGCGCTCCTCCTTCAGCGGGGCCAGCCGCAGCACCGGCAGACGGCTGACCCGCCCGATGCTTCCCCGGCAGAACGCCCGGGCCACGGTGCGGGGCGGCAGGCGCAGGCGGGCCGCAATGCGCCACAGGTCAAAGCCCGACAGCACGATATCCTCCCGCCCCCGGCAGCAGCCGCCGCAGCCCGCGCAGGCAAACGAAAACGCCTCGTCCCGGGCAAGCAGGGGCGCGGTGCGGGTAAAATCGGTGCGGCCGCAGAGATCGACCTGTGAATCCTTGAGCATGATGGTTCTCCTGTTCTGTGAATGGTTTTGTTCCATTGTACCACAAAGCCGGACATAGAAAAAGGGAGCGCATCCGCTCCCCTGTTCAGGACCCCCGGCTCACACGGCGGTAGGCCGTTACGGCATCCTCGATGTGGTAGGGCGCGGTGCTGTGGTTTCCCCCTGCCCCGGCCGTGACCAGAATGTATTCCCTGCCCTTCACCTCAGCCAGACTGGCAAGGCAGAGCCCTGCCTCCCCGGTGTAGCCGGTCTTACCGCCCAGGATCCGGCCACGGTGCAGCTCTGTGCCGTCCAGCTGGCTCAACAGGGTGCTGTGTATCGTGAACCCCTGCGGGTGGCAGTTGGTGGCCGGAACGGTATACCGTTCCGTGGTAAACAGCTTGCGGAAGGTCTCGTTCTGCAGGGCTGCTTCCGTCAGCCGGGCCATGTCCCGCACGGTGGAAACATGTTCCGGGTCGTGCAGGCCCGTGGGGTTGCAGAAATGCGTGGCGGTCATCCCCAGCTCTGCCGCTTTCTGGTTCATCCGGGCCACAAAGGCTTCCTCGCTGCCGCTCACCTCCTGGGCCAGTGCCTCGCAGCACTCGGCCCCCGAGGGCAGCATGGCCCCATACAGCAGATCCCGCACCGTGGCCGTTTCCCCGGCCTGAAACCCCGCCAGCGAGGCATTCTGGGCCTGCAGAGCCGGAAAGATCTCCTCGGGCAGAGTCACGGGCGTGTCGAGGTCCGGGTTTGCTTCTATGGCCAGCAGAGCCGTCATCATCTTGGTCATGGAAGCCGGATAGATCGTGCTGTCGGCATCCTTTTCGGCCAGCACCTCTCCGCTGTCGGCCCGCAGTAAAATGGCATGGGGACTGTTCAGCCCATCCAGCGTGAGCCGCCGGGGCCACAGCAGCAGAAGCAGGGTCGCCAGCACCAGCAGCCAGAACATCCGCCGGAAGGGTCTGCGCCGGTGCTTCCGGCGGCGCGGTGAATCTTTCATTCTCGTTCTCATCCCTTTTTGCAAAATCAAAAGTGCTTTCATCCCTTAATACGGGACGAGAGCGCCTTTTTCTGCAAAAAGTGGGGCCACCCCACAAAAATTTGTGCAGTGGCCCCAAGCCAGTTTAGTTTTTACCTTTTTACGTCATCTACAAGAACGTGTTCAGTGCTGTGCCTTATGGAACATGCTCTTGCGCTTACGCTCCAGCAGATAACCGGCAGCCAGCAGGACACCGCCTGCACGCACCAGAACATCTGCCATCCAGTTGGTGGTACCGGTCTGGATCAGCTTGCCGCTCTCCGGGCGGGCATCCTGTACCGGCGGGTTCACGGGGGTCTCCGGGGCGGGCGTGGTCTTAGCGACTGCCTGCTCCACGGCGGGAGTGGTGGGCCGTGCATCCTGCACTGCCGGGGTAGTCGGCGTAGTGGGAGCCGGAGGAGTAGGATCGGAGTCCTCGGGCGTTTCCGGTTTCGGGTTCGTGGGGATCACAGGGTCGGTCACTTCCCGCAGAGCGCCGTAAATGGTCACGGTATACTGTGCGGAGTCGGTGCCGTCGATGGTATCACCGGTAACCTTCACGTTGGAATCCGGGCCAAAGGCATCCAGCACGCCCGCTGCTGCGGTGGTGTTGGGGTTGTTCTGGCTCTCATAGCCCCAGACGATGGTATAGGTCTTGCCCTCATACTCGTACTCGGTGCCATAGACCATATCATAAGCGCTGGGAGCACCCTCTGCCTGTTTTTCGTAGTTGCCCCAGATGAGCTTGGTGTTGCCCTCTGCATCGGTGGTCTTGGTGAAGTTCAGGCTCTTACCGTTCACCACCATATCCCGCAGAATAACGACCTGATCGCCATTCTCAGCGGTCTGATAGGCTGTGTCGAAATTGTATCCGGCCTGCTTCAGCTCTTCCAGCACCTTGCCGATGATCTCCGGGTCATGGGAACCGTCCACATCCAGCATATAGTTCAGTGCGGCGGCGGGCACCCACACGGAGAGATACTGTTTCCCGGTCTCCTTGTTCAGGTCAGAGAGGTAGGTATAGGTCTGGCCGTTATAGGAAAGGGCATCGAAGTTTGCGTGGGTATCATCCTTGGTCAGCAGGAAATTGGTCAGCTTGTCGCCCTGCTCGTTCACCGGCCACAGGGTGTTGTCGGCCTTGTAGTCATAGGTCAGCGTGCCACCGGTAACGATGAGTTTCTGGTTTTTATTCTCAGCGCCATACGTAATCGATTCAACATCTACATGCGAATTGTCCTTGAAACGGATATCGACATCATTACCATAGGCATTGATACCACCATACAGATACTTACCGTTTGTGGTTATAACGCCGTTATCAGCAATCAAAGAGACCCCATCGTCCATCATAATACCCGCAGAAGCAACATATGGTGAACCGGCCGTATCACTGATGTTCATTGCACCATTATCGTTGACCAGAATCGTATGAGTCGGCTTTCCTTGGTATGCACCATCTGCTACACATGCCCATACGCCATAATGAAAAGCGGTCGTCAAATTATACAAACTGTTTGAAACATTCAGTTTAGTCGCATTCCCTTCACTACCGGTCAGGATGATGCCTGCTGCACTCGAGTTGGAATTCACAACGCTTCCATCTCGAATATTCACATTCTTATATCCCGCCCTAATACCATAACCATAAAATGCGCTGGCATCAATATCGAGCTTACTGTGAGCGATATTCAAATCGCCCTTACCGCCTTTTTCCGGGCCATAAATTGCAGTGCCTCCTGCGCCTACGGTTATTTTAGCTTCTGTATCGTCAAGTTTAATGGAAGAAGTACCGTTGTTTCCGGTCATAATACCGATATTGCCAGCATCAATATTAACCTTTGCCTTTTCAAACGTAATATCACCGGCAGATTTGAGTGCCTTTCCCTCCTTGTCTACACCTGCACCCTCGTACTCAATGGCTTTTTTAACATCGCTGATATTCAGCGTACTATCCTTCACAGTCAGGCTTGCATCCGAGCCTTGATGTCCGTAAATACCGGTCGCAGCACCACTGATATCCAGCGTACTGCCATCCTCGACTGTGATATCATCCCAGCTGGCAATACCAATACCGGTATGCGGCGCTTTATTGTCCTTCACACCGTCTATCGTTAGGGAAGAGCCGCCGGAGAGGGTCAGATCACCGTGCTGGGTAACAGCGCGGCCTGCCTGAGTGGAACTGGAGGTCTTAGTATCCTCAATGGTCACATCAGCGCCGTGCGTGATTTCCACGTCCGAGCCAACTGCCATTACCAGACCGCCTGTGGTCTTACTGATGGTCAGTGAGCCGCCAGCGGGGCTTTCCGTTTCTTCCGTGTCTGCATCCGCAGTTTCGGTCTTTTCTACACCGCCGCTGATAGTCAGATGCGTTTTTGCACCCTCGCTGGTGCCCGAACCGTCACCTGCGCCACCATCGCCCACACGGATACCCTCGACATTGACTCTCTTTGTAAGGATATTCTCTTTTTCAGTTGCCTTGGAGCCATCAATGGCATTCTCGCCCTTCAGGGTAAGATCCACATTAGAATTGTCCTGTACGTTGATACCCGCCTTTCCGTTTTGTGTCAGGTTGACTTTGGTATGATCCAGCGTCAGGTCAACATCGGCTCCCTTGTTTTCATCTTTATCTTCCAGATTCACACCAATATCAATGCCATGGCCGCCGGTGGTCAGGTTGGAATTCTTGACTGTCAGGTCAACATCTGCACCCTCGCCCACCTTGATGATGGTTTTATCCCCTGTGCTCCCGGTATCTGGGAGTGCTTCAGTCTGGGTGCTGGTATCCACATTCACACCGTCAACCACGATTTTCACATCATTGCCTTCGGTACCATCGGTCTTGTCCGTCTTTTTTACATTCTCCATAACGGTGATGGTGTTTCCAGTTGTGGTCTCAGACGTGGAACTGTTCTCTGTGTTGTTGCCAGAAGCATCGGTGGATTGTGCGGCATTATCCGTAGGTGTGGGCACCTCTGTGCCATTGTCGGAGGTATCAGTGGATGGCAGAACATCTTCCGTTGGCGCGTTGCCGTCCTTGACGTAGATCGTACCTTTATCCGCTTCATCCTCATTGACGTAGGTACGTTTGCCGTCCTCACCCTGATAACTGTACGCGCCGCGATTCTCATCCTGGTCAACAGTTATATCACCATTGCCCAAATAATACGTCACCGCAGAAGCACTTGGGCCAACCGTGCTCACGGCAACCGCAGTGGCCAGCGACATTGCTGCCAACTTGAATTTCTTGTTTGTCATTTTTCTTCTGCTCCTTTCCAGTTCATGCTCACATGATCGAAAAGTGGTGGTCAAACAGCAGGCCGATCCTTTGTCAACTGTTTTTTGCATGGGAACGCTTTTCTCCCAAAAGCGTTTCCAGCCTTATGATAGCACACCGTACGAAAAAATCAGGCAGAAATAGAAACCTTTGGCATTTTCTTTGCTAGTGAAAGAAAATGCCGCACAAAAACAACAAACCCCCAAGGAATTTCTTCCTCAGGGGTTTCATGTAAGTCGGCGACTACCTATTTTCACGCGCCGTTTCCAGCGAACTATCTTGGGC
>OGJJ01002753.1_pt1 | contig 10790 bp, 11 predicted proteins | sample 1572081 | NCBI WGS metagenome assembly OGJJ01 (sample SAMEA2582122, study PRJEB24529) | metagenome | biome: Human gut stool | place: China | collected 2011
GATTGAGCTATTAAAATTTCGTCTAAAAAATGTTCTTTTAAAGCAAATTTTCCATGAATACTACTAAAAATTTCTTTACCTTTTTGAGTAGATAAAACAACAGCAGAAACTCCTTCTAAGTCTCCATCATATGTCTTTCCCCAAAAATCTCCTAATCTTATATCACAATAATTAAAATCAGCACGTATTTTACATTCATAACATGCTCTATTAAAAACATTATTATCAAAAAATATTTCATTAAATTCATTTTTTGATATATCACTAATCTTTATATTCTCTTTATAATAAAATTTATAACCATATTCATGCCAACCATGACATTTACTTCTAAATTCTATTTCACTAAACTTTTTAACATTACATACTTTTTTCTGTTCTTCTAAATATTTTTTCCATAAATTTAAACTAGGACATCCATGGCAAAATAAATCTACAAATAAAAAATTATCTCTTACTTTTCTTTTTTCAGCATATTTAAATAAAGAAAAAATTTGACAAGGAGTTCCAAAAATAGCAAATTTCTCTTTAGAATTCTTTATTATTTCTTTCAAGGCTTCTACGGTATAACTCTGCATATATTTAGAGCCAAAAAATTGGTTTAAATTTATTTTATCACCTATAACTTTAGTTATTGCAATATCTTCTTCATAATCATATGTTACTCCAACTACTTTATATCCTTCTTCTATACACTTTTTCATTAGTTCATACGATACTCCACCTGAACTTGATTTTTTTAAAATATCTTTATTTTTATTTTTAGCTGAATATACTTTTATATTAATTTCTCTATTTTCTACTTTTTGAAACTTGATACATGTTTGTTTACAAATTCCACAACTAATACATTTTTTTTCATCTACTTTTGGTTGATAGAATCCCTCATCACTCAAGTATAATTTTATTGCTTCCTTAGGACAAACAGCTTCACAAATCCCACATGAAGTACATTTATCATGATTTTTTTCTAATATATTATTCTTCATTTTTTCCCTCTATATCTTTAAAACAATCTAAAATATATTTTTTGGACTTTATTCTTTCCTCTTCTAATTTTATATTTACTTTATTCCAATCAATCTTTTCATATATTTTTTCATTTAAAAATAAATCTTTTTCTTTATAAAATCTATTTTTTATCCCTAAAATTTTTAATATTGATTCTATTCTACTTGATTGATTATGAGCAGCCCCATAATTTCTTTCAAAAATAAAAAAATCTTTATTAAAATTAATCGAAAAAAGCATTCCATGATAAGAGTCAGTATAAATTTTTTGAGCATTTTTTATTAAGTTTATAAACTCTAAAGGTCCTATATCATACGAAAATATATTTTTAAATTCATTTTTCATATTCTCATGTATATAGGGAATTGATATTATTTTAACATCTTCATTTCCTGTACAATATTTTATTTTTTTTATTGTTTCATCAGTTGGAGAATCTAAAAAATAAAAAACAACATACTTATCATTATACTCTCCATTACCTATACAACTCCATTCATTTTTATTTAATAATAATGTCGGGTCTAGCAACACTTCTACTTCTTTTCCTAATAATTCTTTTATTATTTTTTGACCCTCTATTTCTCTAATCGATAAATATTTTATCTCTTTCAAATTTTTAGTTATTATTTTTTTATTATAACTTGGTACTATACTTTTTCCAAAACTTGGTGCATAAGCCATACGCTTATTTCTAGGAAAAAACTTTAAATAATAAAATGGATCTATATATATAGCTGTTGAATTCCATATTTGATCACTACCACAAACAACTGCTAGTACATCTTTATTTTTCCCAAACTCAATCATTTCCTTTCTATTTAATTTTTCTACTTCTAAATACTTATTTGAAAAATTTAAAAACCTTTCCTTAGCTTCTACTGAAATATCTTTTTTCAAACTATTACTATATGTTAAAAAAGTTTTTTTAAATAAACTTGGCCTCCAAAATGTTCTTAAAAACATAACAAAAAGTTTTTCTAATCTAATATCTCTTCCTTTTACTAAACTATTAGAATATCCTAATACAATAGGATAATATCCTAATTTTTTATAAAATATTTTTGAAGCAAAAGTTTGCAAACTACTTCCATAATTATATCCAGTGTGTAATGTTACTATACCTATTTTTTTCATTATATGTCCTCACTTATATTTTCTTAATCCTCTATATATATAATTACTAAAATAATATATACTTTTTATCAAATTTAATTTTTCATATTTTCTATATATATTCCATGTCCACATCGCACTTTTTAATTTGTTGCTTGAGACACTTACTTTTCCTATCCTACAATATGAATCATCTTTTGTTATATCAGCTAAAGAATATTTTACTTTCTTCAAAATATCTAAAAAAAATGCAAAATCTTCATGTTTAATATTTTGAAATCTTATCTCTTCTAAAACCTCTTTTTTTACCATCATTGTCATAGTTTTAAATTGATTCTCTTTCAATAAAGTTTTATAATCAATTTTTTCACTAACTTTTATATTTTTGATTATTTCTCCTTTTAAATTACAAAAATAATAATTTCCATGTGATAATTCAAGATTATTTTTTATCATAAAATCAACTTGATTTTTTAATTTATCCTTTTTCCAAAAATCATCACTATCTAAAAGTGATATATATTTTCCATTAGCAGTTTCTAAGCCTACATTTCTAGTTATAGCTGGACCACTATTTCTTTCGTTTCTTAAATACTTTATTCTTTCATCAGTCAAATATTTTTCAATTATTTTATAACTATTGTCTGTTGAATAATCATCAATTAATAATAATTCCCAGTTCTTATAAGTTTGATTTATCACTGATAAAATTGTTTCCTCTAAATATTCTTCTGAATTATAGACTGGTGTAATTATACTTACTAACGGTTCCATCAATATGCACCCTTCCTATATATAACATTCTTTATTGTCTTAACTGTTATTATCACATCTAGCCACAATGACCAGTTACGTATGTAATACAAATCCAAAGCTATTCTTGAGTCATAGTCCTCTACATCTGACCGTCCATTAGCTTGCCACATTCCAGTTATCCCTGGTTTTACCATAAATATCTTTCTAGCATTTTCTTTACCATAATACATATCCACTTCCTTTTGCACCACTGGTCTAGGTCCTACAAAGGACATCTCTCCTTTTATCACATTTAAAAACTGTGGAAACTCATCTAATGAAGTTTTTCTTAAAAACTCTCCTACCTTGGTTATTCTTGGGTCATCTTTTAGTTTAAAAGTTCTATAGAACTCCTCTCTTATATTCTCATCTTTTTCTAATAACTCTTGTAATCTCTCCTCTGCATCTACATACATACTTCTAAACTTATACATCTTAAATGGTTTTACATCTTTACCTATTCTATTTTGAGTAAATATTGCTTTTCCACCATTTTTTTTTATCTTAGGAGCAAAGATTAGATAAAGTAGTCCTAATACTACACAACCTACACTACCAGCAAAGATATCAAAGCATCTTTTCAATATCTTATATCTTTTTTTATTCATTCCATTGTAAGTAGATAACACCATCATTCCATCATAGTCCTCTACTGTTGAATTAAGTGTATATGTGCCATTTAATCTTGGAATAAACTTAATCTTATCCACTCTACCATCTAGCTTATTAATTATCTCTTCCATCTGCATCTCTTCCATCTGCTCATTATCTGCTAGTGGTAAAGCTATAAGTACCTCATTTACCTTATTCTCATCTAGGATTTTATCCAAATCCTCATAGGTACCTATCACTCTATCTTTTTCTACATGTACCTCTTGGTTTACCCCTTCTATACTATTAGCTGAGATATACCCTAGTAGTTTATACATAGTAAAGGTATTATTATCTCTTATTATCCTTGTTATCTGATTAGCAGTATTTCCTATCCCTATTATCAACAAACTCTTCTCAAGATTTTTTCTAAATACTGTTCTTATAAATCTAATTATGAAAATATTAAAGAATGTAAAAGTAAGTCCTACAAAAAGGTGTACAGGAATAAATTTCATACCCCAGAAAGCCAAGTCATTAATAAGCATAATTATCAGATACTCAGCATGAACTAATAGGAGTTTTCTCAATTCTTCCCATATTAGAACAGTTTTAAAAGAATACATATTTTTGGTTAAATTTAAAGCCAGATAAATAAAAAATGTGTTATACATTATTCTATCTGGCACATCAAACAGTTCATTCACTACAAAATAGAAAATAAACTGCATTATTATCATTACAACTTTTGCTACCTGTCTTTTCATAAAAAATTCTCTCCAATTCCTCATTTATTCTTAATATTTTTTAAACAAATGAAAAGTACTGACACTTCTTACTCCTCATTACTTAAGACTTTCTATCCCTCTCTAAAGAGTGATAGCCCAATCTTTTTCATTTGAAGTTTTCACTATTACTAGTTAGGTTCATGTCAAAACCTACTTTATTAAACTTTTATTTAAATGAATATAATTTTGACGGCGATTATTAGAGAATTTTAGATTAACACGGCGAAATCGAATGCTAAAAAACACAACTGTTTGAACGAAGTGAGTTTTGTGTTTTTAATGAGATAAGCATAGTTAATCAAAATTCTTTAATACAGAGGAAAAAATTATATTCAATATTATCTATTTATCTAAGTAAGTTAATTTTCTGTTTAGGATATCTTCTAACATTTTAGGAGCCCTATTTCCTCTCTTACCACTCCTAGTTATCTTCACTCTTCTCTCTTTTCCCTTAGAGTAAATCTCCTCTTGCACACTTTCTAGTTCCTCTATCTCTACCCTATCTCCAAGGCTAAGTATCTCATTACTCAAACACTCATGTTGGTACTTTCTCACATCACTCTGTTTTCTATATACCTCTTTTAACTCCTCTACTAGTTTTCTATGTCTTATACTGAGTGTTGATAGTCCCTCTTTTTTCCGTCTATTTATCTTCTCTATGAGCTCTCTTCTTCTTACCTCTAGTGAGTAGATTTTATCAGCTAGCTCTATCTCTTTAGACTCCCCATCTTTTTCATAGACAAGGTACTCCTTACCTATCTTTACTTTTATCTCTCCACTACCTACTCTTTTTCTATACTCTCCAGTTTTCTTATCTATCTCTCTAGGTGGCATACCTTTAAAAACTATCTGTGTATAGTATTTGAGTTTCCCACGAATATTTTTTCTAATAAGTCTACAATAGGCTATCTCACTTTTAAGAGCCTCTTTCTCATAGTGGTTTTCCTCATCAATTAGAACTTTTAATCTAAGTCCTTTCCAATCTATATATCCATCTATATATCTAATCCCTGTTCCATTGGATTTTCCCTCAAGAGATTTGAAATCATCTTCCTGTTTAAAATGTACCTTCTGCCCACTTCCATACATCATCTTTTCAAAAGCTCTCCACACCTGTGAAGCTATCTTTTGAGCTGTAAAGGAATCTATATTCTGCTTAAAAAATTTCTGCATATCCTTTACCTCTTTATGAAAAGCATACTCTGTAAATCCACTCTCTTTTCTAATTGCCTCTAACTTTTTATACAGTGGTTTTTTCTTCTCAGTATTAGCTATCTCATGGAGTAGCTCCCTATATACTCTTTGCTTTCTCATCTCATCATATTTTTTCATCATCTTTCTCAAAAGAGAGTTGTATATATCCCTACCTATCCTAAATCTTTTTTCAAGGATATCCTCTTGGTGTTTCTCTACTTTCAAAGGAAATTGAACTATATAGTTAGCCAAAAAAACTCCTCCTTTTTTGAGTTCACTTTATATTGAAAAAGCGAATTTATACATTAAAAACTTGTTTTAAAATTTAATTTTTTTGGAAAAAAGTTCTATTAAATTAGGTTAAAGCTCTTGACATAAATTAGAAAAAAGGGTAAAATAAGTTGTTTACATATACTTAAAGTACGTCTTATCAATAAAATATGTATTTGTCAAAAAATAAAAAAGATAGATTATGCACCTTTCAAATTTTACATAATCTATCCTTTATCTACGGAAGTGATTTAATTTTTTTATTTAGATCGCTTCCAATTTTCTCTTTTTTCTAAAATAAAGATTAAACTTCTAGTAAAAATAATTACGCTGTTTCCATAATGCCTACTTATTATCTCATCATTAGCTATCCTTTGGTATATGGACCTAGTACTTTTCTTTAGATAGCTAGCTACTTCCTCTACTCTACACCACTCACCTAAACTTCTTACCATCTCTTCTGCCAATAATTGGTCTTCTTCAGAAAGTTCCTTTAATCTTTTTAAAATATAAAGTTCAGTTGGATTTTGTATATTTACCATAGAATAGCCCCCTTTTTAATTTTATAATAAAATATGCCTTAATCAATATATACTATATTTTTTGTACTTTTTCAAATTTTATCTCATTAATTTTTCCTCTATCCTCACCATCCTCTCCTCTATTCTCTTTATTCCATCTACCATATTCCTTCTATTCTCCTCCTCCAATCTCTCTAAAAGTTTTTTCTCTCTCTCCCAAATCTCTTTGTCTATCTTTCTATCTAATAGAGAGAGTATAAATTTATGATAACCTATAAATAGTGCCACTATTCCACTAATTATTTTTATATACTCCATATTTACCCCCACTCATTTGCTCTTTTTCCTATCCACATCATATACTTTATATAGCTATGCTTTTTCATTTAGCCCCCCTTTTCTATTCCCTTTGTCATCTTCTTACCCTATGCTCTATTTTCTACTTCTTCAAATACTGCTTGGTAGATTTTATCATCTAGTTTGCTATCTGTTCTTTTTACTAGCTCCTCTAGTAATAGTATCACTATCTTTTCTATCACTCTTGTTGCAAACCATTTACAGATAAAATACTTTACAAATTTGATTACCATATCCAATGCTTTTCCCATTCTCTCCCTCCTCTCCTTTTTGACTTTTTGTCATTTTTATGCTATAATCTAGTTACTTAATAGAGCTACATAAGTCAATCTTTGATTGACACTCTGTTGGGGACTTTGAAATATGCAAAAATTCGTTATGAATTGAGCTTTCACTTCGGTGGAGGCTTATTTCATGTGCTACCTTAGCTCTATATGGGGATTATCCCAGCCCCAATCATATCCAAAATTTAACTTAAGATTTAGCATCTTTCCAGCCTTTTTAAAACTCTCTATTAAAATATACCATCTGTCATCTGTTAAGCTATCATCACTCTCCCATCCCACATAATACACATCTATTGCCTTCCCATCTTGATGTTTACTTCTATTTACTATCCCATCACATTTGCTTCTTCCCTGCTTATAGTACTCCTTTTGTTTTTTCTCACTCCTTACCCCCTCATTTACAAAAAAATCTACTGGAGATATTGCCAAAGCATATCCTACTAATAATACTAGCCTACTATCTACTCCCTCTAATTTTTTCTTACTCCTTACACTTGCCTTATTCATATACCCCTCCTACATAACAAAAGGGAGAAATTCCCTAAGTGAGTTTTGCTCTACACTTCAAGTAATTTCTCCCTACCTTACCTCATTAAATAACTCTTATAACTTCTAAACTCCTTCAAAATGCTCTGATATATAAGTTTCCAATGCCACTAATATCTCCTTATTCTCTGCTATTGTTGCCAATGAACTTTGATATCCTTTTAGCTCTTTTTCTGCTGCTGCTTGCCACTCCTCATATGATTCATAAGGACTTTCCTCTGCCATAGGTTCTGAGGCTTCTTTCAACTCTGCTATATGTTCTATCACTGCTGTCATATCAAATATATTTGACTCTATTGCCTTCTCCCTTTTTATAGAATTTTTTAAACTCTCAATCTCCTTTTGAACTGTTGTTACTACTGACATACTACATTCCTCCCTTTATTTTTAGATTTGTTAGATAATCGCGATTCCCTATGTATATATGGTAACATATTTCATATTTAATTTAAAGAGAACAGGTTCCTATCTGTTCATATGTGTGCACAACTTTTTTTATATCTCTAGCAGTTTAAAAAATCTCTTCTCATCTATCTCTCTTCTACTCTTTCCCTTTACTTCCACAGGATAACACATCTCCACTATCCTATCCCTTATCCTATTTTTTCCTCCCATAGAGAATTTCTTAGCTATCTCACATCTACTCTCATCTTTGCTAAACTCCAAATTTGTAGTGATAATCAGTGGTTTTTCACATCTATACCTACTGTCTATGAGATTATATATCTTCTCTCCTCTCCAAGCACTATTTTTATCCTCAAGGGATTTTTCCATTCCAAAGTCATCTATTATGAGTAAATCACAACTTTCCACAACCTTCAAAAGCTCACTCTCTGCTTCTCCCCACTCCTTAGTGATTTTTAGTAGATATAATCCTAGATTTATCACAAGTACACTCTTTCCTCTACTCATTAGGTAATTAGCTATACAGCCACTAGCAAATGTCTTTCCTGTACCTACTCCCCCATAAAATATTATCCCTATATCCATTCTCTTTTTCATAAAACTTTTAGCATAACGAAGAGCTAATTTCATATACTCTCCACTCATATCTGCTCCCTCAAAATTGCTCTTTAAAAATCTACTATCCATTACAGATATATCCCTATATCTTTTTACCCTATTTCGTATGGACTCTGCTTCCTGTCTTCTCTTTTCCTCTTCCATCTCCTCCAATCTTTTCTTTTCCAAACAATCACAAGCTGGAATATACTCTATATGTTGTCTAATAAATTCTGGTAAGTATTCTAATCCTTCAGCTTCATTTTTTACATACTCCTTCCCACAATATTGACATTTCATATGTTACTCCTCCCACTCTCTATCTCTTTCCAAATAATTCCTCTACACTAAACAACTCTGGTGTATCTTCCTCTTCTACATCTTTTTCTAAAAGTTCAGATATCTTTCTCTTCTGCTCCTCTTTCCACTGCTTACCCTCTTCACTCTCTTCAAATTTTTTCTCATCTCCTGATTTCTTAATGCTTTCTCTCTTTTTACCTACTAGCTCAACACTTTTTTCCTCTACATCAGCTTTAAAGTTCCCACTGAGAGCTTTCTTTAGATTCTCCACTTTTAAAATTGTATCTACACACATCTTCTCCATAACAAAATTAGATTTTGACATTATCTCTAAAGCTTTAAATACTCCCTTTGCTCCTAATTCTCCATAGGCTTTCATCACTAGATTCTTCTCTGGTGGATATTCATATGATGGTAATCCTAGCTCACTATATTTTTTCAAAATCTCTCTTATAACTGGAAGATTTTCCTCTCCCCTATATGTATATATATAATAATTATTCTCTTTTATTATTCTACTTATATTATTTTCCTCCGTCTTTTCATTAAGGGGGTCTCCCAAATTTGATTGATACCCCCTCACATTTTTTTGTGAGGGTCCCTCAGTATTTTCTGTGACCATCACAGTTTTTTGTGATACCCCCTCACAAAAATTTGTGTCCTCTATCTCTTTTTTTATCTCTACTTTCTCTTCTACCTCTGCATCTTTTTCTATTACTTCTTTCTCATCTTCCTTTTTACTCTCTTTTACTTTTCTCTCTAAGATTTTTTCCACCACTTCTTTCTTAGCTTGATTTATCTCCTTTATATCTATAATATATATTCTTCTCTCCTGTTTTTTCTCCCCCTCTATCTCCTTCAACACATATTCCACTTTTAGATATCCATATTTGACAAGATTACTTATCCAAGCACAGATAGAGTTTTTATGTACCCCATATAATTTTGCAAAGTAAGAGTTAGTAGCATAACAATAACCTTTAAAATTTGTTAAAACAGTTATCTCAGAATAGATAAGCTTCTCCATAGGTTTTAGATTTTCATCATATCTCACCTTCGCTGGCATTATTGCAAAATAATTTAATTTTTCCATACTATCTCCTCCTCTTTTTAGATTTAATTATATTGTAGCATCTTATTTAGAGGAAATAAATGTAACAGGTTCCTATCTGTTCTAATACAAAAATAAAAAATAGTGAAGAACTTATCCTCACTATTTTATATAACTACTTATTATCTTTTTTCCATCAAATACTAATCCTATTTTAATTATTTCTTTTACTCCATCTCGTTTTAATATAGTTTCATATTTATTTTCAGCTATTTGATTTAGAGCTCTGTCAGCTTCTTTTTTATCATCACTACTAATTCCTCTTTTTAATTCCAATATATATCCTACCCAATTTTTATTTCTTGGATTCAACACTATATCTGCTCTTCCATACCCACTTTCTATATTGGGATACATAATATAGTAATTATCAAGTCCATACAAAAATCCTCCTAGCAATGTTTGATAAGGATTTTCATACTTTTTACTTGCATCATAGTAACTCATTGCATTTATAACTACCTCTTCAAAAATATTAACCACCTGATTTACATCTTTACTTAGAAGAGCTTGTATCATATTTCCTATATTATTTTGTCCTCTAAATACTGAATCTACAAATAGTGCTTTAAACAGTTTTCTAACTTCCATATTAGGTATCTTCACTATATATGTAGTACTATCTAGTTCCTCTTTTACTGTTAAATATCCTGAAAACAGCATCAATTCCCATATATTATTAGGAGAGAGATTATCCCCCATCCTTATACTTTCATTAATATATATTATTACATCTCTATCTTTTATCAAATCTTCTAAACTACTAAATACTGCTCCATCTGATAATAATAACATATTTAGTATCACTGCATTTCCTGAGGAATTTACCCAGTATGATTTTACCTTTTTATTTTTTACAAAATTTAATATACTCCAAGGATTATATATCTCACTTTTTCCA
>OGJJ01002754.1_pt1 | contig 10785 bp, 15 predicted proteins | sample 1572081 | NCBI WGS metagenome assembly OGJJ01 (sample SAMEA2582122, study PRJEB24529) | metagenome | biome: Human gut stool | place: China | collected 2011
TATGGATTATGGCGGAAAAAAATGTAAACAGCTTGGGAGCGTGGAGAATCTACCGCAATTTATCACAGCAAGAAGTTGCGGAGATGGCGGGGCTGACACAATCTGCTATTTCACAGGCTGAACGAAAAGAGAGCAAGCCACAGAAGAAAACACGGGAAAAACTAGCAAAAATCTATAACTGCTTACCTGAACAACTTTCTATCTAATTCTATGGGGGTATATCAAAGGATATGCCCTTTTTATTACCCTAACAACTAGGTATACACCGTTGGTGCACCCCCCAATTACTTCTTGTGTGGTGGAAATCACTATCCAGATTTCAGATGATATACGGTAACCCTTTGGACACTCCTTTTACACTCCTTATTACCCAAAAGGGGAAATCTAGCTTACCCCCAAAGGGTAATTATCGGAAGAAATACAATAAATCTACAATCTTTGCCGAATTAGTAAAACATCAACTACTTCAGAAAACTTCAGTTATTAGCCTGTCAAAACCTTGTATTCTTATCTATTTTAATCTCCCCCAAAATGGGGAGATTAAAATCAGCACAAAATTGTGCGGATTGGTATACGCCGTTGGCTGATACCCCGCAACTACCTGAAAATTCAGTAGGTTGAATGATGTTGATAGATGTCGAACGAATCCACCAGATGTAAAAGGTACTCCCAGAGGGCTACGCCTTGCCACGGGGTAAGGTAGCCACGGTAAACCGCAGTTTTTTGACCTCTAGGGCATCATCATCATTCAAGCCAAAATAACCGCTTTTTAGTGGGGTATCAGGAAATTCCTGATACCCCTTACATCTGTTAAAACTTTACAAAAACCACAAAGCCACGTTTTAAACGTTAACCCCATACAAATGGATGTCAAAATTAAAATTGTATTTTATTTGTACAATTATTTGGATCGTAAGGCGGGGTAATCTTTATTTTATGATATGTATTGATGCTGTTTAAAATCGCAGTAGTTAGGTAAAATAGCCTTAATCTTTAACAAGATAGGCGAACACAATGAAAGAGGAAAAATATTCAGATTTGATCACGTCTGAATTATGGCAAGATGCGGGGGCTTTTGCCGAGCCAGTTGTTGAGTTTTGTTCTTTGCCCGATATTCTAATGATAATGGCAAAAGAGCGAGCGAAAACAATAGCGGAGACCGTGAAAGACTTTGCGAGAATGCTCAAGTTTTATTTATCGCTTGCGGTTGATTATGTGCTTACAATTTATGACTTGAGCAATTATGACCCTATTTTAGACTTTATAGAGCCACCAAACATTGATATACACCATTTACAACAATCTTTGAAGGCGATTCATAACGGGGAGAAATTGGAAAAATACGCCTATATTGGCTTTAAAGTTGAGGATATTAAACGAATACTTAAAGCAGAGACGGAGGCACCGCAGGGGCGTGAAAATCTAGTAGACCAGATCAAGCGATCCAATATCCCGAAAGAAATGCAAAAGATGATAATCAAGGAGATGCAAGGCAGCAAAAGAGAATGGCGGAATTTATGCGAGGCACTTCATCAAATGCTTTACGTTTTTGGCGGGGAGGAAATCGCAAACAATCCTAGACGGCATTTTCCAGAGGGTAAAGGAGAAATTACAGCAAACTACAAGAACAGCCAGAAGAACCCGATTATAAGGGCGTTCGAATTGAAAGGGCTTATATTCCCAGTAAGCGGAAAAACACTAGAGAAGTACAAGCCACTAAATACAATGCAATTCTAAAATCACATCATAGCCTTGTTAGCGATGCTAACAGGGCTTTTTTATTATACCCACCACCAACCGCAAAAAGCGGAAACTATTTTTTATTGCGGAAATTTCCCCTTTTTTCTTTCTGACCTCTTCATAATTCATTCATCTCAAATAATCTCACCAAATAGAGGGCAATCAATGGAAAACACAGAAACAGGCATAGAAAAACGCTACACATTAAAAGAACTAATTGAGCTTAGCCAAATTTCACGTGCGAGCATTTACCGACACATTGAACAGGGCAAACTATCGCAACCCGAAAAATGGGGACGTGCGAGCCGTTGGAAAGCGAGCGAGGTACAAAAATGGCTATCTAGTTTTGATACTGGGCTGGCGGAAGGTATCAACCCAAAAGTAAAAACAACATAGAGGTGAAACAATGAAATTTCCAACACGCAGGGCATCAGTTGCTATTGCATTACTTGAACACCCGCAAGGCATAAGCGGGCGGGAGATTGATTTTAAATACCTTCTTAATTGCGGACGTAATGAAGTCAATCACTTCATACACGAGGGAGTGAATATCCTTAAATCTGACGAGAAAGGCAATCGAGGGGGCTATTTTACCGTCTATCAAATCGCAAACCGCCAAAATGCTTTGAAGGTTGTAAGAATCATCAATACAGAGCGGGAAAGATGCAAATTGCCACCGCTTACCGATGAAGAAACAAACCAGTATCTACCACATTTTAAGGAATAGCACGAATGACAAAACAAGAACCTGAGTACGTATTTTCAAAACTCTTTCATAAAGAAACTGTACCGATGACCGACAGCCTAAAAGTTGCAGATGTTTTCGGTAAACGACACGATAACATTCTACAGGCGTTAAAAAATCTAGATTGTTCAGAGGAATTCCGACTACTGAATTTTCAGGCGTCCTATTACCTCAATGAGCAGAATAAAAGACAGCCAAAATTTAATATGACGCAAGATGGCTTTACATTTTTGGTTATGGGCTTTAGAGGTAAGAAAGCAGCTGAATTCAAAGAGGCATACATTAAGCAATTCAATGAGATGCGGGAATGGATAAGCAAGCGGGAACACCTAAGCACGAACCAACACATTTTAAACGATGCGATTCAGATGCGATTTGATGGTGAACACTTTGCTTACAGCCGTGAAAATAATCTGGTTTATATCGTTGCACTAGGAGCAACCCGCAAAAAATGGCTTGCTGATAACCTTTACCCGAATGATGTAGAAATTCGTGAATGCTTGAATGCTAAACAGTTACAACTTGTTGAACTACTGACGATAGAAAACGCAGTATTCATTAAATTGGGAATGAATTACACCGACCGAAAAACCCGATTACTAGAAACAGCATTACATTTTGAACGTAAAGGAAACTAAACAATGACCCGAAACAACCCAATCACACAACTAAAAGCGTTAAAGGCACAAATGCAAGCACAGAAACGCACAGAAAGCACATCAAAACCGAAAGGCAAGGCAAACACTAAGGTAAGCAAGAAAACGGCTCAGAATGGCAAAGAGGGCGTTTTATCCTTGCCACAAATTTCCAGAATGTTCGACCAAACCAACGCAGGCATTGAGCACTGTAAGCTGAATTTCCCTGACTGCTACCATCATAAGCACCATTTAGCGAAAGAATGCGAGCAGTTGGCGGATGGTTTACATAATGGGGCTTTATTACTGGTTCAATTGGTTCAGTTGGCGGGCTATCAAACCTTAACGGCTGAACAAAAAACCGTTCTAGCAAACTTCAAAGCGGTTAAAAACTACCTCACAGGCAATTTCAGAGCTACCGCCAAACACGTGAAAGCGGTAGAAGATGGCACGGCTACGAAATGTTATAGAGAGCGATTTATTAAAGATGAGGTAAAGCAAAATGACAAATAAAATTAAATATGACCTATCCCCACAAGGCATAGGCGAACTGATGAAAGCACCGATTAGAGCTACATTAAGCTTTCTAGATTTCCCCTATATCAGACTTCAGAAAGAAACGGACGACAACGGCAAGGATTTTTATTTAGGCGTTCTAGTATTAGAGCTAGGGAACGAAATCATTATCGAGATGGCGGGGGCGGATTACTTCAAAGAGTCTTTAGCTATCATCGCTTACCACCAACAAATGACTTCAACCCCGCTTTTAATTGATGACGAGCTAGAGCAATCAGTTAGCTATTTCTATGAACATTCACAATACAGCAATGGCGTGAACCCTTTTATAGAGCACAACACAGGCACAGAAATCACGCTTGAAATGATGACAGAGGCGAACCGTCAAAAGGTAGATTTATTATTCACTGAAAAACGAATAAAAGAGGGCAAAGAATGAGCGTACAAATGCGAGTAAGTTATTAAATAATAACACTAAGATCGCACTAAGGGCAGAAAAGAGCCAATAAGGGCAAGCAATGGCGGAATTAACACTAAAACAAGAGCATTTTGTAAAAGCCTACATAGAGACAGGCAACGCATCAAAGGCTTATCGCATAGCCTACGATGCTGACAAGATGAAAGCGGAAACTATACACCGCAAAGCCAATGAGTTAATAAGTAACGGCAAGATTACGGCAAGGATTGAAGAGATGCAAAAAGAACATCAGGAGAGACACAAAATTACAGTAGACAACCTTGTAGACCAATTGGAAGAGGCTTTACAGCTTGCCCAAACGAATGGCAACGCTAACGCAATGATTGCGGCAATAATGGGCAAGGCGAAGTTGTTGGGATTGGATAAACCAGAGCCCGTAAGAATTCAAATAGAGAAAGAATTACCAACGCTTGCGGAATTGTTCGCACAGCCTGGCGAGGTTTAAAAAATGCAATGTATTAGAGCTAAAACAAATCACTTAATCAGACGGCAAGCAATCAAACACTACTTACACGACAAGCGGAGAGATGTATTTACGTTTATGAGCCTATGGAATGATGAAGAGCCTTATCCGCTGAATGAGTTGATCATCACCCAATTGTTTTTCGTGGACGAACTCAAGGCAGATGCAAAAAACCTGGAAGAGCCTGAGCACATTCAGAGCTTAATCAGAAGTGAGGAAGTAACTTTACAAAGACTACAGGCGTTACAGGAACCACGGGGCGGATGATTGGGAAAACAACCAACGCAAAGTGCATTCGTATGAAATGTACGAATTTAATCGTATGAATTGTACGAATTACGCAAAAATTGGAGGATACACTGACCCGAAAAATAGGGGCTGCCTAAAATTTAGGATACCCCAATTTTGTAGATTGGTTGGAATTTTGCGACCAGTGCGCACAAGGAAATCCAATTTAATTGAGCAAAATTTAGTCGCTCAAATTGAGCCGCTAAAATTTGAGTTTAGGCAATAAAAAACCCGTACCAAATGGCACGGGCAAACTTCCAAACTTACAGAAAAAAGAAATCTGTCCAAAACGGAGTTATTTTATGATGAACTTATTTCATAATCAATCTATTTCAAATGAATATAAATCACTTTGCAAAGTTGCAAGTGTGGTTTATTCTGAATTTACTACTCAAACCATTGACGGACACCGCAACCGTTATTCAAGCGGTATTTTTTTATCTACACTTTACCATTTCAAACAATGGCACGGCTTTATTACAGGCGTGATCCATTCTCTCAAATTGGTAACGTGGGCGATAGAGCGAAATAAGGCTTTACGCACGAATAAGCTCACTTGTTCAATGGCAAGAGTTGATCCCACGTTACACCCTTTTGTGGTGCAACATTTCTTACTAACTAAAACCATTGAGGGCATTTTTATGCTTTACACCTTTCTATTCAAAGGCATAGCCAGAAGAGACCTTTGCAACACCCGCAAAGCGATTACCGAATTACCAACTTACACTTTACGCAAACAGGCAGAAAGCGAGCAACAGGCACGTGCGTTCTTTGCACCGTTTTACGTGATTTTAGAAGGAGGCAAATTATGCTAACCCCTGAAAAAATGAACAGATTGCAAGCGGTTAAAAATGGGCGTAGTATGGCGAGCGTGGTAGCAAAATCTACCGCCAGCCGTGGAAAGCTGAATTTGTTAATGGCGAACACTAGCACGCCAAAAAATAACCGTGCTTTTTTTGTTTGTAGTACACGCACACCTCAAGAAAACCGCTTAGCGGTATTTCTCTCTATGGTAGGGTATAGCGGACGGTATTTTACCGACTGTTTACCATTAACGACAGCTTTCCACACCGCTGTACCCTACCGCCAAACCGTGGAAAGTTTAGCGGTAGATTCTAAAAATCAGTTAATGGAATCTATCAAAATGAACCCTTACACACTCAAAGCCTACATAGGCAACCAATCCTATACCCTTAATACAACCCGTTCTATGAGCGATTTAGGGGGTATCTATGCTAACTAAATGCTATGCGGTTTATGCCGAAATCCCTTTTAGTCCTATTCATTCATTTGATGCGGTTTACTGCTTTACGTACGAGAAGAAAAACGCCAAAAAATTGGTTAAACACGTGAAAAAGCACGAAATGCGAAAAGCTGACTATGCGGAAATAAATCCGAATAATTGGGCTGTTTTGATTGAATTCCCTCAATCTACAGCATTGATTGCAAAAGGCTTTAAAAGCCATGAGGAAGCGGAAGAAGTAGCCGTATTGTTTAAGGGCGTATTTCAAGGGCTACCCGTATTTATTCAACAATTCAAAAACACAGAACTGTATCAGTTGAGCTTTAGCAAAGAGGGATTTTATGCGTAACCTAATCAAAACAGGCAAGATTACCGTTAAAGAGATAAGCAACGCAGTGAAAGAGATTAGAGGGGGCGAATGATGGCGAAAGGTGAAGTATGTTTTAATTTTCTTGAAATTGAAGACTTAAAAATTCAGATTGAGCAAATTTCTTACCTTGTCAATTTAACCCGTTCATCCTTGGACGAGTTAGAGCAAAATGCACTAGGGGCAATAGAAAATTTACTAACCCGTATTAGTAAAGACCTAGAGATTAAACAAAATGATGCAAGGAGGCGAAATGAGCACTTTAATTAAACCCCTTACCGCTATCTACAAGCGGTTAGAAAATGCGGAAACCTTGCTAGAAATTGCAGTAAGCGGTTGCGGCGTAGTCACCAATGGCAAGGGTAAAACGCTCACAAAAGAAGAGATGATGAGCTTAGTATCTGAAAATCTACGCATATCAAAAAAACATATCAGCTACCAGTTGGACGAATTAAAAGCCGATGAAGAAGTATTTGAACGATTTGGTGGCTTACTATTGGCGGGAGATGTTGAATGATGGCAAAACTCAAAAATGCACCTTTTGCGAATAAGCAACCAACGGGCAAAGCCTACGAGGCTCAAATTATTGCGGGGGCTGATGCTTGGAATAAAACCCGATGGCAAGCCGTGAAAGAATGGACGAGAGCCGAAAGCGATTATCAGCCTATCATTTTAGGGGGCGAACAGTTGCAAGAGCTGAAAGCGGGCGGGCTTAAAGTTGCGGTAGATGTTGGACTGGTTAGCATTTACCAATCTGGCGAACTCAAAGAGGCGGAGAAATCCGCCATCATTGCAAACCTTGCCAAATATTCCACCGCTTGTAACGTTGCTTTCTATGATGAGGCTTGTCAAATGGTAGAGAATGCGAGCGAATATCTATCACGATTGCGGGCAGAGGCAGAGAGTGAAAAAAAACCGATGACGGATACGGATAGCGTGCTACTTTCTGAAAAACCGACCCAAAAAGAAATAATGAAAGCCTTTATTGCTCATTATCATAGCCCGCTAGCCTATGACCGATTAACGGGAAGATGTTTTGAATTTACGGGCATTTATTGGGAACGGCTAGAAGATGAGGATTTAAAAAGCCAAATATTGAAATTTCTCGACAACTTAAACGCAGATTATACAAGCACCAAAATAACCAATATCGCTGACTTGGTAAAATTAAAATCTGACCGCTTGCCAGAAGTCAATAATGCCTTAATAGGCTTTAGCAATGGCGTACTGAATAAGCTCACGGGCGAATTTAGAGAGCATAGACCCGATGACTATTTAAGAGGAATAGAACACTACGAAATCAACTTAGAAAGCACGGAAACGCCTTTTTTTGATGACTGGTTAGAGTATTCTGCCAATGGTAACGAACTCAAAAAGCGGGCGTTTTTGGCGGGCTTGTATATGGTGCTCACGAATCAATACAAATGGCAGTACTATCTGGAAGTTACAGGCGTAGCACGAGCAGGCAAATCAGTCTTTGAAGAAATCGCTACTATTTTGAATGGGCGAGAAAATACTGCAGTCTTAGATATTGCGGGATTTGATGACCCGATAAGGCTAGCGAAAACCGTGGGTAAAACGCTGATATTAAGCCCAGACCAAAAGCCCTACATAGGCACGGCAGACGGCTTAAAGAATGCCACAGGGGGCGGATTGATAGCAGTGAGAAACCTTTACCGTGATGAAATCGAATACCGTCCGAGATTTGTTTTTGTGTATTCAACCAATCACCCGATTAGCTTTACTGACCGCAATGGCGGGCATAGCGGTAGACGAATTACCTATCATTTTAATAGAGCCGTTCCCGTTGCTAAGCGTGATCCAAACTTCACGGAAAAGGTACAAAAAGAAATCTATGGCATAGCGAGAAAGCTACTTAACCAATTCACGCCAGAACAGGCGAAAAACACACTGATTGAGTTTATGGCAACCGATGAGGGCGTAGAGGTTAAGCGAGAGGCGAACCACCTGACAGCGTTTGCGGGGGCGTTTTATATCGACACTAACAAAACGCCTATAATGATATGGGGTAGCACGAGAACGAAGAAAAACGAGCAACAGGCACTTTATAAGGCTTATCTGCTCTATTGTGAATGCTTAAATCAAAAGCCGATCAACCTTGCCACATTTAAAAACGCCTTCCCTGATGCACTCAAAGAGAGCGGGGAGAAAAAGCAAATTATCACGGTAGCCAAAGATGGTTATAGTGTTTTAAATGTATTCTGGAAAGACTACCACAAAACCATAACCCAATGGGAAAATGGATAGAATGAAGTGAAATTCAATCAAAAATACTTCATCATATAATCAACATCAAAAGCCTTGCCAATGTTGGCAGGGCTTTTTTAGTCACTTTTAATCACTGATTTAGTCACTGAATCACTATTATCACTTGCTCAATCACTTGCTTATAAAGCTAGTAATATCAGTATTCCAGGCTAAAAATAAGTGACAAAAGTGACTAATTTTCAGAAACTTTTTTTTTATTTTATTTCTATTTTTTCACAGATTTTCCCGCTTAAAATGAAGTGTTGTTGATAATTAAATGAAGCGATAAAAAACTGAGATGCAGTTATCAAGTAATCTTTGAAAACTGACGGAATACATCGCCAACGCATTTCTACGCTCACTATCAGGGTAATGTTTAACACTCCCCAACTTTTGGCACTCTTGAAAAATCAGGAGCGTAACATTTTGCTGGTGCAAGAAGATGTTTTAGCTGAACTACGCAAAATGCGACCGCTTGCCTACCCCAATTTTCCCCGCTAAAAATTGGTTATTTTTTGCCTAGCAAAATTTTTTAGTAGTACCTTATGTAGTACATAAAAAAATAATAAAGACACAAACTAAGGTATATCAAGGCTTAATGCGTTATAGTTAGAGTCCGACCACTACCACAAAACTATTTTTAACCGTTCGTCAGCGTTTAAAATTCTCAAAAAATTCCGAAAAATCCCTTTAATATCAACATTTTACTGTTTATATCTGTTTATAACTGTTTTTTTCTGTTCTTCTGTATTCACGATTTTTAAGCAACAATATAACCAACTTTTTAGAAGGCTTGTTTTTGCCTGTTGCTTAAAAGTTTATTTTTTAATCAAAAAACAGAAAAAAAAGACTATGGCAAAGTTAGCTAAACCCTTGAGCGACAAGGCTTTGAAGGCATTAAAGGCGACTGGTAAAAATGTAACTCTCTATGATGGGCAAGGTTTGCAAATTGTTGCGACAATTTACGGCAAAAAAACGTGGCGTTTTATTTATACATTTGATGGAAAAAAGAAAACTATCACGCTTGGCAATTATCCCGATATTTCTTTAGCTTTAGCCCGTGAATTAGCGAGCCAGAAAAGGGCATTACTAGCACAAGGAATAGACCCACAAGAACACGCCAAAGAGCAACGCAGAGAACGAGAACGCAACATTACTGTAAAAGAACTTGCGATTTTATGGCACACAAAAAGAACCGCTAGAAAAGCGATTAAAGAAGAGACCGCCCGCAAGGAATTTAGACGGCTTGAGTTGCATTTATTCCCGTATTTTGGAGATTGGCACATCTCAGAAATGACTTGTAAGAAAGTGGCACAAATATTTTTAGATTTTCCCCAATCGAACACGCTTTACAAGGTCAATAATTCATTGGTTCAGATGTTCGATTTTGCAGAAGTAGAGGAAATCGTAGTTAAAAACCCGTTAAAGCGTTTACATAGTTTTTTTGATTATGATGATTCAAAACAGCAACCAACCATTACACCGCAAGAGCTGCCCAAATTGTTTAGAACGATGTTTTATGCAGATAAGATGACGAAGATCACGCAGTTATTGATTGAATGGCAACTGTTAACGATGTTACGCCCGAAAGAGGCATCAAGTCTTAAATGGTCAGATATTGATTGGGAGAATTTAAAAATTGTTATTCCAGCGGAAAGAATGAAAGCAAAACGAGCCCATGATGTGCCATTAAGCAAGCAGGCTTTGCAAATTTTAGAGGAAATGAAGCGATTTAAGCATTCTATTTTATGAGTGATTACCGTTAATTATTCCCGAAAGTGATGTTAGATTCGCAATGAATGATTTATTTAAGAAAATTTTAGATAAGTTTGAGGAAATTTATCAATATATCTTTGATATGATTTTTGTTCCCCTTTGAAAAGAGGGCTTAAAGCTTTTTGTTATAAGGCTTTATAGATATCCTAAAAATACGATACGTATATAAAATATCTATTTAGTAATTGAATAGAGATAAACTATAAATAAGTGGTGGGCGATACCGGTCTCGAACCAGTGACCCCCTCCTTGTAAGGGAGGTGCTC
>OGJJ01002761.1_pt1 | contig 10770 bp, 8 predicted proteins | sample 1572081 | NCBI WGS metagenome assembly OGJJ01 (sample SAMEA2582122, study PRJEB24529) | metagenome | biome: Human gut stool | place: China | collected 2011
TGATGACAAATCTTTTGTTAGACATTACATCAGGATTTTTGGTTTTGATGGGTCTGATTTATCTGCTTGAGAGGAAAAATCTGGCGCGCAGGGTGTGTGAGATATTTAAATATCTGCCGATAGTGTGGGCGAGTCTTTTTCTTGCACTCAGCTATTTTTATAGTGAGAGCAATGCTATAATGGTTAAAATAGACTCTGTACTGTCTCAAAGGCTGATGGTGAGCCACAAAGTGTGGAGTGAGTATAGCATCAAGCCATTTGGACAGTTTATAGAGGAACAGGGCTGGGGAGGTGTTGCAGACCCGACCGGGATAGACCCTGCAAAGTATTTCTTTATAGATGATATGTATCTTAGAATGCTGTTTGAGTATGGAATAATAGTGTTTGCTGTAGTGCTGATATTATTAGTAGTTATAGGTCATAGGGCAATAGGCGCAAAGCAATATGTGCTTTTTGCAGCAATAGTCATGATTGGAGTACATTCCTTTATGGAACACCATCTGCTGGAGATGGCATATAATCCTTTCCTGCTTGTACTGCTTGCCGGTATAGATACTGCTGATGAGGAAAAATCCGGGAGAAAGATATGAACTCAAAAAAATGGATAATCCAGTACCTTGAGGTACTTCTTGATATAATTGTGATGTTTACATCTTATCTGATTGCAAACTGGTACAAGTTCGGTTTCTTTAGAACAGGACTTATAAACCATACAGAGCACTATCTTACACTATTTCTGGTGGAGCTCGTGGCATATGTGGTAGTACATTTCGTGGCATTTGCAGATGATAATCTGATAAACCGAAAGCTCTTTCCTGAAATATATAATGTCTTGAAAATGTATGTATATGTGGGTGCAATCACAGTCGGCTGTGTATATTTCACAAAAACAAGTGAATATTTCTCAAGAGGGCAGATGGGTATGACCTTCATACTGAGTACTATATTCACGGTGATAGTCAGACAGCTGCTGAAAAGATTGGTGACAAAGGAATATCACCGCTCAGGGGCCAATGAGAAAATCATGCTTGTCACACCCTCGGACCAGGTGGAGAGAGTGATAAAAAAGATAAAGACCACAAGAAACTGGGATTTTCGTATATCGAATATTGCAATACTAGACTGTGATATGGTCGGTGAGATAGTAGACAAGATAGAGGTCGTCGCAACTGCCGATAACCTGCTTCAGGTGATATCAACAGCAGAGATAGACTCAGTGTTTGTACATCTGCCGGACAACTATCCGTTTAAGCAGAGAGAGTTTGTTACAGTACTCAATGAGATGGGCAAGACAGTGCATCTGAATGTCAACGAGTATGAGGCCAAGGTTGGTGAGCACTATATGGATTTCCTTGGAAAATATGCAGTGGTCACATGGAAGAATAAGACATACCGTGTAAGGCATCTGCTTATTAAAAAGCTGATAGATATGCTGTTTGGCGTGGCAGGAAGCATACTTATAGTGCCTGTGTGGCTTGTTGCATTTACAGGCGACCATGGACCGGTGCTCATATCGCTTGTCAGAGTCGGCAAAAACGGACGAAGATTTTATTACTATAAATTCCGCGCCATGTACATGGATGCGAGGGATAGATATGACAAATGGATACTGGATGGAAAGAAGGGAAAAGACCCGAGATTTACGCCGGTTGGAAGAATGCTTGGGGCATTAAGGCTTGAAAATCTGCCATCAGCCTGGAATGTGCTGTGGGGAGATATGAGCATGGTGGGAAATCCTGCTCCATCACTGCCGGAGTTTATAGAATACTCTGCATTTCACAGAAAAAGTCTATCGGTAAAGCCCGGAATCATAGGCTTCTGGCAGGTATACAGCAGGGAACACAGGCTGCTTACCGAGGAGGAGCAAAGCGAGTACGACCAGGAATATATACTGAACTGGACGGTGGGCCTTGATCTGAGGATTATTTTTAGGGCAGTATGTCCTCTGTGCAGGTCTGTGTCAAAGAGAGAGCTTGTCATGCCGGCACAGCTGGTTGATGAGATGAGATGCTTGAGCGAGCTAGTGAAGGATAGAGAGCCTTTAAGCTATGATATACAGGCATATCAGGTCACTGAAGACAGCGGAAAGCCGGTATACAGATTTATAAAGCGTCTGGTGGATATTGTTGCCTCACTGCTTGGACTTATAGTACTGTCACCGGTGTTTATCATACTCGCTGTGATAATCAGAATGAGTGATGGCGGCAGTGTGTTCTATGGGCACACAAGAGTCGGCTATAAGGGAAAGAAAATATCTGTATACAAGTTCAGGAGCATGAAGACAAACGCAGGTGATCTGGAAAAGATACTGACACCTGAACAGCTGGAGCAGTATGTAAAGGAATTCAAGATAGACAATGATCCTCGAATCACAAAAATAGGAGGCTTTCTGCGAAAGACCAGCCTTGATGAGCTGCCACAGCTAATCAATATACTTAAGGGTGAGCTCTCCATAGTGGGACCGCGTCCAATAGTGGAGAAGGAAACCGAGATATACGGTAAGGACATCGCAAAGCTTCTGAGCGTAAAGCCGGGACTGACAGGCTATTGGCAGGCATATGCCAGAAATAATGCCACCTATGAGAGCGGAGAGCGCCAGAGGATGGAGATGTACTATGTGGAGCACTGCTCGCTTTGGATGGATATAAAGATACTTTTCAGAACCGTTTTCTCTGTAATCAGGGAGGATGGAGCACAATAATCAGAACATATGTGAGAAATATGATGAAGAAATTGGATTTAAATAGTATAACAATAAGTCTCATAATACCTACTCTCAACGCTGCAGAGTATATGCCAGGTCTGATAGATATACTGGGCAGGCAGACACGTAAGCCTGATGAGATAATAGTGATAGACTCAGAATCCGGGGATGCCACAGTGCGTATGGCAGAGCAGGCAGGCTTTAGGACACTAAAGGTCAAGAAAAGCGAATTTGATCATGGTGGCACGAGAAACTATGCTGTAGCCATGTCAAAGGGTGATATAGTGATGTTTTTGTCGCAGGATGCGCTGCCTTCAGATGAACACTATGTGGAAAATATGCTGGCAGGCTTTGAAAACGAAGAAGTCGTTATGATATCAGCCAGACAGCTCCCGAGAAGGGATGCTAAGCCTGATGAGGCATTAGTCAGGGAGTTTAATTATCCTGCAGAAAGCTTTGTCAGAAGTAAAGAGGATATACCACGACTTGGGATAAAGGCATATTTCTTTTCGGATGTATGCTCAGCCTACAGACGTGATTTCTTTGAAGACATAGGCGGCTTTGAAAGCCCACTGCTCACAAATGAGGATATGCTGATGGCAGCCAGGGCACTTAGGGCAGGATACAAGATAGGCTATTGTGCCACAGCGCAGGTGTATCATTCACACAACTATACATTTAAGCAGCAGTACAAGCGCAACTTTGATGTAGCAGTCTTTATGGAGACCTATAAGGATGAGATAAAGTGTGACGGCACCACAGGTGAGGGCATCAGGATGGTGCTTTTCATAGAAAAACAGCTCCTAAAGCAGTTCAAGATAGGAGCAGCAGTACACTGCATATTTGACAGTGCGGCAAAGTTTCTGGGCAACAGGGCCGGAAGAAAGTGGAAGAGGAAGAATGCATAGCACAGACAAGATAGCCATTCTAATGGCTACATACAATGGGGAAAAATATATATGTCAGCAGATAGACTCTATCCTGTCGCAGACCTGCAAGGATTGGGAGCTATATATACACGATGATGGCTCTACAGACAACACGATAGCTGCTGTAGAAAGCTATGTGGAAAAATACCCTGATAAGATACATCTGATAGACGGTAAATCAACCGGCGGCGCAAAGTACAACTTTTTCTATATGTTTGGTCAGGTGGAAGCGCCATACTATATGACCTGTGATCAGGACGATGTATGGCTGGAAAAGAAGATAGAGCTGACATATGATAAGATGCTGACTATTGAGGACAAAGCAGATATTCCGTGCCTGGTATACACGGAGCTTCGCGTGGTAGATAGCGAGCTGAATACAATAGCGGACACGATGAGCGAATACCAGAGTCTTGACTGCCACAAGCGTACAATCAACCAGTTTATATTGCAGAATTCTGTGACAGGCTGTACAATGATGATAAACAGGGCTTTAAGAGATAAGATGCTTCACATCACCGATATAGACAACACTATAATGCATGACTGGTGGGCAGCACTTGTAGCCGCACAGTTTGGCAAAACAGCATTTATAGATGAGCCAACGATACTGTACAGACAGCATGGAGACAACAGCCTGGGAGCGCTTGGGGTAAATAAGCTCTCATATATTGTGCGCCGTGTTTGGCAGAAAAAACAGATACAGGAGAGCATGAGGCTGGGACGGCTTCAGGCGAGAGAATTTGCAAAGACATATAATCTGCCCGATGACAGTCTAGCAGTAAGGTATGCGGCACTGGAAGGTAAATCCAGACGCGTAAGACAACGGTTTTATAAGGAAAATGATATGTATAAGACCGGGACCATGAGACGGCTGGGACAGGCTGTGTGGGGATGATTTGACAAAAATTTTTAGTATGAGTTGATAATTTGTCTTGATTTTGGTAAAATAGACTGATGTCTAATAATACTATGAGGAAAGAAATGTGAATAAAGTTAGAAAACTTATAAGTAAAGTTAACTATAAAAATTTCAAAAAAATAGTTCGTCATATAAAGATTAATGGATACCGTGGACTTAGGACGGTAATATACGAGCATTTAAAGGACCCGCTTCATTATAATGATTGGTTTGAACGTCATAAGGTAACAGAGAGCGAGTTAGAGAAACAAAGAGAATATAAATTTGAATATAGTCCATTAATAAGTATATTAGTTCCTACCTACAATACAGACATTGATATGTTTCATGAAATGATTGATTCAGTGAAGAGTCAATCATATTCTAATTGGGAATTATGTATTGCAGATGCAAGTGTAGGAAATGACAAACTGAGGACTGAAATAAAAAAATGTGAACAAGAAGATGCGAGAATTAAAGTTGTATACCTCGAGAAGAATACTGGAATATCGGGTAATACTAATTCAGCACTAGCATTAGCTACGGGTGAGTTTGTTGGTTTACTTGATCATGATGATATAGTTGAACCGGACCTTTTATATGAGGTAGTGAGATGCCTACAGGATAGAGAAGTTGACTCATTGTATACAGATGAGGACAAGGTGGATGATAAGCTGACTGAATACAGTGATCCAAATTTTAAACCGGATTTCTCTATAGATTTATTGAGGTCACATAATTATATTACTCATTTTTTTGTTTGCAGAAAATCAATAATAGATGAAGTGGGTGGATTTAGAAGTGAGTTTGATGGAGCTCAGGACTATGATTTGATTTTTAGATGCTCTGAAAAGTCAAGAAAAATAAGACATATCTCAAAACCATTATATCATTGGCGAATGTGCGAAGGCTCTACTGCAGATGATCCGAAGAGCAAATTGTATTGCTATGAAGCAGGAAGAAAAGCTATAGAAGAACATCTAAAAAGGCAGGGAATTAAGGCAGAAGTTGGCTTTGCCGGTGAGAATCTATGGGGGTTATATCATGTGAAGTATGATGTGATAGATAATCCATTGGTTTCTATTGTTATTGCAAACATGGATCATGTAAGGGATCTTGAAAAATGTGTTACTTCTATTCAGCAAAAAAGCACATATAGAAATTTTGAGTTTATAATAGTTGAGAATAATAGCAAGAACAAAGAAACATTTGAATACTATAATACACTCTCGTCCAGATATTCGAATGTGAAAATTGTTAAATGGAATAAAGAATTTAATTATTCAGCAATAAATAATTTTGGTGTTGAAAACGCCAATGGTGAGTATATATTATTGTTGAATAATGACACTGAGCTAATAACGGCTGATGCAATAGAAGAAATGCTTGGAATATGTGAGCGCAATGATGTGGGAGCCGTTGGTGCAAAGTTATTATATAAGGATAATACAGTTCAGCATGCTGGTGTTATTATAGGATTTGGTAATTATGCAGGTCATATATTCACAATGAAAGAAGACTCTGATTATGGATATATGATGAGAGCGCAGATTAATTGTAATTATAATGCTGTAACAGCAGCGTGTCTTATGGTCTCAAAAACAGATTTTGTTAAAGTGGGTGGCTTAACAGAGGAGCTTGCTGTTGCAGGAAATGATATAGATTTTTGTTTAAAATTAAGAAAAACTGGATTATTGGTGGTATATGATGCATTTGCAAAATGGCATCATTATGAATCTAAATCCAGAGGTTATGAGACGACTCCGGAGAAAAAACAAAGATATGATAGAGAATTGGAAATATTTAGGAATAGATGGTCTGATGTTTTAAAAAATGGTGATGAATATTATAATAAGAATTTTCCAATAACTATTGCACCATTTACTTTAGATTAAGGAGTATAAAAATGAAGCTATTAAGAGAACTTTGGGACTATCGAGCAATGATAGTCAGTTTGGTTAAAAGAGATTTAAAAGGAAGATATAAGGGATCTGTTTTGGGATTCTTTTGGATGTTTTTAAATCCATTATTACAGTTGGCTGTTTATACAGCAGTGTTTTCTGTGATTATGAGAATGAATATTGACAAGTTTTATATGTTTATGTTTGTAGCTCTGGTGCCATGGCTTTTCTTTAGCAGTTGCTTAAGTGGTGGAACTAATGTGATTTTCTCACAACAGGATATGGTTAAGAAAATATATTTTCCGAGGGAAGTATTGCCAATATCCTTTACCCTTAGCCAGTTTGTTAATATGTTACTGAGTTTTTTGGTAATATTTGTTGTACTGTTTTTTAGTGGTCTTCCAATTAATCCTTTAGCGCTTGCATGCTTGCCAATAGTCATGATAGTTGAGTTGGTATTGTGTCTTGGAGTTACGTATATTACTTCAGCAGTGGCAGTCTACTTTAGGGATTTGACATATATTATGAATATAATTGCTATGGCATGGATGTATCTGACACCAATTATTTATCCGGTATCATATGTTCCGGATAAATATGCAAAGTTGTTTTATTTAAATCCTATGACATCAGTTACTATAGCGTATAGAGATATATTGTATTATGGAAAAGTTCCTGAACTGGAGACCCTTACAAATGCAGTTATAATGGGAATTGTTATTTTAATAGTTGGACAGATTATGTTCTCTAAATTACAGAAGCATTTTGTGGAGGAATTATAATGAATAATGATGAGACCATAATTAAGGTTGACAATATAAAAAAGAGCTTTAAGGTATACTATGACAAGGGACATACTTTGAAAGAAAGGGCTCTAAGTCTTAGCAGAAATAAATATGAGAAAAGAAATGTTATTAATGGAATAAGCTTTGAGGTGAAAAGAGGCGAGGCCGTAGGTCTGGTAGGACACAATGGATGCGGTAAAAGTACTACGCTTAAGATGCTTACAAGAATAATGTATCCTGATTCAGGTACTATTTCAATAAAAGGTAGAGTATCGAGTCTACTGGAGCTGGGAGCAGGCTTTCATCCTGATATGAGTGGAAGAGAGAATATATATATCAATGCGTCTATTTTTGGCCTCACGACTAAGGAAATTGATGAGCGAATACCTGAAATAATAGAGTTCTCAGAGTTAGAGGACTATATAGATAATCCTGTGAGGACATACTCGTCAGGTATGTATATGAGGCTTGCGTTTTCTGTTGCAATAAATGTAAACGCTGATGTACTTCTGATTGATGAGATATTAGGAGTAGGAGACGTCAATTTCCAGGCAAAGTGCTTCAACAAGCTTATGGAGATAAAAGGCACAGGAACAACAATTGTGCTTGTTTCACACTCTACTGCACAGATAGAGAGAATATGTGATAGAAGCATATGGATTCAGGATGGTCTTATTAAATTAGAAGGCAGTCCGATCGATGTGCATAGAGAGTATCTCAATTTCATGGCAAAACAGAGGGAAGAGATACAGGAAGAAGAGGAAAAAGCGGCAGCTGAGAGAAATAAAGCGGCACTGCATAATAGTCAGAATGAAGCTGTAGAAATAGATAACGTAGATATACTTGATAGTGACAATCAGAGCAGAAGAGTGTTCAGAATTGGTGATTCGATGAAGCTTTCTGTGAATCTGAAGGCTAATGAGAAGATTCAAGATTATTTTATAGAATTAAATCTGGTGAGAGCTGATGGAGTGTTCTGCTATGGTTGCTCATCGGCAGCTGATGGAGTGAAATGTGAACCATGGTCTGGTAACAAAATGATTAATATCAGCTTTGAGGATTTGAAATTGCTATCAGGTAAGTATCATTTTGATTTACATGTTGCAGCGGCAGACGGCAGTACAATTCGATTCGTGGGAAAAATAATAGAGTTTCAGGTTATTGCACCTGAGAGTGAAAGAGGCATGATGTATATAAAACATGAATGGAATATGGAGTAATTTATTATGTACCAAATAAAAGATACTGATACATTTTATAGAACTGATCCTTGGAATAAACCATATGATGTAAGAGTGTCATGGCTCAAAGAAGCTAAAGCGAAGGGAAGACATACTGTTGCATATTTATATCCGGTATTTGACAGCAGTACATTTAGATACAGGGGATATAATGTTGTCGAAACACTAGAGTATAGTAGTAGATGGACTGGCTCATATTTTGAGCTAAAGGATATTAAGAAATTAATAGATGATCTGAATAGTGTGGATGTTTTGGTTCTTATACGCTGTGCATGGGATTTTGATATTGAGAGGCTTATACAGAAAGCAAAAGAGAAAGGCATAAAAATATGCTATGATGTGGATGATCTTATATATCACTCACGATACATGCCGTATATCATAAATGCTCTTGGGTTACAGAAAAGTGTATGGAATTACTGGTTTGGGCTGACGGTCAGAAATGGTAAAGTGCTGGAAATGTGTGATGTCACAATTACAACAAATGATTTCTTGGCTAAATATCTGAGCGCAGATTATCCGGACAAAAAATGTTACGTCCTGAAGAATTATCTGAATTGGATTCAGGAAGAAGCTTCGGAAGAGTATTTTAGGCAGAAAATAAGACAGAATACCAAGGATGAATTTATTATAGGCTATTTCAGTGGTTCACCTACACATGTGAAGGATTTAGTCAGTGTGTTACCAGAAATAGAGGAGTTTATGAAAGAACACTCTGAGGTGATTCTTGAAATAGTTGGATATATGGATCTGCCTGAAAAATACGATTATCTTAGAAAAAGAAAGAAAATCAGATTTGTTCCTTTTCAAACATTTGTAGGTTTGCAGCGAGAACAGGCAAAGGTAGATATAAATATTGTTCCTTTGGTAAATAATGAATTCTCAAATTGTAAATCAGAGCTTAAATATTTTGAGACAGCTATAGTAGGTACACCGACATGTGCTACTCCGAGTTTCACATATTCATCTGCTATCGAAAATGGTGAGAATGGATATCTTTGTGAAAAAGGAGAATGGCTGAGGGCATTTGAGAAATTATATAAACAGAAAAATGATGTTGGGTTTAAACAAAGGATACATGACATAGCATTGAAAGACTATGCTGGAATAAATCAACTGGATTATTTAGAAAAAATGTTAGAGAGTATGTTGGAATTGAAATATACACAAGGAGAATGCTGATGCCTGAAATGGTTACAATGGAAAAGCTTCAAGAGGAAATCTTGAAAAGAAAAATGATAGAGGAAAAATATTATGCAGAGTTGGAAAATTTTCATAATATTGAAATAGAAGTTCCGCAGGCGATTATTGAAACAGGAAGGCAACTATTTTGGATTTGTGGATTTAAGAACATTAAAAAATATATTAAGAGAACATTACAATTTAGTGTTTTAAAACATAAAATTAAAAAGAAACCTACGGAGTTTTGGGGTCCTGTGTTCGATGCAGAGTATTATGCAAAAAGAAATCCGGATGTAAGGGAAATCTGTGGCAATGATAAAAATAGGCTGTTTAAACATTTTTTGACAAAAGGGATATTTGAAGGTCGTGAGACAAAGGAAAGCTTTAATATACATATGTATATTATGAATAATTTGGATTTGATAAATGTATGCGGATACGATGTGGCTAAGTATTATATCCATTTTGCAGAATTTGGTGTGAACGAAAACAGAAAATGTGTGTAGGAGGTAAAGAATTGATTTTAAATATAAAACAAAAAGTCTATGAGAAAAGATGGCTCTTAGTTTTTTTGCTTTTTTTTTGGATTTACATTATTATTGTTCATAATCCTTTTGATATTGCTAAAGGAACAAATGGAGATGTTATATATGGAGATTCACAAAAAGGAATAACTTATGAGATTACTGATAAACAACCGATAAGTCAGAACTTTATTGCTAATTATAATCAAATGAAAACTGTCAATGTTCTTGTGGCAACATGTGGAAGAACAAATAATGGTGAAATAGAATTTAATGTAGTTGATGATAAAGGGGTAAAGGTTGGAAAATATACAACCGATATGTCTGAAATAACTGATAATTCAAAGATATCTATTCCAATATCTGGCGTAGAAAAAGCAAAAGGAAAACAATTTACATTATCCATAAAAAGCAAAGAGGCCAAAGAAGGAAATGCAATTGTAGTATATAAAGGAAATTCCTATAAAGGAACTGCTATTGCAGAACAAAATAGTAGAACTTTAGACGGAACACTCTGTATGGATGTAGAGTATTATATTTTTGCTTTTCAAATTTTGAAAATTGTTTTATGGATATTGGGTATTATAACATCAATAGTTTTAGT
>OGJJ01002769.1_pt1 | contig 10735 bp, 3 predicted proteins | sample 1572081 | NCBI WGS metagenome assembly OGJJ01 (sample SAMEA2582122, study PRJEB24529) | metagenome | biome: Human gut stool | place: China | collected 2011
TTTGAGCATTGGATAAAGCTGGTGCTTGCGAGGAATTCCGGTTTGGGCGTGAAAATGAGAAACAAAAGAAACAGGAACAATTTCATCAAGGTTAATGGCTTCATCAAGAAGAGAAAGGAACTGGTATTTGTCGTTGTCAAATTTATTTTGGCAATCTTCAAAAATTTCTGCCAAAGTGAGCTGCTTATGTGTTATCATATGAGTGTATCTCCTTTAAGGTGGATTGGTTAATAGTTTCTGGACAACTCTATTTTACCATAAACCTTGAGGAGATATTTTATTTTAACGAAAAAAAAAGCCGTATTTATGCGGTGTTTAGCGTTTCGCAAACGCCTAGTAAAAGTATTACAGAAAGGAGATTATTTATGGCACAGACAACGATTACTGCTCGTGTGGATTCTTCCGACAAAAGTAAATTTGATAAATTCTGTTCCAATGTGGGAATCAATACTTCCACCGCTATCAATATGTTTGTGAAAGCAGTTCTCCGTGAAAACCGCATCCCCTTTGAAATTGCACAGACTCCTGACCCTTTTTACTCTGAGACAAATATGACTCATGTAAAAAAATCCGTCCAGGAACTTCGCGCTGGCAAAGGTACCGAACACGAATTGATTGAGGTGGACGATGAGTAATTCCTCCCCTATCATTTAAATCTTATTATCGAGTATCTATATCATCCCCAGTTTAAATATCCTAATTTCCTGACATCAGCACGCATCGAGTTTGTTCCTGTTCCTGTTATCCATCACCTGTCAACATGTTTTTCATGCATATTTTTGTCGTTTCATGCAGAAATCTGTACAAAATGGGGAAAAATTGCTATATTAAAATATAATAGCTGTCTTTCTGTGCAAGGGAAAGACAAGCCATTTACCGGTAACCGGAGATCGACTTTGTGAAATTTCAAGAAGGGGACGAAAGCATGAAAAACTTCAACTGGAAAACCAACACACCATCCAAACGCGCCCTCGCCATGGGACTTGCCCTGGCAATGGTCATCGGCATGGTGGATTTATCGCCACTGGCGGCAGACGCACGAACCACCAGTGCATCCACCATCACGGCCTTTGACACTCTGCCGGAAGACATCCGGGAGCAGCAGCTTCCCATCGGCGCAGAGGAAAGCGACATCAACTTCCCGACGGAACTCACTGCCACCCTGGAGCAGACTGTCTCTGTGGACAAAAAAGAGGACACAGCGGAATCCCCGGAGGAGGATGAGGAACGCACGGATACCGAGGCTTCCGAGGATAAGACGGACGCCAAGGACACCGGCAATTCCAAGGATACCGGCGATTCCAAGGACACCGGCGACACGAAGGACTCCGGCAGCACCACGGAATCCAAAGGCTCCACGGATTCCACCACCACCCCGGAGGATTCCACCACCACCCAGGAGGATGACACCACCACCGGCTCCGGCGATACCGCCCTTTCTGACGGTATGCACTGGACGGACTTCTTCCCCCATAAATTAGTGGTGCAGGCAGCGGAAAACCATACCGGCTCCGGCGATGGCGATACCACCGAAACCCCGGAAACGAAAGAAACCACCGAAACTGTCCGGAAGAAAATCACGCTGGAAAATGTCAAATGGAAGCTGGACACCAAGGAAAGCGACGCCCAAAAGTTTGACAGCACCGAAGACTCCAACGGTTTCTGCTATGTCTACACCCCTGTCCTCCCCGACACCGACCAGGATGGCAACAAGCTGGTACTGGGCGAAAACGTAGACCTGCCTGCCATCTATGTCCTGGTAGGGGAATACGGCGTGGAAACTCTGGAGGAAACTGGAAACATCAAGGTAACCGCAATAGATAGTGACGGAAAGACTACCACGGAGACATACACAGACCTGTATACCTGCTTTAAGAAAGTTTATAGTGGTAACTATGCTAATGCACAGCAGACAAAAATCCAGCTGCTGGCAAATGATGGGATTGATTCTTCTGCTAATGTATATTTAGATGAAGTTTTTTGCAAAGACATTATTTTAGATTTGAATGGACACAACTTGACATCAAATGGAACATTTGTGATGAACGGGGGAAAACTGACCATTCAATCGTCAGAATCTGGAGGAAGCATACAATTTAGTAGAAATGTTTCCTTTGGAATAACAATAGAGTCAGGAGCAGAGTGTATCGTTGACGCAGGAGTAACCATTGAAGGGGAGACAGATGCGGCTATCCTTTTTAATGATAGTGGTACCTGTACAATAAAGAAGGATGCAACCATTAGAACTACCGGAACAAACAATCATGCTGTTATAACCCAGCGTGGAAAGATAACGATTGAAGATGGTGCAGTGTTGCAGGCAGAAATAGCTCTGAAGGCTCTGGATAGCGATGTCATCATAAAAGGTGGCACCATCTGGGGAAAATTTGTATTGGGGGATGACAGCACAGCAACAATCACCGGCGGTACCTTTGAGAAAGGCATTGATGTCAGCAGTAGTAGTAGTGCGAAAACCCTCTCCGACCTCATGGCGAGTGGCTACATTCTGCTGCAAACTGCTGATGACACCGAAGTCGATTTATCCCAGAACACAGTAACCGACAGCGTGTATGTCAAGAACCGTTCTATCATCATTACCAAACAGCCCGCCATCCCCGACGGCAAAGACACGGTAATGGAATATTACACAGAGGCTCCCGTCCTCACCGTGGAGGCGAAAGACGCCACAAACTCTGGAAAAACCATTACCTACCAGTGGTATCGCCGGATCACCGAAACCGATGACAAGGGAACGGAAACTGTAACAGACACCGAAATTAAGGGCGAAACCCAAAGCACCTACCGGATTCCCACCGGATTATCGGCAGACTCCTATACCTATTTCTGCCGTGTCTCCTGTGACGGCAACGAAGTGGACTCTGATATCGTTACCTTCACCGTAGCCCAGGCTGTGGTAAAGATAGTGGAAACGAAAGCAAACGGAGAAAACACTACGTTTCACTCCACATGGGCAGAGGCAGTCCAATATCTGGCAACGGGGGATTTTAGCGGAGTACAGAAGATAGAGGTTCTGCTCCTCAAGGATGCTACAGTATCCGGTCATGTAAAACAGATTGCAAAGAAGGATTTGCCGGAGAACATTACCATACGTTCGGAAGGTGAGCAGCACACATTGACAGGTGTGAATTATACAAAGGTACTAGACTTAAGTTGTAATTCCCAATTTACGATAGAAAATATAAAAATAGTTGAGGGATGTTTGTCATTAATAAATGGTTCATCTGTGACGCTGAAAGGTGGCACAGAAATATCAACAGAGCTTGAAGTAAGCACTGTTTCTGTACAGAGTGGAAGTAAGTTAAAGATACAGGATGCTACCGTTTCTGCGAATAATAGTGCAGGTGCAGTTTGGCTGGATAGGGGAGGCATTCTATATCTGGAAGGTGAGAAATCCCAAATTGTAAATCACTCTTCAAACAAGCCAATTATTTTCAATGAACCTGGAACGGCGGGGACGGATACGATTGTATTAGGAGAATCTGTGCCATTTCCGGTTCTTTGTGGTAACACTCCGAACAGTGAGGTAGATGTATTTTGCAAGAATCCGTCTGTTACAGACCCAGGTAGCAGCTTGGAGGGTGATGGAAATGTCAGAATATGGTATCCACTGACTCTTCCGGAAGGCGTATCTTTATCCGCCGAGGGAGTGAAGAAATATGATGGGGAAACCTATGGTTTAGGCTGGAAAGATAAAAAAGCGGGCACGCAGGAAATCCAGCTTGGAACAGCAGATATCTGTGCTTATTATCGGACAAAGGACGGCAGTAGTACTTTAGAGCTTGTAAAGGATGGCAAATTTACAATGCCTGCCGCAGCGGTAACCCTTTTGGCTCATAATGTGGATGCTTATGGTAAGTGCAGCAACTGTGGGCAAACCGACCTGGTAACAGCCTACCAGAACGGTAACCTCGCCATCGAGGGTCTGACCGGGCGTACCTACGACAGCTATCCCCAGATTTTGTCCAAAATCACATGGACATCATCCGCCGGTAAAAACGAAGTGCTTACCGCACCCCAATATGGGGATGGTCATGGCACACCTGGTTTTGGTGGTGAAAATCCTGCGAACAGTGACGCAGATTATACCGTAGTCTATAAAAACAATGTACAGCCATACACGCTGAAAGAGGGCGACACAGGCTTTGACAAGACCAAAGCTCCCCAGGTAACGATTACCGGTAAAGGAAACTATTTTGGTTCTCTTACCATCTGCTTTACCATTGGGAAAGGCGAGATGCGTCTGGGTGATTTTGAGGTATGTGGTGCAAAGGCTGTGATTTTCTATGATGGGATGAAGCATAAAGCATGGGGTATGGGTGCCATTGAGTTTAAACCGGATGAAGGGGATAAGGGACAGTTTCCTGGTTTAAGCGATGGAGAGTATATTCCGAATTGCACCACATCAGAGGCACAGTATTGGTATGGCGAGAATGGCTGGTCTTACCCGAATCAGGTGGAGTACAGCACGGATGACCAGAAGACCTGGATTATGGAGAGAGAATTTGGGGCATCAGCAGAGCAGATGTACATGCTTACCGATGCCGGAGAGTATCCCTTCTACATCCGGGTGACCAATAAAGCCTGTGGTACGGTGACTTCCGGGAAATTGACGGCGAAGATTACACCGAGAGACTTGTCAGCAGCAGAAATTGCCCTGGAACCGCATTCCGGCGTGACTGCATACTACACGGGTAGTCCGGTTCTGCCCACCGACTGGGACGGGAAGATTACGGATTCCGGGTTATCAGGCGGATATAGCGGAAAGACCTATACGCTGGTAAAAGGCAAAGACTTTACCGTGTCCGGCTCCAATAACACAGAGGTCACGGATAAGGCAGCCATTACCTTTACCGGAACGGGCAACTATACCGGAACCCGTTCGGCAGAGTTTGCCATTGCATATGCCTTTACTACGGCGCAGACCACCGGCTCCAAAAATTTCTGGTATAAGCAGCCGGTTCAGGTACAAAGCCCTGCCGATGCAGATGTGACAGAAGGCGCTGCCGATGCTCCTGTTCTTTATACCGCAGACTCCAAGACAACGCCGGGAGAATCTCTGGCATTTTATGATAAGCTGGAGGACGCGGTAAACGGCACCAATCCGGTTACCTCCTACCAGATTACCGGAGAGGGCGAGATTCAAAAGACCCTTTATATCAAAGACAGCACCGGCTATGTGGGAAAACCGGTGGAGGTGACCGTTCATATCGACACCACCGCCCCCACCTGGCAGGCAGTGAACGGAAACACAGAAAACTACGGCATCAACATCAAGAATAACTGGTGGCGTACCTTTTTAAATAAGGTTAGTTTCGGCTACCTCTATAATGAGGAAACCCTGGATGTACAAATCCGCGCCAACGATGCCAAGGCGGGCGTGAACCAAACCAGTGGCGTGGACAAGTATTACTACTACATACAGGAAATCACCGATGCGGAGGCTGCCGGGGAGTACACCACCCTTACCGCGGAGCAGCTGGAACAGCTGTCCAAAGATGGCAGTGATGCCACCAAGGGCTTTGTGGCAGTGGAAGCAAATGGCAGCAAGAAGGTGACCCTGCAGAATGCAAACAAGGAAAAGAACTATGTGATTTACGCCTACGCCGTGGACAAAGCCGGCAATGTCAGCACCTATGTCTGCAGTGAGGGCATCGTGCAGGATACAGCAGCACCGGTTGTGCAGGTAAAGGAACCCAAAAAAGCGGATGGAACCTTGAAGGACACTGAACTGACACTGAAGGTCAATCTGAGTGAGGATGCGACGCTCATGTGGTTCTTCGTATCGGAAGGTGTGTTCCAGGGTGTTAACAACTACTCCTATAAGGAATGTAAAATAGATATTGCTGCCTATATGAATGGGAATCCGCAGTACCCGCAGTTTGCAGTCCGGCAGGAAGATGGAAAATGGGTGCCTCGTCCTTCCGAATGGTACCCTGATGAAGAACGGGGACTTTACTTTGGTCAATGGGTGGTTCGTAACGGTAATTCTGACAATACAAGCGGAGTACTTGCTGCCAGCTATACCCCTGTCATCTTTAAAATGGAAGGAACAAAAGGCGAAAACACCATACTGTTGGGAGATATGGGAAAACCGGATAGCTATTTTCCTCTGTATCCCAGCAAGAAGGTTGCCGTCTGGGTGGCAGCCATTGATAAGGCGGGCAATATAACGGCACCGATACAGCCTTTGGAATATACCACCACCAAAGCCATGCCCCGCATCACCACCGACCCGGTACTGACAGGCGTTTACGGGGATACCGCTCAGGATTTAAAATTGACAGCGGGTGTGGCAGAGTATAACGGACAGACCATTACCGGTACCTGGAAAGTTACCGACCCCGGTACTTCTACTTTAGAAGCAGGCACCACAGAGACCTGCGAGGTAACCTTTACCGCCGATACAGCAACCTACGGCGACACCTACGAGGATGTGATTCTCCGGGTGACACCCACCATTGAGAAACGCCCCATTACCATCAAGGTACAGGATACTCATATGACCACCGCCTACGGCGAGGAACTCCCCCAGATTCCCGTCGAGGATATCTCCATTGTGGATGATGGAAATGGAAACTCCCCGCTGGTGGGCAGTGACGATGTAAAAACCATTGCCGGGACTTTGACCCTGGTGACCCGGGCGAAGAAAGGCTCCAATGCCGGAACCTATGACTTTACCCTGGAATCCAACAGCCCCAACTACGCCGTCACCGTGGAGTATTACGGGGACACCTCCGCACAGAAGGACACCGGAACCCTGACCATTGCGAAAGCAAAGGGAGAAATTATTAAGGGTGAGGGCTTTAATACTTACAGACAGGTGACCTACGGCAATGCTCTGATTTCCCTGCTTGTTGCCGGAAACCATAAGGAATCCAAACTGGTTTATACAGTGAGCAATTCAAAAAATTATTTGGGAACGCAAGTGGCGGATGACCAGATTATTGTGGTGGACAGCGATGGTAATGCCACAGTAAAGAATGCAGGAACGGCGAAGATTACCATTTCTTTGCCGGAATCGGAAAACTATACAGCGGCGGAACCGGTGACCGTGACTGTTGGCGTTTCGCCGGGAAGTATATCATTAAAAGATATTGAGAGAAGTTATCTATGTATCAGGGAAAATTCAGACACCATTGACCTTGCATCCATGTTGCCGAAAGACTGTGGCGAAGTGAGGATGAATCTGTTACCTATTGAAAATGAAGATTTCTTTAGCATAGCCCCTGTATTGGAGAATGGAAAGATTTCCTATACGGTAAAGGAAGGAACAGCAGGAAATCATGCGTGGATTTTTCCGGAAATTGCGACAAATAATTATGGTGCTATTACACCGCAGATTGCGTTACACCTGGTAGACCAGAAACCAGTGGAACCCAGTGAGGAAGTCACTCTGGTAAGCGATACCATGACCTACGGAGAATCCCTATCCGGTCTGCACTTTAACGAGGTGACCTTTGTTGATGCGGAGGAATGGAATACAGAGGTGTCCGGAACCCTGGCATGGAGTGTACCGGATGGCAAGCCAGGAGCCGGAGAGTGGACTGCCCAGTGGAAGTTTACTCCCGATAATGAGGAGTATGCAGAGTGTACTGGCATTGTGAGGTTTATTGTCAACAAGGCAGACCCCGATGTGGTTCGCGTACCGGAGCCGGAGGCACTGTATTACAGCCCGGAGGCGGTCAGCAATGTTGTGTTGAACAGCGGCGCAAACCCCGGCGCGGTGAATGGCGTGGATGGAAAAGCCCTTGCCGGAAGCTGGAGCTGGGTGGAAGTGAACCTTATCCCTGCAGTGGGAACTAGCAGCCACAGGATTGTCTTTACCCCGGACGACACCGCGAACTACAATACGGTGGAGCGAACCGTGACTTTGACCGTGAAGAAGGCAATTCCCTATATTACCGTGAAGCCCTCCACCGCGGAGGCGTATACCCATGGGGACTATCTCTACAACCAGAACCCCACCGGTGGAAAAGCCGTCTACGGGGATGGCAGGGGAGGTGCAGGTGATGCCGGCACACTGGCAGGAACCGAGATACCCGGCACCTTTACCTGGAAGAATTCTTCGGAAGCATTGAATTATCTGGAGAACCGGAACGGAAAGACCTATGAATTTATCTTTACCCCGGAAGACACTGCCCGGTATGAAACCGTGACGGGAACCACATCCCTGACGGTCAGCCAGGCAGCGTATCCGCCCCTCAATCCCGCAGGGGGAAGTGGTACTATTCACGCATCGAATTCCTGTGAAAAGGTGGGGGATGTAGAACTGCCCCAGAGCTGGAAATGGACGGATGCGGACGCAGAAAAGAAGCTGGAAGTGGGCATTCCCCAGGCAGATGTAAAGGCAGAGTATACCGGAGCTGATGCCGGAAACTATCAAAATACCCAGGTTTCCCTGACGGTTTACCGTACAGAATGTAAGCATGAGAAAACCGAGACGGTAGGTGCTGTGAAGGCAACCTGTACCACACCGGGAAATACCGGAGCAGTGCGCTGTCTGGATTGTAGAGTGACTGTGACAGCGGGGTATCCCATCCCCAAGGATGCGGACAACCACACCCATCTGACCAGCACCGTGCTGAAACAGCCCACCACCACCGCTGAGGGCTTGATGGAATACTCCTGTAGTGACTGCGGCTATACCGCTGCCAAAGCCATTGCAAAGCTTACCACCGGTGGCAATACCTCCGGCGGCTCCAATGGTTCAGGTTCCGGCAGCTCAGGCTCCGGCAGCTCAGGCTCCGGCAGTTCAGGCTCCGGCAGCACCTCCGGCGGCTCTCAGAATAGCGCTGGAAATAGTGCAGGCGTGGCAGCTCTGGTCACCCCTCCGGCAGCCCCTGTACCGGGAACAGAAACCGTGGCGCCTTTGCCGGAGACCAAACCCACAGCCCCGGCACGCAAGCCCTCCGGTAATGGAATCCAGGCGGAACCCGCTGACGATGGCGACCTGGCAATGCCCTTCCTCCGCAATGAGGATGGAAAAGAGGGCTGGGATGTCATTACCGAAGAGGCTGCCCAGGCAGAGGAAGGGGCAAGCCTGGTGGTTGACATGAACGGTGCCACCATTGTGCCCGCGGATGTTTTTGAAGAAATCCAGGGCAGAGACATCACCATCGAATTTGACTTAGGAAACGGTATCACCTGGAAGGTGAACGGACAGAGCATCCAGAGCGGAAATGTGGGAGACATTGATTTTGGCGTGAAGCTTGGAGCTGATGCCAACGACACCATCCCTGTGGATGTCATCAACAACATCACCGGAGAGCGGATGTCCATGAATCTGAGCCTTGCCTACGATGGCGAGTTTGGTTTCCAGGCAGTGCTGAACGTGAACATTGGTTCCCATAACGCCGGACTCTTTGCAAATCTGTTTTATTATAATGAAAGAACAGGAAAGCTGGAGTTTATCTGTGCCGGAGAAATCGGCGCAGACGGTAGCGTGGACTTGTCCTTCAGCCACGCATCGGAGTACACCATCGTCATTGATGCCCAGTCCATGGAGCAGGAGGCAGCTGCCGCCCTGACGGATGACGCGGCTCCGGATGGTAACGGCTCCGCTGCCGCCGATGGCACTGACCAGTCCGTAACACCCGCCACCGTGGAGGATACCACCACCAGCTACACCTGGCTCATCCTCCTTGCAGTCCTCGCAGCCCTTGCCCTATCCGGCATCGTGCTTGCCCTCAGACACCGCAAGGAATCGGAGGAGTGATAGAATAAGAGTAATCAATGTGAAAACAGGCTCTGCCATGCGGCAGAGCCTGTTTGCTGTGGTACGCTAATCCATTCACCATCTATGTTCCAGCGTGTGTGATTCCCTTCTGTGGGTGAAAGATGATTTAAGTCTTGAGTCTTTGCGATAGTTGTATTATGCTATTGTGCAACCATGCAGAATGGCTTCACAATTCACGTAGGAGGACAGCCTGTGAAATATCTTCATACCCTGGCTTTGGAACAAAAGGAAAATGCGAAACACGGAGAAACCACCTTCCCCGTGCAAGATATATTACCAATCTGACGGAACCCGGGCAGGTGGTCACCACCCACTGGCATGAGGAAGCGGAGCTTACACTGATTACCCGGGGCGCATGCCTCTACCACATTGATCTGGTGGACTACGAGGTGCAGGAAGGGGATCTCTTATTTATCCCGCCATTACTGCTCCATTCCATTTCTGCACAGCTGAAGGAAAAAGCCACATCAGAAACCTATGTGTTCCACATGAATTTTCTGGGTGGAAACTCCGCAGATATCTGTTCCATCCGCTATTTCAAACCCATTATGGACAGAGAGATCACCATGCCATATCTGATGAAGAAGGATCACCCGGCATATGCCTCTCTTCTGGAGATTTTCCAACAGACCCATGCTCTGTATGAAGAAAAACCGGCAGGCTATGAACTGGCTTTGAAGGCGTTTATTAAGGCATTTGCTATTCTCAAAGCACATATTTGGGATTCCTATCTGTTTTTTCAAAGGACTATTCAGTCATTCAATCCCATTTGTTTTGGCAGGAAGAATTTGAGGTGTAATGGTATGTAAAATTTGCCATGTTGTATACAATTTTTCAGTTCCTACTGCCCGTAACTTTATTGATTTTAGCAGGCAGAGCAGTATATAATAAAAGAGTGAATACGACTCTCCTGCGCCAACTGTAACGTGGGAGGTAACGATGGATTCTCTTGCAGAAAAAAGGGAGCGGGTAAAGAAA
>OGJJ01002770.1_pt1 | contig 10734 bp, 10 predicted proteins | sample 1572081 | NCBI WGS metagenome assembly OGJJ01 (sample SAMEA2582122, study PRJEB24529) | metagenome | biome: Human gut stool | place: China | collected 2011
ACTGGTCTTGTTTTTCAGCTCTGCATAGGCAATGGCCGAGCAGATGGAGTCGGTATCCGGGTTGCGGTGGCCGATCACGACCACCTTATGGGCTGCTTTTGGCATATTGTTCCCCCTTTGGGTTCTGATTTACCTTTTATTTCTTATCTCATTTACCACAGTGCACTCCCCGCTCCTGCAAAGCGCAGTGCACCTCAGGTTTATTTTAGCACAATTGCCTGCACGGGTAAAGTGGAACAAACACGCTGCGGCGCGGCTTTTCCGCCTGCCGCAGTCCTTGACAGACCCTGCAAAAAACAGTAAGCTTTACCTGAAAAAAAGCACAAATGGAGGCATCTATGAAAAAACAGTTTTTCCGCATCCTCTCCTGCTGCGTGCTGCTGGCCTGCCTGTGCGCCCTGCCCGCCTACGCACAGGAACCCAAGGCCGCACAGCCCGCCGCAAAAGAGGATAAGGTGGTAACAGATATCACCGGTTCTGCCGACCTGATGCTCAATGTCGTTGGCTTTACCACCAACTTTGGCGGGCCGTACCACTTTGCGCAGGCAGACCACAAGTCCCCTGCGCAGGCCTACGGTGATGCCCCTGCCGAGGGAGCCGTTGCGGTGCTGCGGCTTTTTGCCCGCGCCGATGACCACGGCGATGTTCCCCTCAACACCAGCGGACACAGCTTCCTCACCATCACCAATGTCTCGGAGCAGGATATCAATGTGGGCGGACTGCTCATTGCGCCGGATACGTCCATCACCGTAAGCACCCGCGGCAACCGCTGCGAGCATTCCGGCATCTGGTACAATCTGGAGGGCTACTACAAATATTACCTGAACGCTTCTTACTATCAGAATCTTTACGGCATTCAGGTCTCACTGGACCAGAGCCAGCTAGACACTGTAAATCAGGCATTGGCCAACGCAGACCACTGGTCGGCCATTTACAACTGCACCTCGTTCTCTGCGGGCCTCTGGAATGCCGTGTGCTCCGATACGCTCTGCGCCGGTGTGCCCGAGACCCCGGCCGACCTGAAAGCGGACATGCTGAGGAAGTACCCAGACAAGACGGTGTTCGGGCCGACCGTCCCGTATGATTATATCGTATATTACGGCACCAGCCTGACCCCCAGTCAGGAATTTTCCTGACAGAAGATTTTCTCTTGTAATTCTGCGCGTTCTGCTGTATGATATAGGTCATGTATCCAAGTGTATCTTGTCACCGTTACGGAGGAACCTATGACAGCAACCAAAACGCCCGCGTTCCATAAGCCGCCGCTGTTCACCCGGCAGCAGCTCATTGCCCTGCTGCTGCCGCTGATCGCAGAGCAGGCGCTCAGCGTGACCATCGGTCTGGCCGACACGCTGATGGTCTCCTCGGTGGGTGAAGCCGCTGTTTCCGGCGTGAGCCTTGTGGACAGCTTCAACACCCTGATGATCCAGATCATGAGCGCCCTTGCCACCGGCGGCGCAGTGGTCACCAGCCAGTACATCGGCCGGCAGGAGCCAAAGGATGCCAAGAATGCAGCGGCGCAGATCCTGTTCATCCTGTCCAGCTTCAGCCTGCTGGTGGCCGCCGTTGTGGTGGCGGGCCGCCATGCCATCCTGCGCGGCATCTTCGGCTCCATCGACGTGGACGTGATGCGCTATGCCGAGACCTACTTCCTGCTCTCGGCCCTGAGCTACCCGTTCATCGGCCTGTACAACGCCGGTGCGGCTCTGTTCCGGGCGCAGGGCAACAGCAAGATCAGCATGATGTCCAGCCTTGTAATGAATGTGGTGAACATTGGCGGCAACGCCGTGCTGATCTACGGCTTCAAAATGGGCGTGATGGGTGCCGCACTGGCCAGCCTTGTGTCCCGCGCCATTGCCTGCGTGGCTGTGCTGTACCTGCTGCAGCGGCCCGCCTGCCCGCTGCGGGTGGACGGCCTGCAGGCCCTTGCCCCGAAGGCACGGCTCATCCAGCAGATCCTGCGGGTGGGCATCCCTGCCGGTATTGAAAACGGCATGTTCCAGATCGGCAAGCTGTCCGTTTCCAGCCTGACCTCCACTCTGGGCACCGCCGCCATTGCGGCCAACGCCGTGGCAAACACCACCACCACCTTTTTGAACATCCCGGCCAACGCCGTGGGCATGGCTGCGCTGACCGTGGTGGGCCAGTGCCTTGGCGCAGGCGAAAAAGATCAGGCCGTGTATTACTCCCGCCGCCTGATGCTGTTTGCCTACTGCGGCGCATGGTTCATGAACCTTTCGGCCTTCCTGTTTGCCAACAAATTTGCACTGGGCCTGTTCAACCTCTCGCCGGAAGCCTACGCCATGGCGCTGGAAGTGATGGTGTGGTTCAACATCGTTTCGCTGTTCATCTGGCCTTCCAGCTTTACCATGCCCAACATCCTGCGTGCGGCAGGCGATGCCCGCTTTACCATGACCGTGAGCATCGTGTCCATGTGGGCCTTCCGGGTGGGCTTCTGCTACCTGTGTGTGCTGGCATTCCACGGCGGCCTGCTGGCCATCTGGATGGGCATGTATCTGGACTGGGCGTTCCGCTCCCTGTGCTTCTTTGTACGCTTCGTGCGCGGCAAGTGGCTGGAACAGCAGGTCATCTGAATCTTTCCTCTGCATTTTATAAGAGCCTGCCGCGAAGGCAGGCTCTTTTTTACGCAATACGCACAAATAATTTGTTTGTTTTTCAGCAATGTTGTCTGCTTTCGTTCTTGTTTTTGTCATATTCCCGGCGTATAATTTCACAGTGCTAAGAGCTTTCACTTCTGCAAAAAGGAGGCTTTTTCAATGAAACGCAGTTGGTTTTCGCGCCATCCGCTTTGCTTCATGGCGCTGTATCTCATACTTTATCTTTCCGCATTCAATTTCCTGAACACCCAGATCCATATGCCGCACATCCTCGTGCACTGTCGGCTGGACGATCTGATTCCCTTCTGCAAATATGCGGCCATCCCCTATTTTGCATGGTTTCCGTGGATCCCGTTCACCCTGTTCTTCCTTCTGTGGAAGGCACCCCGGGAGGACTTCTGGCGGCTGTGTATGCCGCTGTTCAGCGGTATGACCATTGCGCTGGCCTGCTACGTGATCCTGCCCACCGGGCTGAATCTGCGCCCCTGCTATGTGCCGGGCACAGACATCTTCGCCCGTGCGGTGCGGTTCCTGTACAGCACCGACACACCCATCAATGTCTGCCCGTCCATCCATGTGTTCAACTCGGTCACGCTGATGCTGGCCTATCACCGCTGCCGCATCTTTGAGCAGCCCCGGTTCCGCTGGATGCGCCCGGCCGCTGATGTGCTGTGCATCTCCATTGTATGCTCCACCATGCTGCTCAAGCAGCACAGCTGCATCGATGCAGCGCTGGGCGCTTTGCTGGCGCTGGCGCTGGATACCGCGTTCAGCCGTATGATGGACACCAACGATCTGCCGCAGATGCGCCGCATCTGAATCTCTATAAAAAGGAAATGCGCTGTCATCAGGGGCAGCGCATTTCTTTTTTTGTTCAGAACAGATCCTCCGGCAGGCAGACATCCTGCTTTGGCACCTTTGCCCAGGAAAAGTCCTTGATCAGGCTTTCCGGTGTGCGGGGCGCAGGCTCCGGCTGCAGGCCGTAGGCGTAGGCAAGCTTTCCCACGATCTCCTGCGCGGTATACTTTTCCCGCAGGTTTTCCAGACTCTGGTCGCCGTCGCGCTTGGAGAGCCGCCGCCCATCCGGGGCCAGCAGCAGCGGGCAGTGGGCAAACCCCGGTGCCTGCAGGCCCAGCAGGCGGTACAAATACAGCTGCCGTGCCGTGGACGAAAGCAGGTCTGCACCGCGCACCACTTCGGTAACGCCCATGCGGGCATCGTCCACCACCACGGCCAACTGATAGGCGAACACGCCATCCGCCCGGCGCAGGTAGAAGTCACCGCAGTCGTGCAAAAGATTTTCGGTGTGCGGGCCCATGCAGCCATCCACAAATGTGATGTCCTCGTCCGGCACCATCAGACGGTAGGCAGGGGCCTTCTTTTTGCGTTTTTCCTCAATTTCGGCAGCGGTCAGGCCGCGGCAGGTGCCCGGATAGACCACGTTGCCGTCCGAGGTATGGGGCGCGCTGGCCGCATGCAGCTGGGCGCGGGAGCAAAAACACGGGTACACAAGGCCGCGCTCTTCCAGCTTTTTGTAGCTTGCGGTGTAGATCTCTGCGCACTCACTCTGGTAATAGGGGCCGTTCGGCCCGCCGGTGCTGCCGCCCTCGTCCCACGCAAGGCCCAGCCAGTCCAGATCCTGTTCCAGCAGGTCAGCATAGATGCGCGGGCAGCGCTCGGCATCCAGATCCTCAATGCGCAGCACGATGCGCCCGCCCTGACTTTTTGCGCTGAGCCACGCCAGCAGGCTGCAGGCCAGATTGCCAAGATGCAGCCGCCCGCTGGGGCTGGGTGCAAAGCGGCCGGTTGGCGGTATTATCTCCGATTTATCACAATGTGCTTGGTTTTGCATTGGGGGTCCTTTCAACCGCTGGACAATTTAAAATTGCCGACGCGTTCGCTTTGGCAATATCAGCGGAAATATTATTCTTAAATTTGTAACTCCGAAACGACTGCGGTCGTTTCGGAGTTACTTTTTCACGGGAAAAGTCGTAACGGGAAACGGCATGTTGCTGCTGTCGGCTTATCGCCGTCGCGCAGCGACTATAAATCGGCGGAACACAAAAAATCCTCTAGCGGAGCGACTTGGATTTTTTGTATGGAGCCCAACTGCTTTGGGGTTACTAGGGGCGAGCAGCCCCTAGTTTGCAACGGCAACGACCGCGGCCAGCGGCCGAAACAGGGAGGAGCTGTTGGGGCAGCGGCCTGCAGGATGCGAGTGCCGCGCAAGGCACAAAGCAGACGCAGGGAGCCGCAACCCGCCGCCTCCCGCGCCTCGAAAGTAGCGGAGACCTTGCCGCGCTGAACACGCGGCATTTGCTGCGCAAACCGGTCTGGGGCTTTCATGTCCTGCGGGCACCGCCGTCCTTTCTGGTTCTCTTTTGGCACGCAAAAGAGAACGTACCCGGCGGTAATGCTTTTTACAAAAGGCATGAAACTTGATCCACGCGAATATGCTCTGCACAGGAAGCCGCTTTTTCCCTATTATAGTTGCCCGTTCACCAAAGGTCAACAGACCACCCGGCCAAGCCGCCGCTCCACCGCCTGCCGCACCTCCGGCGCGCGGATGCCGTACACGATCTGCACATCGCAGCCGCTTTGCACCACACCGCTGCAGGGCAGGGCTTTCAGGGCCTGCTCCTTGACGAAGGCCGGGTCGTTCACCGTGACACGCAGGCGGGTAAAGCAGTTGTCCACCGTGCGGATGTTCTCCCGCCCGCCAAAGGCTGCAATGAGCTTTTCTATTCCCTGCTCGTCCAGCGGCAGGGCCTTTTCCGGCCGGGACGGCTCTTCCGGGCGGCGGCCCGGTGTGGGCAGGTCCAGCGCCTTGATGAGCACAGTGAACACCACAAAATACACCGCGATCTGGGCAAGGCCCAGCAGATACAGCACCGGGTAGTTCGTGCGGGCCGCACCAGCAGAAAGGTTCATCACAAGCGACCCCAGAAGGTTCGAGGTAAACGCCGTGACTCCGCACAGGTGCAGCAGCACGATGAAGATGCCGGAGATGGCTGCGTGCGCCAGCCACAAAACCGGCGCCGAGAAGCAGAACAGAAAATCCAGCGGCTCCGTAATGGAAGCCAGCGATGCCGTAAAGGCCAGCGGCAGCAGCTGAAGGGCAGTCTTTTTGCGGCTGCCCCGCCGGGCACAGAAGATGAATGCCGCCGCAATGCCAAAGTAGCCGAAGGTCTTGGTAAAGCCGGTGTACATCCACACGATGCCATCCGAAAACGGCAGGCCGAGGTTATATTCGGTCATCATGACCACATAGGCACCGGTATAGGTGACGCTGCCCACCATAAGCTGACCGCCCAGCTGCGAGAACTGGAACGGCATATACACCAGATGATGCAGCCCTGTAGGGATGAGCAGCCGTTCCAGAAAGCCGTACAAAAACAACCCGATATTGCCGGAAGCGGCAATGAAGCCGGTGACGGCCGCAATGGCCTTCTGGATAGGCGGCCAGACAAAGCAGGCCCCACAGCCCAGCACCGCCGCCAGTGCCGCCACGCAGGCAAAGGACCACCGCACGCCGGAGAACACACCGCCCAGAATGCCGCGGTGGGCTTTTTCGCAGGTGCGGTCATACACAAAGGCGGTGAGCAGGCCCAGCAGAATGCCGCCGAACACGCCGGTGTCCACAGTCTGGATGCCCAGCACCATGGTCTGGCCTGCGCTGTACAGGCCGGTAAGCGCATCCGGCTGCGCCAGCAGGCCCAACTCGGTCAGCGTTACATTGCCCGCTGTCAGGTAGACAAGATAGCTCATCAGGGCGATGAACGCCGCCTGATGCTTTTCCCGCTTTGCCAGCGCCGCCGCAAGACCGGTGCAGAACAGCACGCTCAGATTTGAAATGACCGCCGTGAGGCATTTGTAAATGATCCTGCCCGCCAGCTGCACCGGCTCCCACCGCAAAAAGGGCAGCACCCCGGCCAGCGGCGCACTGGTGAGCAGTGCGCCCACCACCAGCAGCAGGCCCGCCGCCGAAAGATAGCTCAGCGGTGCCAGCATTGCGCGGGAGAACCGCTCCAATGCGGCTGTGATGCGGTGCTTCATGGGCGTTTCCTTCCTTTCCGGCTGACGTGGGCAGACACTATACTTGTAGTCAACCGATTTTTGCAAAAAATGTCAAGAATGCAAAGTTCCCAAAAATGCGTTTCTTCTTTGTGCAGTGTGCATATTTCCCGCTTGAAATTCGTTCTGCGCTGTCCGATTGACAACCGCCGCGGCAGAACGTATACTTAGGGTGTATCGTTTTGAAGTGCTGCGGCCCGGCTGCGGCACCGCTCAAGGAGGACACTACTATGAAATTGAGATATGCCCGCATCCTCTCGCTGCTGCTCTGCGCAGCGCTGGCCTGCAGCATTCTGGCAGGCTGCAGCGGCTCAACCGCCAGCAGTTCCGAAGCGCCAAGCTCTGCCAGCAGTTCTGCAAGCTCCGCTGCTTCCGGCGAAGACCTGCCTGATTCCACCACCCGGGCCGACACCTCCGGCCTGAACCCCGGCGATTTTGACGAGAACTCCATCTTCTCCATCACCGGCACCGCTGCCGCCTTTGAGCCTTGTCTGGGCTGGGGGCCGGGTGTTTCCGGCTGCTCGCTCAAATCGGTGATCGCAGCGGCATCCCTGCTGCAGTGGGCAGAAAACGCCCGCCTTGCCTCCCGCACCCCGGAAGCCGTGCAGGAAGCTTTCTACAGCTGGTACGACACGCTGGACGCTGATGAGCAGGAAAGCTTTGCCGAGGCCTGGACGATGATCGAACCGGACGCGCTGAGCCTTTTGAGCGACAAGGACAGCATGGCTGGCCGCATTGAGGATGCCGGCCTTGACCCGGACACCCTGCCCGGCTGCACCCTGAAGAACTGGCAGGCCCTGCAGACCGTGCTGGACGACTGCGTGCCCGCAGTGGGCCAGTAAACCCAACATAAAAAGAAGCTGGCCGGGCTGGTCAGCTTCTTTTTGTTTTTGCGGAAAAGGCCGGGGCCGCCTGCGGCATCAGACTTTCTTCAGCACATACTGGCGGGTGCCCATGCCGATCTTTTCGGCCTGCTCCAGCGTGGCCTTCCACTCGATGTTGGGGTTGGAATCCTTGAAGTTGTCGTGGTGGCAGTTCCAGCCGGGCTTTGCAAGGTTCTGGCCCAGCTGGCTGTTGGGCAGGGGCTGTGCGTTCAGGCAGGCATCGGCACAGGCCTGATCCAGCGCCACGGGGTCAAAGGAGGCGAACATGCCGATATCCGGCAGGATGGGGGCATCGTTCTCGCCGTGGCAGTCACAGTTGGGGCTGATATCCTGCACCAGGCTGATGTGGAAGCAGGGGCGGTCTGCACAGACGGCGGCGGCGTACTCTGCCATCTTGCGGTCCAGCTCCTCGTTGGCGCTGCTGTCGATGGAATAGATGGCATCGAAGTTGCAGGCACCGATGCAGCGGCCGCAGCCCTTGCACTTTTCGTAATCAATGACCGCTTTGTTGTTCTCGTTGTAGCGGATGGCATCGGAGCCGCACTCCTTGGCGCAGCGGTGGCAGCCGCGGCAGAGCTCCTCCTGCACGGCGGGCTTACCGGAGGAGTGCTGCTCCATCTTGCCCGCGCGGGAACCGCAGCCCATGCCGATGTTCTTGATGGCCCCGCCGAAGCCAGTCGCTTCGTGGCCCTTGAAGTGGGTCAGGCTGATGAAGATGTCGGCATCCATAATGGCGCGGCCGATCTTGGCGGTCTTGCAGTATTCGCCGTTGGGCACGGGCACCTCAAGCTCATCGGTACCGCGCAGGCCATCGCCAATGATGATCTGGCAGCCGGTGGTCATGGGCCAGAAGCCGTTTTCCTGCGCGCAGCTCAGGTGCTCCAGCGCGTTCTTACGGCTGCCCGGGTACAGCGTGTTGCAGTCGGTCAGGAAGGGCTGGCCCCCCTGCTCCTTGCACAGGTCTGCCACTACCTTGGCGTAGTTCGGGCGCAGGAAAGCCAGGTTACCCAGCTCACCAAAGTGCATCTTGATGGCCACGAACTTGCCGTCCATATCAATGCTCTTGATGCCCGCCGCAATGCACAGGCGGCGCAGTTTTTCGGTCAGGCTGGTGCCCACAGGACACCGGAAGTCGGTGTAATATACAGTCGATGCTTCCATAGGGATCTCCTCCGTTTTTGACAATTTCAGGCGCGGCACTTTCCCGCCGCCGGGTTCTCTCTTTATGGTTCCAGTATAACACAAGGCCGGGGCCGGTGCAATTGCCCCAGGGCGCAAAAAAGCCGCCCGGGCGGGCGGCTGGGGTGTTTGGGGAGCGATTTACGCAATGGCCGTGATGGCGGCCACGGCCAGGACGATCAGGCCCAGCACAATGCGGTAGAGGCCGAAGAACTTGAAGTTATGGCGCTTGACGTAATCCATCAGGAAGCGGATGGCGGCAAGGCTGACCACAAAGGCGACCACGCAGCCCACCACGAGGACAGCGATCTCGGTGCCGGTCATCGCAGCGCCGGAGAGGACGAACTTGACCACCTTGAGCAGGGACGCGCCCGCCATAACCGGGATGGCGAGGAAGAAGGTAAACTCGGCCACACAGGCACGGGACAGGCCCAGCAGCAGGCCGCCCACGATGGTGGCACCGGAGCGGGAGGTGCCCGGAATGATGGCCAGACACTGCCACAGGCCAATGATGATGGCATCGCGGTAGGTGATCTGCTCCAGTCGGCTCACGTGCGGCGCGGCGCGGCGGTTCTCCACAACAAAGAACAGCGCGCCGTACAGAATGAGCATCGCGGCAACCGTGATGTAATTGTAGAAGTGAGCTTCCATCCAGTCGTCCAGCGGGCTGATGATGAGCACCGGGATCGTGGCCGCTACCACCTTGAACCACAGGCTCCACACGCTGGGCTTGGAAATGACTCTGCCCTGCTTCATGCCAAAGGGCCACAGCTTGCCCCAGAACAGCACCACCACGGCCATGATGGCACCCAGCTGGATGACCACACGGAACATGGACATGAACTCTTCGCTTGCGTTGAATTTGATGATCTGTTCCAGCAGGATCATATGACCGGTGGACGAAATGGGAAGCCACTCGGTAATGCCCTCCACAATGCCCATCAGGATGGCTTTGATGATCTCAAAAAACGTAAGTACCCCTCCTTGTGCACAAAGGCACAGTAACTTATTTTCTTCCAGTATACCATACTATGTCTCTGCACGCACGCAGAATGCGAAAATTTTTACGCCCGCCGCCACTTTTGCCCTGCAGGCTGTTACTGCGCTGGGAAATGTGTTATACTGATGCAAAGACCCTTTTCCTTCTATTTTATCCGCAAATCAAAACAGCGTTTAAACACCCTTGGTATTTTTGTTGAATTATTCTACAACGAGGTGAATCCATATGAATATTCTGGTGATCGGCTGCGACCAGGTGGGTGCTTCCCTCATCCGCGATCTGGAACGCATCGGCCATGATATCTCGCTGATCGAAAAGGATCCCGAACAGCTCAAGCGTCTGGATGCCTTTGACGACTACAGCTTTGGCGGCACGGCTCTGGTGGGCGACCCCACCGACCCGGATACCCTGCGGCAGGGCGGCATTGACAGCTGCGATGCCGTGGCCGCTGTGAGCGAGGACGACTCGGTAAACCTGATGGCGGCACAGATCGCAAAAAGCATCTTCCGCCGTGAGAAGGTGATCTGCCGCGTGTCCGACCCGCACCTGCAGGTGCTGTACCACAAGGCTTACGAGATCGACACCATCTGCCCCACGGTGCTCACCGAGCAATCGGTGTTCCGCGCACTGGCAAAGTAAAAAGTGAGGGAAGCATATGAAAGTTTGTATCGCAGGCGGCGGTAAGGTGGGCATGTATCTGGCCCAGAGCCTGCTGGCCCACCGCCACAAAGTGACCATCATTGAACCGCAGGAAATGCTGTGCCGTTCGCTGGCCGATTCGCTGGATATCCCGGTGATCTGCGGCGATGCCATCAGCTTTGACACCATGCGCACGGCCGACGTTGCCAGCTGCGATGCCTTTGTGGCCGTGACCGGTGCGGACGAGAACAACCTTGTTGCCTGCCAGATCGCAAAGCGGGAGTTTGGCGTGAACCGCACTGTGGCCCGGGCCTCCAACCCCAAGAACCGCGAGCTGCTG
>OGJJ01002773.1_pt1 | contig 10716 bp, 8 predicted proteins | sample 1572081 | NCBI WGS metagenome assembly OGJJ01 (sample SAMEA2582122, study PRJEB24529) | metagenome | biome: Human gut stool | place: China | collected 2011
GTAGAGCGGGAAATGTCCATTTGAGCGGCACACTGCTCGTGGGTTTGCTGCTCCAGGTCAACCAGCCGGATGACCTCGTACTTGTCCAGCGTCAGCAGGATCGGCTCGGTATTCTCGCACCCGTTGGGACAGAATGTATCGACCTGTGGTACGCCACAAATTTGACGGCACCGTGGCGGTCTTGGCATGGGAGCTTTCCTCCCTTTGTATTCGGTATATTCCGATTGTAGCACTTTGAGCAGAAAAAAGCAATTTTTTCAAAAGCTGCTACATTTTCCGTCCTCATATGTGTGCCGGCTGATATTCGGAGTCGAATGCTACATGTGAGCCTTGTTCGTAATGCCCACCGATCATGACCGTAGCGGCAGTCACAGCATCCACATGAAAGCGTTCCCGGTAATGCTTGCATTTTCGTAAAAAAACGTTATAATTGAATCAGTTAAATCAAAGGAGGTATCAAATCATGAAATCACATAAATACTGGTCCTTAGGCGCACTTTTCTGTATGTTGGGATGCATTTATTCTGGAATCAAAAAATCTATGACTGCGCATAAATACTTTGCCTATTCTTCATTGCTTTGTATGGGCATGTCCATTTATTCCGGTCACAAACTGGTTTCTCCAAAGAAGAAAAAAATCACTAAATCAAATAATAGTGAGAATAGTTAAACAAAAAATTTCCTTTATTCATCAAAGACAAAGTTGCTGGAGAATTTTTTCTCCAGCAACTTTCTTTATCTTTAAGCCATTGAAATACAATACTGTCCAATCAGCTTCATCCAACTATTATATTTCAATCACAAAGATGCGCAGCTTCGAATACTTTTAACTTTTTTAGAAGAAATTTGAAAAATTCTGCGAAAATTTCCGGGAACGTGTTCTCTTATACTATAGGAGGGTTAAAAGCCTCCGAAAAAGAGAATAGCGTCCTCTGTTTGTACCGCATTGGGGAAGCAGCGCCACGACCGGAAATTCGCGAGCGTGCCAAGGTGCGAGAAAACATACTACACTGGCCGTAAGGCCATTGTAGGGCACAGCGCCGGGAAAGGTTGCCTGTCTGGAATTGCAGAGGGAGAAAAACGCACAGCTATAACGACAGATCGTGCCGTGGAAAGATTGCTTCTCTTTCCACGGTATTTTTGTATCGTTATAGAATGACGTTTACCCAAATTTCAAACAGACAGAGGTGTTTTATATGGGATATTCGCGTAAAGACGTTGAGAAATCAAAGATGAATGCTAAGAAGTTTGTCCGGTATCAAGAAGGAGCTGAAAAATACAGTCTTGGCCTGACAAAATTTCAAGAACTCGCCAAGGAAGCTAAAGCTGTTTACAAAATTGACAAGGTTGCTTTGGTAAACTGTGAGATTTTTGAACGCTATCTGGAATCCTTTCATATTCTGTAATCAAAGCCATAAATTGTACATTGCTAAATTCGGAAGGGCAAATTCTGAACTTGACTTTCTGCTTCACAATAAGTATACTGTTGTCGTGGAGGGATGAGAACTGCTATGGCAAAGATGGGACGACCAAAATCCGATAATGCAAAAAAGAAATCCGTAAATGTTCGGGTGGAGGATGCCCTATACGAGCGTATCCGTTCTTATGCTGCACAACATCAAATGAGTATGACAGAAGTTGTTTTGCTGGGGCTGAATATGATTTTATCAGATCCAGAATAAGTATCATGCCCTTCTTCTTTCGAGAAGGAGAATTGATATGGCAACGACAAGAAAAGACTTGCGGGGACGTACCCTGCGCAAAGGCGAGATGCAGCGCAGCTCCGATAAACGGTATGCGTATTCCTATAAAGATCCTCTGGGGCGGCGCAAATACATCTACGCAAATGACCTTGTAACCCTTCGGGAAAAGGAAACTCAACTCACTAAAGATCAGTTAGATGGTTTGGACATTTACGTTGCAGGCAAGGCAACGGTCAACTTTGTTTTTGACCTCTATATGAGTCTGAAAACGAATCTGCGCCAGACTACCCGGAGCAACTACCTTTATATGTATGATCGCTTTGTCCGGGACACGTTTGGTAAGAAGAAAATTGCTGTGATTCGGTATTCGGATGTATTGCAGTTTTACAATTATTTACTGGACAAGCAAGACTTGCAGGTGAATACATTGGAGAGCGTTCATACACTTCTTCATCCCACTTTTCAGTTGGCGGTTCGAGACGAAATTATTCGGAAGAACCCCACCGATGGTGTGCTGACAGAGATAAAGAAAAGCTCCGAACAAACTACCGGTGTACGCCATGCTCTGACGATTCCACAGCAGCGGGCGTTCATGGAGCATATCGCCAATCACCCGGTCTACTGCCACTGGTGGCCGCTGCTTACGGTGCTGCTGGGAACGGGCTGTCGCATCGGTGAAGCATTGGGCTTGCGCTGGGATGATCTGGATTATGAGCGGCGTACTATCAACATCAATCATAGCCTAGTTTATTACCCGGTAGGAGAGAACCGCAGTTCTATTCAGCATATCTCAAAGCCTAAAACGAATGCTGGCATTCGGACAATTCCGATGCTTGATGCCGTGAAAGATGCCTTTGAAATGCTGCGGGAAGAGCAGAAAGAGTCTGGCTGGAACGATGTTGAAATTGACGGAATGACAGGATTTGTCTTTTGTAGCCGTTTCGGCAATGTCCCCAATCCGCAATCTGTAAATCGTGCTATCAAGCGAATCATTGCAGATTACAATGCGGGCGAAGAAGTGGCATCAAAGAAACAGCACCGTAATGCGGTTTTGCTTCCAGACTTTTCTGCACACAATTTGCGTCACACATTCTGTACAAGGCTTTGCGAAAAAGAGACCAACCTGAAGGTTATCCAATCTGTTATGGGGCATAAAGACATCCAGACTACGATGGACATTTATGCCGAAGCAACCGAACAGAAAAAACAAGAATCGTTTGAACGATTGGCTGCAACACTGGATGTTTTTTAATCAGCGAAGAAGTGCTCTACTGAGTACTTCTATTGACAGCAAAAATTCACTACTGACATCAAAATGACAGCAACTAGAAAGTGATTACTGGATAATCACGAAGGGTCACGAATATTTGGAAGGCACACAAAACCGTGATAGTAAAGCATCACGAAGCATTGTGAAGTGATTCTAAATATAATCCCCACGATGAAGCCCATTGACTAAAAAGCATTGATTTCACGCCTTTTATCAACCCAGTTTGGCTGATTTGACACCACATTGACACCAAACTTGTGCAGAAAAGGCTTTACAAGAAAGCAGAGAGTTATCCTTTTACGGATGACTCTCTGCTTTTTTGTTTATGTAGTTGTGCATTTCTGCGCGGAAGTAATGAGGTGATACCATTCACAGCTTTTACATTCCGGCAGGTCGCCGCAGGCAGGAACGCCGGTATCTGGGTCATCGGGGCAATTATAATAATCATATTTCCAATCCATTTTGAAAGTTCCTGTTAAAATGTGCATTATAAGAATTGCCTACTCTCACTCGGCTGTTCTCTCTGTCTGACGGGGCTTACTCGGATTCAACGGGTTCCATCTTCTGCATCTGCTCATGGTAGACGACCGCATCCCCGCCGGTGCCAAGCTGTACTAAGCCATCCCGCCGGCGCGTAAGCCCCCCTGTAATAAAGCAACACCCCTCTCAGCCTGTGCTGAGAGGGGTGTTTTGTTGCTCATTGGGCGTCAGCGGTTCAGGAACTGCAGGGCCAGTGCAAGCACCAGCATGTGTACAGGGTAAAATGCATAGCAGAAGTATTGGAACCACCGGCTGTGGTATCCCTGCCGCCCGCGGTACAGCCAGATGGGGACGAGCGCCAGCAGCGCAAAGCCCTGCTGGCAGATCTCAAACGAAGCGCCGAACAGCTGCACAGGGTACATCAGGCCGCCCAACATCTCGACATTGAGCCAGTACAGCGCGAGCAGCTGCCCTGCCAGGCACCACCATGCCCGACCACGGAAGAAGTAGAAAACCAACACCGTCAGCACGCCGACAGCGTAGTAATCGACCATGCAGAGGATTCCCAGCACCGCCCCCGCCAGAATGACGCCGACTGCGGCCGCCGCAAACAGGGCAGGCTTCTGCTTTCGGCGCACCGTTTCCAGCAGATGCACCCCCAAAAGACCCATCAGCAGCGTCCAGATCACATTCTGGTGTACCGGGTAAAACCATGTCCCGCCGCACATCAGATTGAACGGGATCTCGGACAGCACGGCGAAAACCAGCATCCGCAGTGCGTACTTCCGGAAGCTGCGGGTGTGGAAGTATCCCTCCACCGCCATAAAGGCAAAGATGGGGTAAGCCAGTCTGCCTGCACAGGTCAGCCACTCCTGCGCAGGCAGCAGTGTGGCCCAGAGGTGGTCCATCAGCATAAGGGTCATAGCCAGAATGTGCAGGCCCGCCGTGCTGATGTCAAAGCGGCCTGCGCCGGAGAAAAGGTTTTTCTGATTCGTCATACGGTCATTCCTTTACAGTTGTTGATTTGCGGTGCGGCGGCATCAGTCGATGCTTTGACATTCGACTGCGACCTTTATCACGCCGTCCCGTTTGTTTTCAAACAGGTCGTAGGCCTCCTCGATCCTGCTCAGGGGGTAAGTGTGGGTGATGAGCGGTTCCGTATTCAGCTTGCCCTCTGCGATGAGGCGCAGCGTTTCCTCACAGTCGCAGCCATCGACACCGCCCGTCTTGAAGGTCAGGTTCTTGCCATACATCTCCGGCAGCGGCAGGGTCTGCGCCGCGTCATACAGAGCGACCACCGTTACGATGGCGTTGGGTCTTGCGCACTCCCACGCAAGGCGGAAGGTGGAGGATGCGCCCGCGACCTCCAGCACCACATCGGCACCGCCGTGCGCGCTGTTGGCCTGCACAAAGGCAGCACACTCCTCCGGTGTGACCGTCAGCACCTCGGGATACTGTTCCCGCAGAAAGCGGATGCGGCCGGGGTCCTTTTCGCAGACGATGATCCGCTGCGGCTTTTTGAGCATAACACAGAGCAGGGTGCATATTCCCGTGGGCCCGGCGCCGATGATGAGGACGGTGTCCTCCTCGGTGATCTCAGAGATGCGCGCCGCCCAGTAGCCGGTGGCAAGAACATCGCCGACTAGCAGCGCCTGCCGGTCGGTCACGCCGTCAGGAATCCTGTTCAGCCCGGTGTCGGCAAAGGGGACCCGCACATATTCAGCCTGCCCGCCGTCAATGCGGCAGCCGAGTGCCCAGCCGCCGTTTTTGTCGGTGCAGTTGTTCACATAGCCCTTCTTGCAGAAGAAGCACTCCCCGCAGAAGGTCTCAACATTGACCGTCACGCGGTCCCCCGGTTTCACATGGGTCACCGCAGCGCCGACAGCCTCAACGATGCCCACCATCTCATGACCGACCGTGATGCCCGGTACGGCGCGGGGCACGCTGCCGTGCTTGATGTGCAGATCACTTGAGCAGATGCTCGCCAGTGTCACCCTGACGATGGCATCGCGCGCATCTTGCAGCACCGGCTTGGGCTTTTCCCGGCGCTCAAATTTCCCTTTCGAGACATAGGTATAGGTCTGCATTGCTTTCACCCTTGCTTTCTGAAGGCCGCGGCCCTATTCCCGCCACAGACCTTCGACTTTTCTGCTCCTATTATAGCAAGCCCGGCGCTATTTTGCAAAGGCTGCGCAGAATGGGAAAATTCACCCCGTCCGGCGCTGCGGAGCTGTTCAAGACGATGATGGAAAAATACCGGGAGTAAGCCCTATAAAAAACAGAGAGCGGCCCGCATAGAGACTGCTCTCTGTTTTTTGGTACTCTTACATCTGTGCAAGGGCCTCCTGCTCATGAAAGATGCGGATCGCCTGCCGATAGCTGAAGATGAAGTAGACGATCTCAGCTGCTGCCGTCAGCAGCCAGGAGAAGGGATACAGCAGGTACAGCGAGGGGATCGTGTGAAAATGCGCAAAGATCGTGTAGACCCAGATCACGCGGAACACACAGGAGCCCAGAATCACAATGACGGTCGGGCCAACGGTTTTGCCCAGCCCGCGGGAGGCGGCGATCGTGCAGTCCATAAAGGCGGAGATGCAGTAGGCAAGCCCCATGACCATAATGCGCTTCATGCCGGCGTCGATGACAGCGCTTTCGGTCGTGAAGAGCATCAGAAACTGGCGGCCGAACACCAGCAGCCCGCCGCCCAGCAGAAGGCCCACGCCGAAGGAGTAGGCCAGCGAGATAAAATAGCTTTTCCGCATCCGGTCCAGCTTGCCGGCGCCGTAGTTCTGGCTCATAAAGCTGGCGCAGGCCATATAGAAGGCCGCCATCGCGTCATAGATCATCGCATCGGCGTTGGCGGCAGCCGAGTTGCCCTTGACCATCAGCGAATCGAAGGAGTTGACGCCCGCCTGAATAAACAGGTTGGCGATGGCAAAGATCGCGTTCTGCAGGCCCGCCGGTATGCCCAGCATCAGGATACGCTTTGTAGTGCCGAGGTCGAGCCGGATACTGTGCAGATCCAGCGCATAGCAGTCCTCCACCTTGGTGAGAGCGTGCAGGATCAGCCCGGCCGACAGGCACTGGGCAATCGTGCTGGCAAGCGCGACACCGGCCACATCCAGATTGCAGATGATGACAAAAAACAGGTTGAGCAGGATGTTGACCACACCGGCCACGGACAGGTAGGCCAGCGGCTTTTTTGTCTCGCCGATGGCGCTGAACACCGCATTGCCGTAGTTGTAGAGCGCCAGCGCCGGCATGCCCAGAAAATACACCCGCAGGTAGAGGATTGCGCCGGGCAGCAGATCCTCCTTCGTGTTGAGCAGCCGCAGCAGCGCAGGCGAGCCGAACAGCCCCACGGCCAGCAGCAAAATACCGGCGAGCAGGCTGACCACCAGCGCCGAATGGACGGTTTTGCTGACATCCTTGGGGTGGCGGGCACCATAGTACCGCGCAACCAAGACATTGACGCCGTTGCTCAGGCCGATGAGAAAGCCGGTGAAAAGAGTGACAAAGGTGGAGGTAGAGCCGACGGCCCCCAGTGCGGTCGAGCCTGCAAAGCGGCCCACCACGGCGACATCGGACATGTTGAAAAGGATCTGCAGCAGGTTGGACAGTGCCAGCGGCAGGCTGACGAGCAGGATCTGTTTGGCCAGCGGGCCCTCGGTCATGGATTTGGATTTTGCTTGGCAGCTCATGATCTGGTTATACTTCTCCTATTTATAAGAATGGGGCGGCCGTTACATGCTGTGGTCGGCAAAGATCGGGTCGTCCTGCCACAGGACCACCCTGCCCGCTGCGCGGGTCTTGTTCATGTCAATCAGTCTCTGGTTGCTTGATCCGCGGAACCGCAGCGAAATATCATACTGGTCCTGCACAAAATCGCCGTCCACCAGCACATCAATATACTGCAGGAACTCATCGGTGACCTCACAGCGGCCGGGGCCGGGCTGCCAGATCTCATGCTCCAGATTGTTGCCGGTATAGCACCAGATCGTTTTGTTCGGGTAAAGCGCCTTGACATTTTTGACAAAGGGCAGCAGCTCGCGCTGGTTCTCCGGCTCAAGCGGCTCACCGCCCAGCAGCGACAGGCCGTTGATGTAGCCGGGTGCCAGACTTTCAAGGATCTCGTTGCGAACCTCCTTGGTGAAGGGCGCACCATAGCCAAAGTCCCATGCCACTGCATTGAAGCAGTTGGGGCAGTGGCGGCGGCAGCCCGATACAAACAGGCTGGTGCGCACGCCCTCGCCGTTGGCAATGTCACAATATTTGATCGTAGCGTAATTCATAGCGGTTCTCCTGCGGGCCATCCCTGCCCTGCCTTGTACAGTGTTACCCAATATCTTGTATGTATTGGGGCATACTACCCCAAAACCTCAACCAGTATACCAGTTTATCCGGTACAATTCAAGCGGGACTTTCTGCGGGCTATATCAATATTATGCGATACATCGTTATGCAGGGTAGAACCAACCAAAATAGCTAAAATTTCCGCCTGATTTTTGGCATCTCTGTTTTTGAACGATGAAACGATGAAAACGGAACATTTTGTTAAATTTCACACTTCACCCACTATATATTGTGGTTTTACCGATTGACTTTTGCAGCCCGGTGCGGTATGATAGTCTTGCTCGCAAAGCGGGCTTAGTACGATTTGACAAGATATACGATTTGTACTGTACGCACCCTGTCTATTGATTGCAAAAAGAGGAGTTACCATGAAGATCATCAAGCGCAACGGCAGCGAGGCTGTCTTTGACATTACCAAAATCATTTCGGCCATCACAAAGGCAAATAAGGTCGTACCCGAAGCCCAGCGCTTGACGAAGCAGCAGATCATCGAGATCAGCGACCATGTGCAGGAGGTCTGCTATAACCGCAGCCACGCCATGAATGTTGAGGAGATTCAGGACCTTGTGGAGGACGCCATTATGGCGACCGGCGCCTACGAGGTTGCGCGCCGCTATATCACCTACCGCTATGTCCAGAGCCTCAAGCGCACCCACAACACGACCGATGACAAGATCCTCTCGCTGATTGAGTGCAACAACGAGGAGGTCAAGCAGGAGAACTCCAACAAAAACCCGACCGTCAACAGCGTCCAGCGCGACTATATGGCTGGCGAGGTCAGCAAGGACCTGACGATGCGTATGCTGCTGCCGCCGGAGGTCGTCAAGGCGCATGAGGAGGGCATCATCCACTTCCACGACGCCGATTACTATGCCCAGCACATGCACAACTGCGATCTGGTCAACCTTGATGACATGCTGCAGAACGGCACCGTCATCTCCGGCACCCTCATCGAGAAGCCGCATTCCTTCTCCACCGCCTGCAATATCGCAACCCAGATCATCGCACAGGTCGCGTCCAGCCAGTACGGCGGCCAAAGCATCAGCCTGACCCATCTGGCCCCCTTTGTTGACATCAGCCGCAAGAAGATCCGCCGCGATGTCGAGGCCGAGATGCAGGATCTGGGCATCGACCCCGGCGAGGAGAAGCTCTCCGAGATCGTTGAAAAGCGCCTGCGCGAGGAGATCAAGCGCGGCGTGCAGACGATCCAGTATCAGGTCGTAACACTCCTCACCACAAACGGACAGGCACCATTCGTTACCGTTTACATGTACCTCGACGAGGCAAAGAACCCGCAGGAGAAAAAAGACCTTGCGATGATCATCGAGGAGACCTTAAAACAGAGATATCTTGGCGTTAAAAATGAAGCCGGTGTATGGATCACACCGGCATTCCCGAAGCTGATCTATGTTCTCGATGAGGACAATATCACTCCGGATGCGCCGTATTACTATTTAACAGAGCTTGCGGCAAAATGTACCGCAAAGCGCATGGTTCCGGACTACATCTCCGCGAAGAAGATGCGGGAATTAAAGGGCGATGTGTATACATGCATGGGCTGCCGTTCCTTCCTGACCCCGGACCGTTCCTATGTAAAAGGAAACCTTGCGAATGCAGGAAACTACCGGGAAGGCGAGCGCAAGTATTATGGCCGCTTCAATCAGGGCGTTGTAACGGTCAACCTCGTTGATATCGGACTCAGTGCAAGAAAAGACATGAACAGGTTCTGGGAGATCTTTGATGAGAGAATGGAACTCTGCCACCGCGCAATGCGCTGCCGCCACGAGAGATTAAAAGGAACCTTATCCGACGCGGCTCCGATCCTCTGGCAGTATGGCGCGCTTGCCCGCTTAAAGAAAGGTGAGACCATCGACAAGCTCCTGTATGACGGATATTCCACACTTTCCCTTGGCTATGCAGGCCTCTGGGAGTGTGTATACAGCTTAATCGAGAAGAAACTGACTGAGCCGGAAGGAAAGAAACTCGGTCTTGAGATCATGCAGAAGTTAAATGACTACTGCGCGAAGTGGAAAGAAGCGGAGAATATCGATTACAGCATCTATGGAACCCCGCTGGAGTCCACAACCTACTCTTTTGCGAAGAGTCTCCAGAGACGTTTCGGTATCGTAAAGGGCGTAACCGACAGAAACTACATCACGAACAGCTACCATGTACATGTAACGGAACCGATCGACGCCTTCAGTAAGTTAAAATTAGAGTCTGAATTTCAGGCACTGTCCCCGGGCGGAGCGATCAGCTACGTGGAAGTTCCGAACATGCAGGATAATATCCCGGCTGTTCTTCAGGTCATCCGCTACATCTATGACAATATCATGTACGCGGAGTTAAATACGAAGAGCGATTACTGTCAGGTATGCGGCTACGACGGCGAGATCAAGATCATCGAGGATGACGGAAAGCTCGTATGGGAATGCCCGCATTGCGGAAACCGTGACCAGAGCAAGCTCAACGTTGCAAGACGTACCTGCGGATACATCGGAACACAGTTCTGGAATCAGGGCAGAACACAGGAAATTAAGGAAAGGGTACTGCACCTGTAATGAATTACGGAGAGATCAAAACATGTGATATTGCAAACGGTGAGGGAGTCCGCGTGTCCCTCTTTGTGTCCGGCTGTACACATCACTGTAAAAATTGCTTTAATGATGTGGCGTGGGATTTCGGATACGGAAAGCCGTTTACGGAAGAGACGGAAGAAATGTTATTAAAGGCGCTGGAGCCGGATTTTGTAGATGGACTTTCGCTTCTCGGTGGAGAACCCTTTGAGCCGGAGAATCAGCGGGCACTTCTCCCGTTCTTAAAGAAAGTGCGTGAGAGATTCCCGAAGAAAAATATCTGGTGCTATACCGGCTATCTTTTCGATAAAGAGCTTCTCGGTGAGAGCCGGGC
>OGJJ01002780.1_pt1 | contig 10704 bp, 8 predicted proteins | sample 1572081 | NCBI WGS metagenome assembly OGJJ01 (sample SAMEA2582122, study PRJEB24529) | metagenome | biome: Human gut stool | place: China | collected 2011
TGAGTTTGTCATTTACTGCAGCTTCAGTGACTCCTGTGTACAGCTCTCCGGTAAGGAGAAAGAGGCAACGATGTCCAGGACTATACAGAAAAATACTCAGAGAAAAGGAGAACAGTATAATGGAAATATCAAAAGAATCATTAGAAAATTTATTGGAAAGAACCGGTCTTAACGGTATTACAGAAGTGTTACTCCCCCACTTACGGAAAATGGAGAGGCGCCATAAAGAGCAAATGAATCCGCCGAAGTATATGTCCGAGTTCTGCGGCAGATTATCTTTTATAAAAATGGTTGAGGATTAGCTTATGATGACGACTTTTCATCGCATAAAAATCACAGACAGAGATGGCAGTATAATCTATGATGACCTGATATATAGACTGCCATTAAAAGAATACGCAGTACAGCACAAGTGTACGGAAATATATATCTTAGACCTAAAATATATGTTATACCGAAAAAGATATTGACAGTAAGGCTGCAATGATTATGGGCCTCCAGGCGGCGCGTACCTGCAAGGCAAAGCGTGCCAGTGCTAAATGGCAGTGGCACGCTTTGCCTGATATTTATAATCCCGGAAATATTATACACAAATGCAGAGGGGTATGTTACCCTCTGCTGTTATAAAAGGCCCATTGGAGTAAAGGAACGAAAAAAAGACTTGCCTGTGGTAATGCAACTATCAATATCAGGAATTTTTGCGTAAAAGGTACTATCTTTTTTGCTAATAATTGTAGTATACGTATATTGCATTTCTTTCCCCTCACTATTTCTTATTTACTAATCTCTTTTAATTAAATGGTAACTCTTCATCATACATGCTATTTACAACCGGAATTTTGTTTAATCTACCATATAAATTATTCAATATAATTTCTCTCTTTTCACTAGATTGCGAAACCAAAAAATTATAAAAATTTTTAACCTCTACCACGGGTATTTCTTTCCCCGTATAATACTTATAATTTGATTTTATAAAGCAAGAAATAAGCACATAATTATTAGATATATACATTTCTAAAGCATTATCTCGAAGAACTTTTTTCATTTTTTCTATAATAATACCTATATCTTTTTCCACAATTAATGAATCTTTTATCATCGATATAGAATTTTTTAAATCCTCTGCAAACGTTCGATAAATGTTCTTCTGCTCCCTTGAAAAGTCGAATGTCTCCATAGCCTGATTTGAAATTTCATCTTGAATTGTTAAAAAGGAATTTATTCTTTTTTGTGGCGAAATTTCTATCATTTTCCTTAGCAATTCTGTATACTTAAATGAGTTCATTTCATACTTTGCCAATAAATTTTTAATCAAATATCCCACAAAAAAAATCTCTGTCTGGCTATTATAAACACCTGAATATAGCTCTTCAGGTTTCTGAGATACTGGCCAATTCAAATATATGCTGTTTTCCTCGTTGCCAACTTCATTAACATTTTTTCCAAAACCGAAATCTATCAGTTTGACCGTTCCACTATCATCAATAAGTACATTTTCCGGTCGTACATCTCTATGCAAAATGTTGTTTTTTTCTAAATATGCAAAAGCATTTATTAGCTGAACAAATATAGAATTAATTTTATCAGTATCTTCCTCTTTAAAGTATTCATCTATATTTTTTCCTTCTACATATTCCATTATAATATAGCCTGTACTATGTTCAGGAAAAAGATAATAATCAAATATCCTAACTATGTTAATATCATAAATAGCATACATAATCTTTATTTCATCTATAAATCTATTGTAAAATTCTTTTTCATATTGTTTCTGCATTGGCGAATACTTTTTACACACAAAAAACTTATTAAGCATTGTATCCTGCATCAGTATCGTTTTTCCTGTTCCTCCCGATTTCAACGCTCTAACAAACTCATACTTCCTATTTGTAGGGAAATCAACAATCTCCCCTTCTTTAAATTCCGAAATAAACTTTGGCATCTTTATACCTCTTTTTACAAATCAATTATTTACGCCACTGCGTTTGCATTAATCTTATCAATTACACTCTTTATCCCCATCCACACTGACATATCAGTGAAAATATCCACAATGCTTCCCTGATCTGTAAACGGAGATTCTTGAAGAACCGACAAATCTTTCATCATGCCATTATGAACAATATACTCCACAATCTGATTAACAAAATATATCTGTCTGCTATCCAAATTCGCATTATCAAGATATTCAGAGAAAGCCTCTTTTGCGGCATTCATATCCAATCCCACAATCTCTCTGACAAATTCACCCAGCGGCTTTTCACCATACTCTGCTTCATAATCTTTTTTTGTTCCAATTTCTTTCCAAAGGATTTCTTCCAAAGTATCTATATCCGTGGTGGTCAATGGCTTATTTGTCTTTAACTTTGCAATGACAATATTATCCTGATGCTGACGAATATAATATTCTGCCTTTGCCTTATAATTCTTTAACTGATCGTCTTCCAATTCCGATTCATTCCATTCAATTGTTAGTATATCATCCTCAAAATTAGTATCATAGCGTATCGCGGTTTTAGGAATATACTTCATTAAACTACGCAGTTCTTCACGTATCTTTTCAAACTCATCAATTCCCGCACGTTCCACGTAATCAGTATGCAGTATCTTATTAATTAAATCTGTTTTCGTCTGTATTTCAGGAATATTAGCTACACTTGCAATGCCACTGACTTTTTTAATCAGGTCTCCTCTTGCTCTGGTATACTTTTCTCCAAGTAGGTATGCTAATTCAATCCCATACATAAGCGCATCAAAACGAATCGCACTCACTTCCTCCTTCTCAGGAAGTATCAAAGGCGCAACTTCTTCTTTTACAGTTAATGTATCTTCAAACGTCAGTGTCTGGTAATTGTCTTCAATGGAATAAAGTTCCACATATTTTAGATGCTGTTTTACAGCAAAATTATCCCTTGGCAGTTCACAGACTTTTTCCACCATTTGACCTACTAATCGTTTTCTATATGCTATCAAACGTTCCTTTTGAAATTCGGCTGCCTGCAGTTTATAAACCATTTCGAATTGTAAATTGAAAATGGCCCCTTGTAATGCTATCATATTCGCTGAGGGTTTCCCCTTGTTTATGCGGAAAAATTCAAAATTGCCGCAAAAATCAAATATATAAAACTTTGACTTATCCTCCCCATCTAATAATCCCGGACATAGTCTGGTTCCGCGCCCAATCATCTGACGAAATTTTGCCTTACTTAATACTTTTTTGAAAAATACGAGGTTCAGTACTTCCGGTACATCTATTCCTGTATCTAGCATATCTACGGATATTGCAATCTGTGGCAATTTCTTAGCATCCGAAAATTCGTCTATAGCTCCCTGTGCATATGACATACGATTATCTATTACCATTGCATATCCTTTAAGATTAGGATATTCCTTCTCAAACACTTCAAGAATCTTTTCTGCATGTGCGTGGTTTTTGGCAAAAATGATTGTTTTCCCTATTTTTTGTCCATAATTAATTTTAATACCCTCTGTCATAAGAATATTCAACACTCGACGTATGGTATCTTCATTAAAGATCCATGTATTCAACGCCGAAGCCTCTATGCTCTCTGGCATTGCTCCATCATCTGTTGCAAAATTTTCTTCATATTCTTCTTTATCTGCTTCCGATAAATCATCATAAACGATTCCCTGTGTTAAAAATTTCAATTCTGTTTCGACAGAGATATAATCCACCAAATAACCATCTTTTACCGCCTGGGCAAGATCATAGCCATAGGTAGGAACACCATTTTCCAATTCAAAAATCCCATAGGTATTCTTATCTATTTCGTCTTTGGGTGTTGCTGTTAATCCAACCAGAGGAGCATCAAAATAATCAAATATATCTCTATATTTGTTGTAAATAGATCTATGCGCTTCATCGCAAATCAGCAAATCAAAATGTCCACAAGTAAATAATTTACCTTCGTTATCACTTACTGTATCAATGCATTTCATCATTGTCTGATAAGTAGAAAATACACAATGCGCAGAATAGTTATCTTTTTCTTCCACCAAATTAGTACATGATAAATTCGGTAAGAGATTTACAAAACTTCGCTTAGCCTGTGTAATCAACGCAGTCCGATCTGCAAGAAAAAGAATATTCTTCACCCAACCCGCTTTTAATAAGACATCACATAAAGCAATAACCGTTCTTGTTTTACCACTTCCAGTAGCCATTACCAACAATGCTTTTCTGCGATTCTTTTTGCCAAAGCTTTCACATACTCTTTTAATAGCTTCTTCCTGATAATACCGACCCGCAATTTCTTTATTTACGGAAATGTGATCTAATCCTGTCTTCATTGACTGCAGATTAAACCATTTCTCCAAATCCCTCTTGGAATAAATTCCGGAACATTTTCGTTCGGGATACTGCCCATCAATAATATGCGTTTCAAAACCATTCGTCAGAAAAATCACCGGTCTACGATGATATTCTCTCTCCAATGCATCTGCATACAATTTCGCCTGATAACGTCCTTCCTCTACGCCCCTACCAGTTGATTTAGCTTCAATAATCGCTAACGGTCTATTCCTGTCATCATAAAGAACGTAATCAGCCCTACCACTTCCTGATCTGCTCGGTATTCCAGGAATTGGTACCTCATTCAACCAGTCCTTTCCTTCTTTCCATCCGGCATCTATCAGCATAGCATCTATGTATAATTTTCGTGTATCATATTCTGATAGATCCAAAGGCTTCGGAATATAGCTTGTCTTTTTCTCTTGTCTTCTTGCAGAAAGTTCTTCCTTCAAAGATTCATTTTCTTTTATAAGTTTTTGAAGATTAATCTCTTTCTGTTCCAGTTCGCGTTGATTTTTCTCAAATTTTTCTTTAATTTCTGCTGCTTCTTTTTGAGATTGCCTTGCTTTTTCAATTCTACATGTTATCAGTTCTTTCTTAAAACTCTGCTCTTCATAACTATCCGAATAACAATAAGCAACATAGTCTAAAAAAATAAATAGATTTTCAAGACAAAGCATAGCTTCATCCCGTCCCATTTTTTTCGTAGTGTGTGCTACATTATTTCCACAGCACCGGATATAATCCATACGTTTCCAAATATCTTGTCCGACTATTTGACGGTATTCTTCTGCATTTATAAGGCTTTGCAAATTATCCTGATAGGGCATCTGCAATTCATTGTCAACGGAATACATCCATTTCACCGCAAATTCCATTGCTCGACGACAGTTAATAATACATGCCGACGGATCCAGCAAAATGATTTTTTCTGCGGATATAGCAGTATCTGCAAATGCTGAAAATTTAGGTTCTTGCTTTAGGTAATCAAAGTTGGTCGTCATAGAATCCCCCTTACAAAGATTGAATAAACAATGGAAACGACATATTTTATATATTTTTAATAATTGTACTATATTTTTATAACAGTGTACTTAATTTGCCAAATTTTGATTTGTTGACTTGTTGGACGAATTCCGCAAACTCATTTTGAAGTTCCATTGGTGGCAACATTACAGGTATTTTCTTCAACTCAGTCTTTGTTATTGTCTTTGTTACAGCTCCATTGATACATCCAGAAATCAAAAACTCTCCATAGTCTGTGTGCAAATATTGATATAAGTATGGCATCAGAATATTATCTTTTATTCTTACCATAATCTGATTCAATCCTAGCGATACCGGTCTATTTAAGTATGGCATAACATAGTTTTGACCGGCACTTCCTATTTTACATATAATCAATTCTCCACCAAACATCTGAGACTTTTTAAAGAAGTCATATGCTTCTTTTGATACATACTTAACATCATCCGTAAAATCATTCTTCGTAAAATTCGTAAATCGAACCATCATTGCATAATCTTCTTCATCCTTCATATCCAGATGATCCACAACAACTTTGTTGGCACCATTTGAGCCAATATCTCCCATGTATTCGACAATATCAATAAATGAAACCATAGTATACCCATTGAGGTTCTCTCTTGCATCCCCAAACATCTCGACAAATCGGGCTTTGATGAGGTTATCTAGTTTTTCTAATTCTGCTTTTCTATTAGAAATAACCTCTTGTATTAAATACATTTTCTTGACTATACTCGCTTGTTCATCATTTGAAAATACAGGTATATCGAGTTCATCAATATGCTCAATTCTAATGTTATTAATATTAGCCCCAATAGCTACTTCTGATATTTTTCGTCTGTATATAGGACTTTGAAAATAGACGCTCAAATAATCGCTAAACCCTTCCTTGGGTCTAACAACCTTACAAAACGCGCCAAATGTACATTCCATATCGAATCTTATGTTTGCTGCTTTACCCACCAAGTTTTTACTTCCACTCGAAGCACAAATAAGAATATCCCCACATTTAAGATACTGTTCATCTGACACTTTACTTTTGTCTACATATACAACATCATCAAAATTTATTTTGCCCTCATCTATATTATTTGCTCTTAGTAATACTACAGAATTATCATCTAACTCATTATGCAAATCTTCTGGATTATAAGAAACTCCTCTGATTTGCCTTACAAGCGTTTTTATTTTTGTTTTTTCCATCTACATCATCCCTACAAATCCGAATTTGCTTAGGACATATATTTTTGATGTGCTGTTTTTACATTATTTTGGTTAACCATCGCATATTGCATGGTCGTGTCTATTTGTGAATGTCCTAGAATCTTTTGTACTTGTTCAATGGGCATTCCTTTGTCAATGGCCCTTGTTGCCATGGATCTTCTAAATTTATGTGGATGAATTTTTTCCAAATTTAATTGTTTTCCAAGATTTCGAAGTCTTATTTCGACTCCACTTATTTTTAAACGGTCATAAGGGGCATCCAATGTGACAAATAAAGCCTCATTATCGTCACACCGATTTTCTATATATTCTTTCAAGTGAACCTTGGCTTTCGCATCAAAGTATACTCGGCGTTCCTTACCGCCTTTACCGTATACCACACATTCCCGACCTTCTAGGTCAATATCATCTATATTCAGATTAACCAGTTCACCTACACGTATTCCTGTAGAATATAGCAAATCGATAATAGCGAGGTCTCTTCTTTCCCTGCAATGATCTCTGAGCTTCTCTATCCCTTCATCTGAAATTGTATTTTTGACAACAGTTTTCGTTTTAATTTTATGTATTCTCTTCATTGGACTTTTCAAAATATAGTCCTCTTCTTCTAACCAAGAAAAGAAACTAGAAATATTCCTTCGTACATTATCTATCGTTACATTAGAACAGTTATTGATTTTTTGATAATCAGACAAATATTCTCTTATTTCTTCTGTTGTAATTTTGCGAACAGTTGTCTTTATAGATGACAATAAATTTTGAATTGTCATTCGATAATACTTTATTGTTCGCTCTGAGCATCCCTCAATTTTCTTTGCTGCAAGAAACATTTTCAAAAACTCTTCGTTAGGTATATTGGTTTTCACAGCCTCATTCTCAGAAAAATTTCTGAGAATGACTTCCTGCAATTTTTTCATCTGAGCAATTGATAAATATTCCGACATTTCATTCAATACAGATACAATTTTTTCTTCCATGCTGGTATCTCCCCTATAGATACCAGCATCCTTCAACCAATAATTTCAAATATTTTATCCAAAGTATTTTTGCATTAATGAATCAAATAAAGTTTGTGTCTGTTTTAATGCCTTTTGAACGGCAACTTTTGATTTGTCGACTTGTTGGACGAAGCCTGTAAATTCATTTTGTAGTTCTATATCAGGAACATAAATAATTGTTGCGTTTATCTTTGAAAGTAAAAGGTTAGGCTGTGCAGATGCACTCTCAACAATATACATTTGCGTATTAACCCTGTAGCACCACTTTAGAAACACTGGATTTAACAGTTCTTTCTTAACTTTCAATAATGCTACACTTTTTTGCAATAATGTATGTTCCGTCCTCTCATCAGTTGCAATTGCAGACTTGCCAATTGTTGCTCCTGTATTAACCATAAGAAAATCTCCTATTTCAACATTGCACCGCTTATAATCCTTTTCAAATTCATCAATATTTATTTCTGGTGCTGTGTCATAGTGAACTTCATCATTATATATCTCTCTAGCACCAACATAATATCTTTCTGTCCCCTCTTCTGTTTTACAACCACCATGTTTACCATCAGTAATCTTATTGCACAATTCCTTCAATGTAGCTTTTGCAAACTCTTGCCTTGGACTATTCAATGTACCAAACATCTCGACAAATCGGGCTTTAATAAGCTCGTCTAATAATTGTAATTCATGATTTCTTTTTTCTATAATCTGTTCCAAATCATCAAACTGGCTACATATTATCCGCTGTTCTTGTATAGAAGGATACGATATTGTCATCTTTAGAATATCCTTCATACAAGGATGTTTTAGGCTAGCTCCTCGATAATATGTTGCTATTCTCTGAATGTTGCCCCTCATAAAATAATACAAATATTTATTAGATAATTGAGTAGTATCATTACTTGTCGCAATTCTGTTATCACCTGTAACAAACTTCCCTTTGTGATACTTAACTGTAGGAATCCCCCCCCAAGGAATCGCCACTATTTCTCCATCACTTATACTTTGACCAGCTAGATCTTCGTTTGTATACCCAACCTCTTTTCCTGTATATAGAATCCTTACATCACCATCTTCTACTCTTAATGAGTCTAACTCATCAGAAAGCAGATATTTATATTTTATTGTTTTAGGTTGCCAATCTTTATCAATATCATTAAATTTTTTATCCCATGTAGTCACTTTCCACAAAGGAATATTTTTTGCAACATATTCCATCTACATCATCCCTACAAATCCGAATTTATCGTTTCTTCCTTTCCATCAGTCTGCGCATATACCTATCAAATAATTTATAAATGCACTACATGATACTAACATAAACTTTGCTTCCTCAAACGTAGAAGAGGCACCACCAATATCCCCTGCATGCCTTATTCCATTTGCATCTGATGTATATCCATACAAAATAATAAAGGCTGATTTTAGTCCTGAATGTATCATTACACCATTGTCTTCAATTTTTTTCAGCATTTTCCCTAAACTGGCCTCTTTTCCCGTGATACCTGTCAATACTTCACACAATGCTTCAACAGCACTAATACTTTCTTTTATAGAATTCTCATAATCAGGTTTTTCTCTATCTGCTAAAAAAGCATTAGCTTTCGATAAGTGGTCACGAACTGGTTGATATTTACAAATAAGGGCTTCTTCAATTGATTCAATCTCATTAGTATCGCTAATAGGTGTTATTAACTCTCCAACAAATCTATAACCAATATACTCCCTTTCAAAGTATTCATTTGCTATTGCATAAATTGATTTGGCAACATATGTACTATTATATTCATTGTAATATTCATATCCTTCAGTCTCTTTTAGATACGAATCCCAATATTGAATAATTGCTTCTATTAAAGTGAGTACATCATCATATGGGTCATGTAATATCGTATTCTTAATTATTTTAAATAAATCATCGTCATCATAATCAATTCTATAATCAACAGATTCCGAATATACTGTTCCCCGTACAAATCTTATAAAATCTTGTATATATATTCGTCTATAGTATAAATCAACCCCATATACCCATCTATATAATTCATTAATCATATTCAACAGTTGTATTCTTGTTCTCTGATCAAATTCTGTTAATTGTACTTCCATATTTATAGGCTTTATCGCATTACAATCCGAAAAGCCTCCCCTTTTACTTACTTTTGCCATACTCCCTTATTCCTCCAACAATTTTTCTAATTCATCCATTTCCCGATTAATCTGTGTTTCCAAATCACGTAAGTTCTTCATAATCTCAGATGTCGGCGGATATTCTACTGCTACATATTCCGTTTCTTTATACTTATTAATGCTTAAATCATATTCCTTGTCCACAATTTCCTGTTTGGAAACTAAAAAGGATTTTTCTGTACGTTTTCTATCCTTTTCATTTTCTAAATGTTTAAACCTCGCAATGATATCCGGAATATCATTCTCTTTCACTTGTGTTCTCTTATCATCCAGACTAAAACCATCTGCTGTCATATCATAGAACCACACTGCATCGGTTCCACCATGTTCTGTTTTAGTAAAAATCAGTATTGCCGTAGACACTCCTGCATATGGTTTAAACACACCGGATGGCATAGAAATCACAGCCTCCAGTCTGTTATTTTCTACTATTTCTTTTCGAATAGCTTTATGTGCTGTGGATGAGCCAAAAAGTACACCATCCGGAACGATGCAAGCACATCGTCCACCTATTTTCAAAATACGTAAAAATAGTGTTAAAAACAGCAACTCTGTTTTCTTTGTTTTACATACTTTTAATAAATCTTCGGATACTATCTCAGCATCTAAGCTCCCCTTAAAAGGAGGGTTTGCCAATACAAGTGTATACTTATCTTTATCTGTATTTTGATCGGATAAACTATCACGATATTCAATAAAAGGATTGTCAATTCCATGTGTCATCATATTCATGGCACCGATACGGAGCATGGTCCTATCCATATCATAACCATAGAACATATGACTCATATAATGTTCTTTTTTCTGTTTGTCGTAGAATATTTCTTCCTTTCGTGTTTCCTTTAAATACTCTCCTGCGGCTACCAGGAATCCTGAAGTGCCACAAGCCGGGTCACAGATCACTTCATCTGCTGTTGGGTTCACAAGTTCCACCATCATACGAATGATATGTCT
>OGJJ01002783.1_pt1 | contig 10695 bp, 9 predicted proteins | sample 1572081 | NCBI WGS metagenome assembly OGJJ01 (sample SAMEA2582122, study PRJEB24529) | metagenome | biome: Human gut stool | place: China | collected 2011
AGGATCTGGGCTCCGATGGCTACATCTACGGCAACATCATCACCGATGGCTCCGCTGCTGAGGCATCCACCATGATGTCCGACCAGAACAAGCTCACCACGATCCGCGTGAACCCGCGTGCGCTCCCGAAGGTCGGCGATACCGTCAAGATCAAGATCGACCCGTCCAAGATGCACCTGTTCGCTCCGTCGACCGAGCTGCGTCTGAACTGAGCTGATACCGAGTAACCAACCGTTGGCTGTTTCTTCAGGGGAATATCCTTTACGGAAATCGGCTGGCGGGTGGCTGAATAAAAACTTGGCGGAAGCGCGAACTTCCGTCAACCATTAAACGAGACGTGCTCTTCCTCTCTTATCGTCTCGTTGGAGAAGCCCCGCGTCGGTGCGGGGCTTCTTTTGTTTTCCGCAAGCACGATATCGGCTTGTAATGTCTGTTTGTAGCATCGATCGCAATATTCGATCGTAATATGAGATGGATAGTGAGATTCCAGTATTGAGATCATCGCATATCGGCAGGTGAAACGGATTCGTCCATACTTGCTTCTTCGGGTAGGTCAACAGGTAAATTGTTGATTCATGGAATCTCTTGAATTGCCACAGATGGATCCCCGTGTGCTGAAAGCAACTTCCGTGAAGGCCGAAGATCCGGCTGCCTCATCTCCGGAGCCGCATGCGCTGAAAATCACCGCCGCAAGCTCGAATCCAAAGATGTTCACCCTGCCGTGGGAAAAGCCGCTGGCTACTTGGCCGGAAGACCTGCTGGCTAATCTTCCGCGTGGTATTTCCAGGCATGTGGTGCGTTTCGTGCACGTAGGCGACGAAGTGTACGCCATGAAGGAAATCACGCGCAATGTGGCGGAACGAGAATACGAGCTGCTGCGTCGCCTGCAGAAGCTGGAACTGCCGACCGTGCAGCCGATCGCCGTGGTCACAGGCCGTCATAGCCGTGAAGGCGAGCCGCTGGAAGCGATCCTTGTCACCAAGCATTTGAAGTTCTCACTGCCGTATCGTGCGCTGTTCGCGCGTAATCTGCGCCCTGATACCGCGGAACGACTGATCGACGCGTTGGCCGTGCTGATGGTGCGTTTGCATTTGGCTGGCTTCTATTGGGGCGATGTGTCGCTGTCGAACGTGTTGTTCCTGCGCGACGCCTACGCGTTCTCCGCATTTTTGGTTGATGCGGAAACCGGTGATCTGCAGATTAATCTGACGGAAGGCCAGCGCGAGTACGACGTTGATTTGGCCCGTACGAACATTATTGGCGAATTGATGGATCTTTCGTCCGGTTCGCTGCTGCCGAGCGGTGTTGACGAAATTGCGATCGGCAACCGTTTGGTGGATCGTTACCATTCGCTGTGGAGCGCGCTGACTGACACCGACAAGTTCGGTCCGGACGAAATGTGGAAGATCGAGAAGCGCGTCAACAAGCTCAATGAGCTTGGTTTTGATGTGGATGAGCTGGAGATGAAGACCGCCGAAGATGGCAAGCGTGTGCTGGTGCGTCCGCGTGTGGTCGATGCCGGCTATGCGAATCGTAAGCTGCTGCGTTTGACTGGTCTTGATGTGCAGGAGAATCAGGCTCGTCGACTGTTGAACGATTTGGATGCCTACCGCGCTTCCACATGGCGTGAGGGTGAGGATCTTGAGATTGTCGCCACTGATTGGATGCGCGAAGTGTTCGAACCGACCGTGCGCATGATTCCGCGTGAATACCGTTCGCAGATCGAACCGGCTCAGTTCTTCCATGAAGTGCTTGACCACCGTTGGTTCCTGGCCGAGAAGGCGGGTCATGATGTGCCGATGGCCGAGGCGGTGCAAAGCTATGTGGAGAAGGTGCTTCCGCAGTACAAGCTCACCACGAAGGATGTGGACGCGTTGAACGCCGAAGCCGATTCCGGTGTGATCGACGACGAATACACCTACGACGATCCCGACGACGGCTACAACCCCGACGACGATCCCGACGCAGCTGTATGGGCACATTGATAGAAAAAGCTCCAGTGGAGCTTTTTCTATCAATATGCCCTGAGACGAGGCGATAGCCGCGCCGAAGGCAGTATTGAGTCTGCGGCGTAGCCGCAGTCAAAAATTGCAGGGCCGAGCCGTTAAGCGGAGGACCACTAATAATCCTCCGCTTTTTGTTATCCCCTCACACCCCTCACTTTCAAAACTCAAAAAAATTTTGACTTTTGAAAGTGAGAGAACGTGTTGCGAGAGATCGTTGGCGGGGGAGTGGGTCTGCGGTAAGCGCAAAATCAATCCAAGTACAGATTTGCGCAACAAAATGAGCGGATAATCCGTATGGACTATCCGCTCATATGTATTTCGGACTTGCTGCCTTGTTGTGTTTACTTCTGCAGTTTCGCTGTGCTTACTTCCTGTCGCTTCGTGTTGATTACTTCGCGTCAGCGGCGGCACCGGCCTCGCGGCGGGCGCGTGCGACGGAATACAGCGTGATGCCCGCTGCGACGGAAGCGTTCAGCGATTCGACCATGTTCGACATTGGGATGCCGGCGATGGAATCGCATGTCTCGCGTACGAGACGGCTCAGGCCGTTGCCTTCGGAACCGAGCACCACAACCAGCGGATCGGTTTCGAAACCGGTTTCGCCAACGAGGGCGTCGCCGCCACCGTCGAGACCAACGCTGTAGTATCCGCGTTCCTTCAGGCTTTCAATGGCTTTGGTGAGGTTCACCACGCGGGCGACCGGCATGTGCGCGGCTGCGCCTGCGGACACCTTCCATGCGGCTGCGGTGACCGAAGCGGAACGACGTTCCGGCAGGATCACGCCGTTGGCGCCGAATGCGGCTGCGGAACGGATGACCGCGCCCAGATTCTGCGGATCGGTGACGCCGTCAAGCGCGATGAACAGCGGACGTGCCGCAATGCGTGCGCTTGCGGAGTTGGCCGCTTCCATGGCGCGGGACTTCTTGTCCGCGCGTTCCACCAGCTCGGCGAGCGAGGAATACTGGAACGGCTGCGCCTTCATCACCACGCCCTGATGGTTGGAGGAGCGTGCGATACGGTCCATTTCCAGTCGGTCGGCTTCCATGAGGTTCAGTCCGTGAATACCGGCGAGACGAATGATTTCGCGCGTGCGATCGTCGTGCTCGATGCGTGCGGCCACATACAGCGTGCTCGCGGGCACGCCGCAGCGCAACGCTTCGAGAACGGCGTTGCGACCGATGACGAGATCGTCGGATTCTGAGCTGAACTTTGCCGCGCGACGGCGTGCCGCCAGTCGCGGATCAGCCATCTTACGACGATTGGTAGCCTGCTTTTCCTTGTAAGCCTTGTGATATACGCGATCTTCGGCCTTGGGGGTCGGTCCCTTGCCCCTCAGCGCGTTACGATGCTTTCCACCCGACCCCTTGGTCGGTCCTTTTTTCATTGCCATAGTTGTCCATTCTCCCAGCACCCCGGGAAAAGGCTACTGGCGTCGCGTCCGCTCGATATTGCTCGATATGATGGCAAGAATGGAGAAGAACAAAGAGATTTTCGGATTGCCCCTCATGTTCTGGGGCTTGTGGGTCACGCTGCTTATCCTGTGGATGGGCCGCTTCGTCACGTCATTCCTTTCCATGTATCTGGTGTCTGACATGCATGTCAGCGCGGGCGTGGCCGGCACCATCGTCTCCATGTACGGTTTCGGCGGCATCTTCGGCTGCCTGTATGGCGGCGCGCTGTCCGACCGCTTCGGCCGCCCGGCGATGATCGTCATCGGCAATCTCGGCTCCGCCGCGATGCTGGTCCTGCTGGCGTTCATCGGCAATCCGTGGATCATGGCGATCGCGCTGCTGGCCTACGGCGCCATTTCATCCATGCCGACGCCCGCGGTCGCGGCGTACGTGTCCGACGTGGTGCCGTTCCGCAAACAGAAGCGCGCGTATTCGCTGCAGACGTGGGCCGCGAATTTCGGCTTCGCGATCGGCCCGATCATCGCCAACCAGTTGGTGAAGATCTCCTATGCGCTGATGTTCTACGCGGAAGCCGCGGTGCTGGTGTTCGCCACGATCTTGATGATCGTGTTCTTCAAGGAAGTCGGGCTGGGCAAGCGCCCGCGGGGCGAGGTCGCGCCGGCGCGGGCGTCGCAATCCGCGGAATCAGCTGCGGGAAATGCCGTGGAACATGCTGTGAAACAAACCGGCGAATCGCAGCGGCCGCAGCGGTTCTCCGTATGGCGCAGCTATCGTCGCGCATGCGCCGACGGCGCGCTGATGTCGATGGTGGTGCTGATGTTCCTGTACACGCTGGCGTATTACCAGATCGTCAGCGGCCTGCCGATTTCCATGACGCAGATCGGCCTTGGCACGGATGAATATTCCAGTCTGCTGACCATCAACGGCGGCCTGCTGTGTCTGCTGCAGATTCCCGCGATCGGTCTGTTCCAGCGGATGAGCAACACCCGAGTGCTGGTGCTCGGCATGTCCATCACGGCGGTCGGATACGCGTTCCAGATCGGCGCGAATTCGTGGGTGGCGTTCGCAATCGCGACCGTGCTGTGGACGCTTGGCGAGCTGGGCACGTTCCCGATTGCCGCCACAACGGTGGCGAACATCGCGCCAAAGGATGTGCGCGGCACCTACCAAGGGTTATACAACCTGGTGTGGTCGCTGTCGAACGCGTTCTCGCCGTTGGTCGGAGGCTGGATTCTCAACGCGTTCGGCAGCCGTGTGCTGTGGATCTGCTGCACGGTGATGTTCGTCATCGTGGCAATCGGCTTCTACGTGACGCGCGGCCCACGCGAACGCGCCGCCGCCCGCAATCTCGCTGTTGAGGAGGGGTAGCCGGCGTACGTGAAAAGCGGGAGGCCGCGATTCCGTTTGGAACCGCGGCCTCCCGCTATGTGATTTAAGGATTGGAAAGAAGAGGGGCGAGGTGCTGTGGCGCCTGCGCCTTGCCTCCCGTCTAGGAAGCGGTCTTACTTGTTGAGGACCTTCTTGAAGAGGTCGGAGGAAGCCTTGGCGAGAGCGAACTGGCCGAAGCCCGGATCGATGGAAGCGAGGTTGGCGTTGATGACCTGGTTGAAAGTGTTGTTCTTCATGATGTTTCCTTTCGTTCGGCTTGGCGGCGCGTATCTGTTTTCTTGTTTATTCCTCTGGCCGCTGCCGTAAGTCTGTGTTTGTTGTCTATTTTCTTTTCTTCGTTCTTCTGTTGTGCCTTCATCTTACGTCGGGCAAATCGACAATGTCATGCGACGATCGTCACTTCTTTTGTAAAATCATCGGCTAATCTTGAAGAAAAAGTAACGTTCTCTGAAAATTGGCGGACGCATCTTATCGTCCATATTCTTTGCGTCTCTTGTTGGCCTTGATGTAAGCGTCACTATCGGAACGAATGCCAACGACGATGATGGTCATGATTCCATTTCGCAGTAACGGTTCGTAAACAACGCGAATGCCGATATCCCTGAATTTGATTTTGCAAAGCCTGGAAAGTTTCGTTCGTTCGGCATTGCGTAACGGTTTGCCATACCCGCCTTGCGAGGTGGGCAGTGGGTTTGTGCGAACTTTCTCGATTCCCTTGAGTACTTGGATTTGCTCGGCTTTGCCGAGTTTGCGCATGTCTTTCTTGGCTTCGTCAAGCCATTCAACTTGCCAGTTCATGCGAGTTCCGGCTCAGGTGCCTCGGCGAGGTCGCTTGGGGAAATGCCGAGATCGAGCATGACCTCTTCGTTGCTGATAGTTGTGCCAGTACTGTTGTCGAGTCTTTTTTCGGCAAGAAGCAAGTCTTCGTTGTCTTCGATTCGTTCCATGAGAGCGCGATAGTTTTCGATATTCATGAGAACGTAGGACGGCTTGTTTCGTTTGATCAGAATGACTGGATCGTGGTCGGCCCGCTGCAACAATGCGGAAGTACGACCATTGCTGAGCTCGCTGATTGGAGCAAGGTCATCGAGTATGTCAAGTGCGCTTGCCATGATAAACCTTTCTTAAAACCGAATTTCATACCCAATTATATACCAGTATTAATACCAAGATTCATGGTTGTGCGACTTTGAATCTTGGTATAAAAAGCGATTTCGCTATGGAAAGGGCACCGAGCTGTTGCTTGGTGCCCCTGGGAAAACAGAGATAATCAGACTTTACGGCCCGCGCCGCAAAAAATTACTTGCGCTTGGACTTGCCGAAGGTGAACGCACGTACGATCGCGACGATGCCGATCGCCACAAGCGCGCATCCGCCGAACAGGATCAGCCAGGTCGTGGAGCTGACGGGGGAGAACAGCACGATGAAGCCGGCGACGATCGACAGCAGCGCGTAGATTACGGCCCATGCGGAGCTTGGCATGCGCCACGATTCCACGAGCGCCATCACGCCTTCCAGCATCCAGCCGAGACCGACCACCATGGTGATGAGCACGGCGAGTGTGGCTCCGGAAAGCGCCGCGTTTTTCAGCATGACCATGCCGCCGACGGCCAGCAGCAGGCCGATCAGAATGTCAAGCACGCGCCATCCTCCCGGAAGCCCGAGTTCCACGATTGCGGTCACAATGCGGACCACACCGGAAACCACGAAGTATGCGCCGAGCGCGATTGCGGCGACCTTCAGTGTGGCACCGGGCCAAATCAGCAGTGCCAGGCCGAGAATGACGGCGGCGATGCCGAGTACCGCATACGTGCCGCGGATCGCGTTCTTTGCCTTCTTCGGGAGCCATTCCTCCACGAGCTTGAACGGGCTGATCGGCTGCCAATTGTTGGTGCCGTTGTCAGCGTCGGATTGGCTGTTCTGCTGTCCGTATGGTTGGCCGTACGGCTGACCGGTGGTGTAGCTCGCGTAGAAGAAGCCGTTCTGGTTGGGATTCGGGTTGGCGTTGGGACCGTCGAAGTAGCATGGGGCCTGAGGCTCGCTTTGATACGGATTGCCCGAATTGTTGGGATTGCCGCCCTGCTGCTGGGATTGCGATTGCTGGTTTGGTGCGTATGCCCCGTATTCCGGCTGGCCTTGCGGCTGCTGTTCGTTGCTGCCATTTTGATTCGGATTGTTCGCATACGGGTTGTTCATTGCGTCGCTCATGATGGCCCCTTTCCTGGAAGAGCGTGCTTCGTGACGCTCGGACGCGCGCGAATTTGCCCGCCTGCGCTCGAACGTTTCGGAAGTTCTGCCCTCATTCTAGGCAATCTGTCTAATTTAAGCCATCAACAAAATTCCCCTCATCGTCCATTTTGATGGTCTGATCGCATGTTTTTTCCGAATTGTCGCACGATCTTGCGAAATCGTGAGACAGAACTGCGAATCGTGAGGTCGAAAGTCACCTTGCGGCACAACGAATGCCTCCCGATCCTTGAAATCAAGAATCGGGAGGCATTTCGCACGTAGGAATCGACTGAATCCTTGAAACTAGAACAGGTCGAGGGCTACGTCGAGGTTGAGCGGCTGGTCGGCGGGCAGCTGATACTGCTCGTGCACCGGGCTCATCCAGGAATCGTCGCCGCCGACACCCATCTGAGCGGCGAGCACGCGCAGGAACATGTGCTTCGGCTCCGGCAGCTCGTCCTGATGCAGCGCCTCCTCAAGCATCGTGCTCGAATACGGCAGCAGGCTCATCGCAAACGGCTTCGTAACGCCGGTTTCAGTATTCGCAGTCTGGCTCACGCGCAAGCCATGACCAGAATCGTCCGTAATCTCAGCCCAACGCACGTCCTCATGGTTGCCGGTTTCCTGCGGCAGCAGATACGGCGCGCGATCGCGGAAGGCGTTCGTATCCCAAATGCCCAGCTTCGCATGCTTGCGGTCGGCATACGTTTCCTCCGGGCCGACGCCATAGAATCGCAGATTCGAATACTCGACCGGCAGCATCCATTCAATGCCGAACGCCGGAATCGTCGGCAGATCGCCGTCCTTTTCACCCGGATACGCAACATGCAGATCGACGTGGCCAAGCACATCGGCAACGTAACGAATGGTGACCTTCGTGCGCTGCGCAATCGCAAGCTCATACGTGTACGTGACGGAAACTGCGGTTTCGCCGAGCGGCTCAACCTTCGTATCAACGCAACGCGCATACTTTCCGGCAACCGCCCACTGCGCACGCTCGAACGCATGGCCCGCGCCGCGATCATTGTCGGTCAGCGCACGGAACGTGGTGATCAGCGGCTTGCGCAACACGAATTCGCGCTCGCCAAGCTTGTACGACACCATGCCACCCTGTGCAAGGGAGAACAGGGCTTCACGGCCCGCACTGCGTGCGCCGATATTCCAGCGGCCCAAGGTGATCGCTCCATCGGAAGCGGCGGAAGCGGCCGTAACAGTATCGGCAATCTTGCCACCCGCAACCACGCACTGGCCGAACGAAAGCTCATACCCAGCCGGAGCCCAATCGCAAGCGGCAGACAACTGCTGGGAAACCTCCAAAACCAGTTCCTTCGCACCTGCGCGGTAATCGTCGATCGGCCAATCGATCTCAACATGCTCGCTTGTACCTGCGGCAACGTCGAAGCGGCGCGAAGAAGACCAAACGGGCTTGCCATCAGCCAAAATACGCAACACAAACGTGGAATCAGCCGTCGAAACAAACAGATTGTCGTTGGTGATCGTAATGCCGGAAGCATCGACGGTCATATGCACGTTCGCGTACAGCTGCTTGACGTCCTGCGCCTTCGGAGACGGCGTGCGGTCGGCGAACAGCAGGCCGTCGCCGGAGAATTCGTAGTCGCTCGGACGGTCGCCGAAATCACCGCCGTAGCACATGCGACCGTTGCCGTCGAGAATCGCCTGATCGATGAAATCCCAAATAAATCCGCCCTGATACTGCGGATAGCGCTCCAAAGCCGTGTATTCGTCCATATTTCCGACGGAATTGCCCATGGCGTGCATGTATTCGCAGGAAATATACGGCTTCTTCGGATCGGACTTGAGATATTCCTCGATTTCGTCGGCATGCGCGTACATGCGGCTTTCGATGTCGGTCACATCGTCAAACGCGCGATCATGCACGGAACCCTCGTAATGCACCGGACGGTTCGGGTCGATGTCGTGCACGTGCTTGTACATGGCGCGGAACACGTCGCCCACGTAGGATTCGTTGCCCAGTGACCAGATCAGCACGCTCGGGTGGTTGTAGTCGCGACGCATCATGCTGTTGACGCGGTCGACGCAGGCGCCTTCCCATTCGCGCTTGCTACCCGGCACGATGGTGTCCTCGGTGAGGACGTCTCCGGGCAGGGACCAGCTGCCGTGGGCTTCGAGGTTGGCTTCGTCGATCAGGTAGATGCCGTACTCGTCGCACAGTTCGTACCAGCGTTCCTGGTTCGGGTAGTGCGAGGTGCGGATGGAGTTGATGTTGTGGCGCTTGCAGAAGACCACGTCATCGATCATGTCCTGCTCGGTGATGGCGCGGCCCCGTTCGGCGTCGAACTCGTGGCGGTCGGCGCCCTTGAACACGATGCGCTTGCCGTTGATGGTCAGGATGCCGTCCTCGATGCGGAAGCGGCGGAAACCGACCTTCTGGGACGTGCATTCGATGACGTCGCCCGCCTGGTCGATGACGTCGACGTCAAGCTCGTACAGCGTCGGGCTTTCGGCGCTCCAAGGGGCGATGCCCTGCAGCGGCCCGCTGGAGATCGCGGTCTGCGCCTCCGCGTCGCCCGTCGTCTGCCACACCGTGTTGCCGTCGGCGTCCTTCAGGGTCGCGCGGACCGTGGCCGCGTCGGCCGCGTTGAGCACGGTCAGCGCGGCATCGAGGGAGGCGGTGCCGGCCTCGGGATCCCAATCGGCTTCGATCTGCGTGTTCTCGATGTGCACATGCGGGCGGGCGGCGAGTTCGACGGAGCGGAACAGGCCGTGCAGACGCCAGAAGTCCTGATCCTCAAGCCAGGAGGCGCTGGAGTATTCGTAGCAGGCGACGGCCACGACGTTCTCCCCGTCGTGCAGCAGTTCGGTGATGTCGAACTCATTGGGCGTGAAGCCGTCCTCGCCATAGCCGACGAACGCGCCGTTGACCCACACGTAGATCGCCGTGGCCATGCCGTGGAACACGATCGACACCGATCCGCCGGCCTGCTTGGCGTTTGCCACGGGGGCGGAGACGGTGAACTTCCTGCGGTAGAGCGCGACGTGATTGTTCTCCGGGATGTTCGGTTCCAACGGGTTCTCGTGGCCGTCCCACGGATACTGGACGTTCACGTACTTGTGGTTCATCAGACCGGCCGTCTGCAGGTGGCCCGGAACCTGGATACGCTCGAACGAGGAGTCGTCGAACGACTCGGCCGTCGCGGGTTCCTCTTCGAGGTTGATGTCGGCGGCCTGAACGACCTCGACCCGCCACTCGCCGTCAAGGCTCTGCTTGAGATCGGACCATTGTCCGCTCTGGGGGTCGCGGGCGTACCACTTGTGGCTGGAAAGGGCCGGAGGCCGGTTCACCTCGAACACCGTCGGGTCGGTCAGCCAAGCCTGCGATGCGCGATCGACATGTGTGACGTCTGTCATGCTCTCCTGCTTTCTGTCATTACCTCGTTGTGAATGATATTATGGAAGAGGCCGGGGCCTCCTTTACCGAAAAGGATAAACAGTTTTTATATAAAACGCAAATCCTGTTTACCGCTTCCAAATCACTGGCACTGCTTGCCGTCGACGCTACGCCGCGTCCATGCAATGTCTCGGTTCAGCTCATGTTATCCCATCCTTGCGACACGCTGTTTATCTCCTTGTTTACTAATGCTTTTTACTTTCAGTGATAAAACTTGTATGCTCACGGT
>OGJJ01002788.1_pt1 | contig 10690 bp, 11 predicted proteins | sample 1572081 | NCBI WGS metagenome assembly OGJJ01 (sample SAMEA2582122, study PRJEB24529) | metagenome | biome: Human gut stool | place: China | collected 2011
CCTGCGACCTCCTGGTCCCAAACCAGGCGCTCTAGCCAAGCTGAGCCACACCCCGCTTCATTGGCTTTCAGTCTGTTCCGTGACGCAAGAATCATTGTACTATAGGGTTTTTACAATGTCAACTGTTTTTTTAATTGATTTTTTGAATTTTACATTATTTTTGTATTTTCTTCTATTGTATAAGCAATTTACAAATAGCGGATATCGAAATGCCACTCTCCGAATCGATCCGTCTCCATGACAATATAGGATGGTTTGCGTCCTTCCTGTCGGGGATAGGAAAGACTTCCCGGATTCAAAGCAACTACCCCGGCGCCATATTCAATAGAGGGCCGGTGTGTGTGTCCATACATGACCACATCCACCCCTCTCTCTCTGGCTTCTTCCATAATAAACTCGGTTCCCATCGACACATAATAATGATGTCCATGGGTTACCCATACCTGAAGCTTATCAATCTGAAAAGTAAGTTCTGCCGGCAGATCAGAGAAAAAATCATTGTTTCCGGCAACCATTTGTACCGGGCACCCTGCTGCCTGTGAGATAAAAAGCTCACTTCCCTCGATGTCTCCACAATGAACCACCAGATCTATGGGGGCGGTTCTTTCCACTGCTTTCACAAAATTCTCGTTGTGCCGATGTGTATCACTTACAATCAGTACCTTCATCCGTTTTCCTCTATAATTTCTCCTGAAGTAATTGTTTCATTGCCCGGAGCGCTTTGCCCCGATGGCTGATCTCATTTTTCTGTTCATCTGTCAGTTCCGCACTGGTACATCCAAATTCCGGCAGGAAAAAGATGGGGTCATAGCCAAAACCATTTTCGCCTTTTTCCTCATAGCCTATTCTTCCTTCCACTGTACCCAGCGTGGTCAGTAATTCTCCGTCCGGCAGCACAGCGGCAATGGCACATACAAAGCGTGCCGTTCTTTTTTCCTCCGGTACCCCCTCCAACCGTTCAATCAGGTTGGCATTCTTAATCCGATAAGAGGTATCCTCGCCCATATACCGGGCAGAATAAATTCCCGGCTCCTTGTTCAATGCATCAATCTCCAGACCGGAATCATCTGCAAGCACAATGGCATCGGTAAGGGCAGCCACTGCTTTTGCCTTAATAACGGCATTTTCGGTAAAAGTAGCACCATCCTCTACAATATCCGGATTCACTCCAATTTCTTTCATGGAGAAAATCTCCATCCCCATATCTTCCATAATCATGCGAATTTCACGCATCTTTCCTGCGTTTCCCGTCGCAAATACAATTCTTTTCTTTTGGTTCATCTCATTTACTCCATTTTTTCATAAGCCTGCAGAATCGCCTCATAAATTCCTTCTGCTATTTTTCTGCGGTATTCCGGTTGTTTTAAATATTTACTCTCCTGAGGATTCGTGATATAACCCGGCTCCAAAATCACTGCTATGGACGGCACCTGTGCCAACATGAAATCCTCCTGATCCTCAAAAATTCCTTCTGCTTTTCCCTTTATCGCCGTTGTCACCTGGCGCTCCAATAAATCTGCCAGCCGGACGCTATCCATCTCCGGTCGGAAATATTCTCCGCCATATCGCACTGCTGTTCCGTACATCTGTACATTTTCGGAGCTTCCCATGCGGATTCCGATATAGAAGTCCGCCTCGGATCCTACACACAAACTTAACCGTTGTGCCGGCGTTAATTCTTTTTTCTCGATTCTGGAATAATAGGCTTTGATATCACCGGTATCCAGCAACGCTTTCAAATCTTTGGCAATCTCCAGCGCGTTTTCATCGGTGTCCGGGTCAATTACGATGATTTTATCATAAATTTCCTTAGGATGATACAATTCTATGGTCAAATACCCTTTCTCCAGCACGCTTCGATACTCGCGTACTCCTCTGAGAGGCATTACCAGCCATAATTTTCCTGCGTACTTCTGCATCTGTCCCTGTTGGATTTCTCCGTCTGCCAGTAAAGCATGCTCCGCCAGATATGATGCATCCAGTGTATCCACCTGCACCCACAGTTCATGATCCATATAATGATTTTCAATGGTAACCTGCTCGGATCGTGTTTCCTCCGGAACCGGAATCGAAACGCAGTTTTTCCCTTCATGAAGCTGCTCTACCAGTAAATCCTGCTGCCAGGTATTTTGCATCACTCCTGCCAGTTCCGTTCCTTCATCCTGTGCCACATCCTGAATGAGGATCTGCTTATGAGAAGCATGATAAAACATCACAGCAAAGGCTGCAATTGCAAAAAGAATACTGTAAACAGTGCTTCCTATCATGAGTTTCCTTTGTGCGCTCATGTTATTCCCCGGCTTCCGTCTTCGCTCTTCTGGGTGGTTTCGGTCCCAGGAACTGATAATAATAGGTTTTCATCATTCCATTGTAAATTTTACGATTTTTATCTGCTTTACGCCCGATATCCCGCTCTGCCTGTTCATAGGATGTGATGAGGTACATCGACCAGCTATCCAACAGGGCAAACCGTTCTCCAATCGTCTTGTATAAAGGAGGCAGTGCTGCCTTGTCCTCCAGTCGTTCCCCATAGGGAGGATTGGTAATCAAAAAACCATATTTCTTGGGATGGCTCAAATCTGCTACACTTCTACGCTGGAAATGGATCATTTTATCTACGCCGGCAAGCCTGGCATTTGCTCTGGCAATAGATACCATCTCATCGTCAATATCATATCCCTGAATATCCGGCTTCACTGACAAATCCATCTCATCATTGGCTTCTTCCACCGCATCATACCACAGCTGTCTCTCTAATACATTTCCCCAATTTTCTGCAAGGAAGGAACGATTCATACCGGGAGCGATTCCTGCAGCCATCATGGCTGCTTCAATGGGAATGGTTCCGCTTCCGCAGAAGGGATCCACCAGAATCCTGTCCTTATTCCATGGAGTCAGCATAATCAGCGCTGCCGCCAGATTCTCCGCGATAGGGGCTTTTGCAGTCAGTTTCCGATAGCCTCTCTTATGAAGAGACTCTCCTGTCGTATCCAGTCCTACCGTCACTACATCCTTCATCAGGAACACTCTCACAGGAAACTGTGCCCCGGTCTCCTCAAACCAGGAAATTCCATAAACACCCTTCAACCGCTCCACCATAGCTTTTTTCATAATAGACTGGATGTCCGAAGGACTGAATAATTTGCTTTTTACACTGGCTGCTTTGGCAACCCAGAATTTACCGTCTGCCGGGATATACTCCTCCCAGTGCAGGGCTTTGGTTCCCTGAAACAATTCTTCAAAGGTAGTTGCCGTAAAGCTTCCGACTTTAATCAAAATACGTTCCGCACTGCGCAGGAAAATATTGGCACGGCAAACTGCCTCCTCATCTCCGATAAAAGTCACTCTTCCGTCTTCTACCTGGCTGATCTCATATCCAAGATCATAAATTTCTTTTTTTAATACTGCCTCCAGTCCAAAATGACAGGGCGCAATTAATTCCATTTTTCTCATAGGGTTATTTTACTTCTTATGTAACTACAAAGCAAGAGGGAGATGCTTGACATGCATCTCCCCTTTTGCTTACTAATTCTCTTTGTAGCTGTCTTTCTGCTTGTCGTTGCAATTGTCAGCTTTGTTTTTACTCTGGTTCTGGTTATTGTTCTGGTTGTTTTTCTGATTGTTCTGATTCTGTTTGTTGTCATTCTGGTTAAAGTTAGACATTTACATTCGCCTCCTTATAATTGTTTGTTACAGGAGTAGTATCTGCACTTTACCGTTTTCTATTCAAAAATTTTCATCGAAATAAATCTTTTAAAATGCGAACCATCAGACCAATCGCCGTTGTTACCAGTATAATAGGAAGTAACAGCCAAAATGCATAAAAGAAAACCACCACGATCAGAACCAGACCGATTGCTCCCAAAATGATTGCAAGCCACCGGGGCATTGTGATCTGTTTCTGTCCCAGATGAAAATGAATTTTCCCTTCCTCTCCGGTTGCTTCTTCGTACGCTTCTTTCTGCACGGTACTGCTGCGCTGCTCTGCCTGCAGGATGGTTTTGGCAAGTAGGCGGGGATCTCCCAGTTGTTCCAGAATCTCCTGTTCGCTCTTACCGCTGCGCATCTGGATTTCAAAATACTCCTGATAATAATTCACGGTGTCCTGCAAAGTCCCGGCATCAATTCTGCCCGCCAGACTCTGCCGAAGTTTTTCTAAAAATTCAAAACGATCTTTCAAATGAATACCTCTTATGGATAACTTTCTCTCCGATATTTCACTATCCTCTCCCCCGGATTAACCGATCTGCGGTCTTCTCTCTCTTTTCCGTTTTCTCTTCAGTCCCAGAATGGAATCCTCACTATACACTACCATATACATCACTACGGCCATGGCAAATGCGGTTGCCACATCCCATACCGAATGCTGTTTAATCAGCATGGTTGCCAGAATAATGGATACGCAAAGTATCAACGATCCAGTCTTTACTTTACGGTTATTGGCAAAATGCCTGCTTCTGCAGATTGCAAAATGAGCCCCCAGAGAATTATATACATGAATGCTGGGCCACAGATTCGTAGGGGTGTCTGTCTTGTAAAGCCACGCCACCATGGCAGTAAATATGTTATCCCGCGGCATTACCCTGGGTCTTAAATGATGCCCATTGGGAAAAATGGTTGAAATCAGCAGGAAAACTGTCATTCCCGTAAACAAAAACATACAGGTCTTATAATAATCTTCCTTATCTTTGAAGAAAAAATACATCACTACAAATGCCACATAGGCAAACCATAAAAAATAGGGTACAACAAACACTTCACAAAACGGTATGTAATCATCCAAAGCTACATGAATCACCGTGTATCCTCTGGTTACCGTTTTTTCCAGATGAGAAAACCATGCCAGGTACACGATTCCGTAGATAAGCAATGGCAGCGCATGCCGATATTTACGGCACAATTCTTTCATAATATTCCTCTTTTCCTAAACAATCATCCTCATTTTAGTTGGTTCATTCTTAATATATATGTCATCCGACTTCACATAGACCTCACCGTCGGTATGTACCCAAAGTGGTTCTGAGGTTTTGATATGAATTTCCCGGGCGCGATATTTCTCGATACAAGGGAACACAAAATGTTTTCCTTTCATTGCCGTGGGCAATGCCACCAGAATCAACGGTTTGGGAATATTTCCCACCACGCATAGATCCAGCATTCCATCCTGATAGTCCGCATCCGGTCCAAACATAAAACCGCCGCCCTCGTATTTATGATTCATACAGGACACAAATAACAATCTTTTTAAATGAATCGGTTCCTTTCCATCTAAATACAAATCGCAGGGAACCCGTTTTGCCTTGATTAACTGCTTCAATGCAATACATAAATAAACCAGCTTCCCCATTTTAAATCGATTCAACACTTCTTTCATTTTGGAATGTAGGGCTTCCTCACAAACTGCAGCATCAAATCCGATTCCACAGCTGACATTAAACCGTTTCACTCCGGAAAATCTTTCTTGATTATAAAGACAACTATGCTCCTCCGAAACAGAGGCAAATTGCAAATTGCCTACATCCATCAGATATCCCTGTTCGTTTTTCAGGATTTTCTCCATGAGAACTGTGGGCTTTGCTGACATTTTCATGTCCCGTGCCAGATCATTACTGGAACCGCTGGGAATATATCCGATCCGCACATGATCCAAATAGCAGATCCCGGATACCACCTCATTCATGGTGCCATCGCCGCCAAACACCAGGATATCATAATGCTGTTCCGGATCCTGTGTCATTTTGCGTACATATTCCTCAATCTGTCCAATTTTATCAGAAAAGAAGACTTCATAAGGAATCTGTCTGCGATTCAGTATTTTCTGACATTCTTCCCAGATTCGAATTCCCCGACCGGATTTCGATGCCGGATTGACAATCACATGGTACATGCTCCACCCCTCAGTCCAACTTTGTACACATCTGTCTTTACACCTCGCTATTCTAACAGTATTCGACAGGTAAGTAAAGTAAAAAAATTCTAAACTTTAAGTACTATTGGACTATATTTCCGTAAAAACATACTATGCTATAATATTTTCAATTTAGTGCGTTAATGCGCGGAAAGCGAGGAGTATTGTATGTATTCATTTGATGAAGTACAAAAAACAGATCCCGAGATTGCCCAGGCAATCGTGGATGAGCAAAATCGACAGAATTCTCACATTGAGCTGATTGCCTCCGAAAACTGGGTAAGCAAAGCCGTTATGGCTGCAATGGGCAGTCCTCTTACCAACAAATACGCAGAGGGCTATCCAGGCAAAAGATATTACGGTGGCTGCGAATACGTGGATGTTGTGGAAACGCTTGCCATTGAACGCGCAAAAAAATTGTTCGGCTGTGATTATGTCAATGTACAGCCGCATTCCGGTGCCCAGGCGAACTTCGCTGTACAGTTTGCTGTATGTGAACCCGGCGACACTATTATGGGAATGAATCTGGATCATGGCGGTCATCTGACCCATGGAAGTCCGGTCAATGTTTCCGGTAAGTACTTCAACATCGTTCCTTATGGTGTAGATGATAACGGTTTTCTGGATTATGACAAAATGCGTGAACTTGCCATCGCCAACAAACCGAAAATGATTATTGCCGGTGCTTCCGCCTATGCCCGCACCATTGATTTTAAAAAATTCCGTGAGGTAGCTGATGAAGTAGGTGCTGTCCTCATGGTAGACATGGCACATATCGCAGGTCTGGTTGCTGCCGGTCTGCATCCCAGTCCGATTCCCTACGCAGATGTGGTTACCACTACGACCCATAAAACATTACGTGGTCCCAGAGGTGGTATGATTCTCTGCAATAAGGAAGCCAATGAACGTTTCAATTTCAACAAGGCAATTTTCCCTGGAACCCAGGGTGGACCGCTGATGCATGTCATCGCAGCCAAAGCTGTCTGCTTTCAAGAGGCTTTATCTCCCGCATTTAAAGTATACCAGCAACAGATTATTGACAATGCACAGGCTCTCTGCAAAGGCTTACTAAGCCGCGATATCAAAATCGTATCCGGCGGCACCGATAACCATCTGATGTTAGTGGATCTCACTCCCTATCATCTCACTGGTAAGGCAATTGAAAAGCTTCTGGATGCAGCCAATATTACTGCCAATAAAAACACAATTCCCAACGATCCGCAGAAACCGTTTATCACCAGCGGTATCCGTCTGGGTACACCGGCTGTTACCTCCCGTGGCATGAATACTCAGGATATGGATGAAATTGCAGAAGCAATCGCCTTGATCATCAAGGGGGGAGAAGCAAATGTTCCTGCCGCAAAAGCTATTGTTGAGAAGCTGACTGCAAAGTACCCCTTACTGTAAATCGTAGTTATGGATCCCTTTATCGAAAAACCGGAAGCCTTAAAGGCTCCCGGTTTTTTATATCTATTTCACGTATTTAATTCCTATTCATAAATGCGTTTTTCCATAGGTACCTGCAAAATCTGTTCTGCCAGAATGGTAGCGATCCGCTCATTTCCCTCATCGGAAGGATGCAAACCATCATAAGTCATCCAACCGGCTGCAGAAGGATATGGATACTCGTCCGTCTCCGGATCGTAAGAATACTGCACATAGTCCGGGAACTCCACATTACGGTATTCCCCATCCACTTTGATTCGTTTGAAGTGCAGCACATTTCCCTGTTTAAATCCACTAAGTCTATGGAGATCCAATGCCTCTACCCATTCACAGCTATCTGCACATCGGAAAATTTTAGCAGATATATCTTTTAGCTTCTGTCCGTGGCATAATGCATAGCTTCCATGCATGTTATTGCTGGGATCAATGATCTCTACAAAGTCTCCACGCTCTACCGGATTCATTACAATAATTCTGGCATCCGGGCACTTCTCATGTATATGATCCAGAATAATCCCCAGGTTTCCTACAATGGTTCCCTCATGGCGATTAATAAAATCTTCTGCCGTACCACATGGTACACCCTGACTCCAATCATTCGTTCCAAGAAGCACGGTATAAAGATCGGCTTCCGGCAATTCGCGATGGACAAAATCTCCTGTGACCGAACCGTCAATTCCCTGATTCATAATCTCCATATCGTATTCATGTTCACACTTGTTCCTTGTCCGGGTTAAATAACCATTCTTGACTCTTTCCCCAGTCTGTTCCAAATGATCATTTAAAAAGGTAATGGAATCTCCAATGGCGCACCATCTTAATTTCTCCCGGTTGGGATTCCGGTCAATCATGTTACGAATTTCCTGCATACGGTAATCCATGGCATCAATAATATCTGCACACTTCTTTAACTCTGCCGCAATGAGTTCCGGATTCTCCACATCCTGTTTATATTTCAGCTTGTGATCCAGACTTGCCCAGAAATCCATGGCGATGGTTCGAAACTGTACTTCCACCTTCATGTGCTTTTTTTCCGTAGAAAGGAAAATAGGCACATCCACAATCAAATGCAGGCTACGATAGCCATTGGGTTTGGGATTGGCAATATAGTCCTTTTTCTCAATGAGTACAATATCATCCTGACGAAGCAGCATTTCCGATAAAATGTAAATATCCTCCGGAAAAGAACAGATCACGCGTACACCTGCAATATCCGCCAGATTTTTCTCAATGCTGTCCATTGTTAACGGATAGCCCTTACGCTTCAGTTTCTCTATAATGCTGATTGGTTTCTTCAGACGCGTCTTTATCGATTCAAAAGGATTCCGGTTATATTCTATAGAAAATTCCTCATTCAGCACTTTGAATTTGGTTTCAATTTCCATCAATGCGCACCGATATTTGGTCATTAACTCCATAAAGGGCTGCGCCTTTGTCACCACATCAAGTGCCGATTCACTGGCAAGCTCCTGCCATGCTTCATCAATTGTCATATCCTGCACAGATCAATACCTCTTCCGTTTGTTTTCCATCTCTATTCTATCATGTCCAGGAATAAGTGCAAATGAAAGAATTATTAAAATTTTGTTACTGTTCTCCTAATAATTGATCTCCCATCTGACGAATATACCCATGGTTGGGAAGATCAAGACTACTTTCCCAGACAATAATTCCAGCAAGCCCTTTTTCTTTGATATAATCCAGCTTTCCCTGCAGCGACAACGCGTCTTCATAGGATAAATACCACTTATAATAAGGAGAATCCGCATCGTCATTATATAGATAGGCCGCTCCATTATTCTTATCGTAGCCCATATGCCAGCCTACGGTATCCTGATCAAAGGTTTCATCCATCACATAGCGTAATCCATCCTGTTTGATGGTATAGCCGCTCACCGCATCTGCAATATAACCTGACAGTTCTTCCTCGTCAATCTCATCATCGGTAGGTTTATAGCTCTCGATCGCTGTTCCTACCACATTACCACCGGGGATTTCCTTCATCTGAAGTGCCATGGCATACATGGGAGAACCGATACATAATTTTTCTGCCGGGATATCCTTCATCATCAGATAGACTGCCGCATTTTTGGCTCCTGTTACACTGCCGGCATGTCCGGTCACGCCATCCCAGGTTCCTGCCAAATCATATGTCATGATATTGATCATGTCCAGATAAGGCTCCGCAGCCACCCAATCCTGACAAGGTAAAGTCCACGCTGTGGATGCCGATGCACATGCTGTCAGTTTTTTCACACCAGCACCGAATTTCTCGTCCAATGCAGTCCGTAAATCTGATAAAAGCAAAGCGAAATTCGCATCATCTTCCTGCATTGTGCCAAAAATGGGACATCCCTGATCGTCGCCGCCTTCCGGTTTACGCTCTCCATCCTTACTTCCACCAGGGTACTCCCAATCAATATCAATACCGTCTATCCAAGGATATTCCTGTAATACTTCCATGCAGCTCTGCACAAAAGAATTTCTTCCCTCCTGGGTATATGCCATCTCTGAGAAATAACCACATCGGCTCCATCCGCCAATGGAAAGCATAATATTTACATCCGGATATTTTTCAGCATATACGGCATACTCTGCAAAATGATTTCTTTCCATCGTGGGATCCACTGCACTGGCTGCCGTATCTTCATAATCATTCTTGGGATCCGTGGAGACTATTTTAAATTCCGTTCTGGGCTCCTGTCCATTATTGCGGCGTTCTGTACTGGTCTGCGTAGAACCGTCTGCCGGAACCACTGCCCAGAAAGCATGATTGACATAACTGACGCTGTCCCAAGGTATGCTTGCTACTTCTCCTCCCTCAGCTGCCGGCTTTTCGTTTAAATTCCAGTTGGCAAAATATACTACCACCTGTTTCGGATTTGCACTCACAACACTCTCTTCCTCACTCTCTTCGGTACTATTCTCTGCTGTCTCCTGTGAGGTATCCATCGGGGATGATTCTTCCGACATTGCCGTCAGACTCTCTGTCTCATACTCCACTGACGCATCCGTAGGCTGTACGTTTCCGCAGCCTGTCAGCATAAACGCAGCCACCAATCCCAATGTTATCCATTTCTTTGTTTTTCCTGCCATATCTTTTCTCTCCCTCTTCGGTACATATTCCCTGCACCATTCTTTCATTATAAAAGTGCAGTGTTTCCTCTTCAATGTACCCTCAGATTTCCGGCAAGAAAAAGCAAAAGATCGCAAAAGAATTAAATTTTTATTGATTCAAAGCAAAAAGAAAAGCGGCTAAGAAAATTCTTAACCGCTCTTACGCGTGCGTTAGAGGATTCGAACCCCCGACCTTTTGGTCCGTAGCCAAACGCTCTA
>OGJJ01002794.1_pt1 | contig 10658 bp, 10 predicted proteins | sample 1572081 | NCBI WGS metagenome assembly OGJJ01 (sample SAMEA2582122, study PRJEB24529) | metagenome | biome: Human gut stool | place: China | collected 2011
AGAATTTCCTATTTGATCTACAGAATTAAACAGGAAACATATACTAAAGACACATAAGATAATCACTCCAAGCCCAGCATTCAAGACTGCCATATAAGAACTTAAAAATCGTCCAAGCTCTTTTTGATATAAGGCAAAAAATACCGATTTTCTTTCATAAGATACTTTGTCATTAGCATATCTTGATTTTGTATTAGCAAGTGTATTAAGTAGTCCATACTTCAACGAAGCAATTTTGACAAATAGATAAAAAACGACTATTGAAAGAACTAAATAAAATCCCATTCCACAGTACATTGGAAAATCGTAGTATGACATAAATAGTCTAGAAATTGGATACAGTCCAGTAATTTGCTTAGCCAGAGTAACCCCAATACTACTTTCATCACCTGATTGCATAGCTGATAATGCAAAATATCCAATTATACCTAGCATCGCAAATGAAAAAATAAGAGAGATATTAAAATATACGGACTTAGTATTATTAGATATTAAGGCAATTGATAAAGAGATTTATAAAGAATTAACTTCAGTAGAGATAGATAATACATTAAAATTTTTGGAATATTTAAATGAGATAGAAAAACCTACTTGGGTAAGACATGTAGTAGTTCCTACTATTACAGATGATAATGAACTTCTAGAAAAAACAGCTCAATATATATCAAAATTTAGTAATATAGAGATGGTAGAGATACTTCCATATCACACTTTAGGAGTTTTTAAATATAAAGAATTAGGAATGGAATATCCATTAAAAGATATAGAAGATTTAAGTTATGAAAGAAAATTAGAAGTAATGGAGATATTTAAAAAATATAATCTACCTGTTCATTAAAAAAGTGCTTTTTTTCTTAAAAAATGATATAATAAAAAATATGTCATTGATAGAAAAGGAGGTTTTTTAATGATAATTTTAGGAATAGAGAGTTCTTGTGATGAAACTTCCATAGCTGTATTAAAAGATGGAAAGGAGATTTTATCCAATAAAATCTCTTCACAGATAGAGATACATAAAGAGTATGGAGGAGTAGTTCCAGAGATAGCTTCTAGGCAACACATAAAAAATATAGCTACTATATTAGATGAAGCTTTAGAAGAGGCTAATATAACTATGGAAGATGTAGATTATATAGCTGTAACCTATGCTCCAGGTCTTATTGGAGCTCTTTTAGTAGGAATATCTTTTGCTAAAGGATTGGCTTATGCTCATAATATACCAATAATACCAGTACACCATATAAAAGGGCATATGTATGCTAACTTTTTAGAGTATGATATAAAGCTACCTTGTATTTCGTTAGTTGTATCAGGTGGACATACTAATATTTTATATATGGATGAAAATCATAATTTTACAAATCTAGGTGGAACACTAGATGATGCTGTAGGAGAAAGTTGTGATAAGGTAGCAAGAGTTTTAGGTATAGGATATCCAGGTGGACCTGTAATAGATAAGATGTATTATCAAGGGAATAGAGATTTTTTAGAGATACCAGAGCCTAAAGTAGGAGAGTACGACTTTAGTTTTTCAGGAATAAAGACTGCTGTAATTAACTTTGTAAATAAGATGAAGATGAAGGGTGAGGAATTTTCTAATGAAGATTTAGCAGCTTCTTTCTTAGGAAAAGTAGTAGATATCTTATGTAAAAAAACTTTAAAAGCTGCAAAGGAAAAGGGAGTAAAAACAATTATTTTAGCTGGAGGAGTAGCAGCAAACTCTCTACTTAGAAGTCAACTTACTGAGGGAGCTAAAAAAATGGGAATAGATGTATTTTATCCATCTATGAAGCTTTGTACTGATAATGCAGCTATGATAGCAGAAGCAGCTTACTATAAACTTATCAATTGTAAAGATGGAAAAAGTTGTTTTGCTGATTTAGATTTAAATGGAGTAGCAACTTTAAATGTAATAGATGATTAAAAAAAATTAGGGTAAATCTAATTACCCTAATTTTTTTGATATATAAATTCTTTTATTTTCTTTAAAGCTCTGCTTAAAGGATAACCTCTAAAAATCCAAACTTTTCTTAATTTATTAAACTCTGTTAAAATATTAGATCTTTTTTCATCTAAAGGCTCTGTACACCTATTATTCCAACATTTATAAACACCAGTTAAATCAGAAGTTTTAAGAATTTTTGAAAGCCAACTACCTAAATATTTGGTAGATATAGCTGATTGAAAATCGATAATATATGGATATCCATCTTTCCCAACTAAAATATTTCCTAAATTTCTTAAATCTAAATGTACAATATTTTTACTATGCATAGCTTTAACATTTTTTTCTAACTTAAGGAAAAAATCTTTTTCAATAGAAGATTTTGGAAAAAATTTTAATGCTTTTCCTTCTATGAAACCAAATGCTAATGTACACTCTGAAAGTTTTTTAGGATTTTTTGCGATTGAAGGATTATTTGATAGTTTGATTAAGTTATTATATTCTAAATTTATAAATAGTTTTCCAAATGTTTTCCTAACAAGCCAGGGAGAACCAGAAAAATCTTTAATTGTTAAATCTAAATTTTTATCTTTATATCGGAATACTGTTGCATTTGCAAATTTTCCCTCATTTAAAAGAGATAAATTTTCTCTCTTTATGTTACAATTAGGATAATTTAAAATTAAAAATTTTACAATATTTTTTTAAATTAAATTAATATTTTTTTTAAACATTTTAATCTCACCACAAAATTATAATTTATATTTTACTATTAATATGTGATGAAATAATGATGGAATAAATATAAATTAATCTAAAATTATATTAAAATCTTTTATATCTTTATTTAAATCTATAAGTTCAGTTTTTTTCAAGATTTTATTATCTTTTAGAACTAAGATAAATACTTTTCTATTACTAGGAATTTTATAAAATTCAAAGTAACCATTTTCATCACTATAAGTAGTTGTAATTTTACTATTATCTTCATTTACTAGTTGAAGCTCTACTTTATCAAGGGCTTTTATTCCATTAGTTACAATACCAGTTATACTATATCTTATCTTAGAAAGAGGTATTTCGATATTTGTAATAGATGAATTTTTCTCTATTTTTCTTACTACACCATTTTGAAAAAAACTATTTTTTTGAGCAAGAATAGTTATAATTCCACTATTCACAGGAAATTTAAACATTCCAAATTCATCACCCTCTCCTTGAATAATATTTTCACCATTTTTTATAAAGATTTTGGGATAAGGAATAGAGTGATTATTTTCATCTATAACTTTACCTTGGATAAAGCAAGGTAGTTCTATTAAATTTAACTCTAAGGAATAAGTTTTTCTAGCAGAAGAAAAATTATAAATGATTTTATTTTTTTTGTCAAGAGTATAACCAAATCTTTCAGCATTGATAGAATAGTTATTAGGTGGTAAATAAGCTATAAATTCTCCAAAAATATCAGTGGAAAAATGGAAACTTTTATTTTCAGAATTTGTAAATGAAACATTAACATTTCCAAGATTTGAAGAGTTATTTTTAACTATTCCTTTAACGCAAATATAGTTTTCTTTAGTAAAAACTATATCTATTGGATTCTCTGTAGTTTTTACATCAATAATTTTTTGAATAGGCGGAAAATCTTCATTGCTTAATAAAAAATAATACTCATCTTTTTCTAAATCTAAAGTAAGTGTTCCATCATAAAAATAATTAGATTGTGTATTTAAGTCACCAGCTTTAAAATATTCAACTTTACCAGTAGAGGTATTAAAGTTAAAAGTAATATTTTTTGAAAAAGTTATAAAAAATAAATTTATAAATAGTATAACGAGAATAATCTTTCTCATAGAATTAACCTCCTAAAAATAAGTAAATATATTATAGCATTTTTTCTTAAAAAATATAGAGAGGTTTTTTAAAAGAGTTTTAGAAAATCCTTTTAATTATTACTGTAAAATGATACAATATTATGATATAATCTATTACAATGTCAAGTATTAAAGGTGAGAAAGAATGAATGAAAATTTAATAGATAAAGAGAGTCAAGTTAAAATAAATTTTTTAAAAACACAGGCAGAAAGAGCTTTTTATTTAGATGAATTTAAAGAGAATGTAGCATTGGCATTAACTGAAGAACAATTGAGATCAGGAATAGTTTATCCTGAAATAATTGAGAGAATAAAACAATCAGATGTGGCTTATATAAAAATGAAAAGAGAAATCGAATTAAAGTTTTTAAAGCCATATATTGTTGAGGCTGAGAGGATTAATGTAAGATATACTCTAGTAGATAGCTTAAATCTATTGGGGAATATTGCTTTAGTTATAGTTGTAAAGGATGCCTTTGATACTAATGAAAGAGAGATTCTTATAAAAGATATAAGAGAAAAATTTCAAGAAGTAGGATTATATCCTGAATATGTAAAATACTTTGGTAAAAAAATTTGTGAAAAACATTATTCTTTGGTAGAAGAAAAGTTACCGGGGTATGAAAAAAAATTTAAAAAGTTGACAATTTTTAATCAGTTATTTGGAGAAAGTTGTCCTATATGTAAGATTGAAAAGGAGAAAAATAAGAGATGGTAGAGGCTTTTAAGGTAACAGGTGGTAAAGAAATAAAGGGAGTACTAGAAGTTGAAGGTTCAAAAAATGCAGCTCTTCCAATTATGATAGCTACTCTTATAGAAAAGGGAACTTATATATTAAAAAATGTTCCTAATTTAATGGACATAAGAACATTAGTTAAACTTTTAGAGAGTTTAGGACTTATAATTGAAAAATTAGATAATAATACATATAAAATAGAAAATAAAGGATTAACTAATCTTGTGGCAGGATATGAGTTAGTAAAAAAAATGAGAGCCTCTTTTTTAGTTATGGGACCAATGTTAGCTCATTGTAAGAAAGCAAAAGTTTCTCTTCCTGGTGGATGTGCTATTGGAGCTAGACCAGTAGACTTACACTTAAAAGGTTTTGAAGCTTTAGGAACAAAAATAACAATTGACCATGGATATGTAGAAGCAGAAACAGATGAACTTATTGGTGGAAAGATAGTTTTAGATTTTCCTAGTGTAGGAGCAACAGAAAATATAGTTATGGCAGCTGTAAAAGCTAAGGGTATAACTGTTTTAGAAAATGCAGCAAGAGAGCCAGAAATAGTAGATTTATGTAATTTTTTAAATGAGATGGGAGCTAAGATTACTGGAGTGGGAACTGGAACTCTTACAATAGAAGGTGTAGAAAGATTATATCCTTGTGAGCATACAATCATCTCAGATAGAATAGTAGCTGGAACTTTTATTATTGCAGCTATTATATTTGATGGAAAGATAAAAGTTAAGGGAGTAGAGAGAGAGCATTTAGAGGCATTTTTGATGAAGTTAGAAGAGATGGGAGTGAGATATGAGATAGAGAATAAGGAGTTAAGAATAATTTCAAAACTTTCTGATCTTCAAGGAATAAAAATTACAACTATGCCACATCCAGGATTTCCAACAGATTTACAATCTCCTATAATGACTCTTATGTGTTTAGCTAAAGGTAGTAGCGAAATAAAAGAAACTATTTTTGAAAATAGATTTATGCATGTACCTGAGCTAAATAGAATGGGAGCTAAAATAGATATCAATGGAAACGTAGCAACTATAAAAGGAATAGAAAATTTTTCATCAGCAGAAGTTATGGCAAGTGATTTAAGAGCAGGAGCATCTTTAATTCTTGCAGCATTAAAAGCTGAAGGAGAAAGTATAGTAAATAGAATTTATCATGTAGATAGAGGATATGAGAATTTAGAATTAAAGTTAAAAAATATTGGTGCAGATATAGAGAGAATAAAAACAGAGGTATAATGGAGGTATAATGGAGAAAATAATAGGTATAAATCCTGTAATGGAGGTATTACAAAATAAAGAGAAAACAATAGAGAAATTAGAGATTTTTAAAGGGGCTAAAGATGATAAGATAAATAAGATAAAAAGATTAGCTTCAGAAAGAAATATTAAGATATTTTATACAGATAAGAAGAGAGAAAATTCACAAGGAGTTGTAGTTCATGTAAGTGATTATGACTATTATGTGGATTTTGGAGAATTTTTGGAAAAAATTGCTCCTATGGAAAAATCTATTGTTTTAATTTTGGATGAGATACAAGACCCAAGAAATTTTGGTGCTTTAATAAGAAGTGCTGAGGTATTTGGAGTAAAAGGAATAATCATTCCTGAAAGAAATGCTGTAAGAATAAATGAAACAGTTGTTAAAACTTCAACTGGAGCAATAGAGTATGTAGATATAGTAAAAGTTACAAATATCTCTGATGCTATCAGTAAATTAAAAAAATTAGATTATTGGGTATATGGAGCAGAGGGAGAAGGAAGTAAAGATTATTCTCAAGAAAAGTATCCTAGTAGAACAGCATTAGTTCTTGGAAGTGAAGGAAATGGAATAAGAAAAAAAGTAAAAGAGAGCTGTGATGTTTTAATAAAAATACCTATGTATGGAAAAATTAACTCTCTAAATGTTTCAGTAGCAGGAGGAATAATTCTATCTGAAATAGTAAAGTCTTTTTAAAATATTATAGGGGATAATATTACCATAGTGGGAAGGGAAAGAATTTATATGAATGAAGAGTTAATAAATGATGAAGTAATAAAATTAGCTCAAAATGGAGATCAGGAAGCTTTAGATTTAATATTAAAAGAGTATAAGAAATTGATATATCTTAATATTAGAAATTATTTTCTTGTTGGTGCTGATCAAGATGATTTATTACAAGAGGGGACAATAGGACTTTTGAAAGCGATAAAAAATTATAGTGAGGGGAAAGCTTCTTTTAAAACATTTGCAACTCTTTGTATTAGAAGACAGATATTAACTGCAGTTAGAAGTTCTACAGCACAAAAAAATAGCGCTTTAAATGAAGCTAGTGGAAATAATTTAGAAACAGAAGATGGTCATGAAGATTATCCAAAAGAACTTTATTCAAATGTGAGATATAATCCTGAAGCTATATTTTTATCTAAAGAGAAAATAATGGAGTTTCAAGATTTCGTAGAGCATAATTTTAGCCCATTTGAAAGGCAAGTATTTAACTATATGATTAAAGGTTTTTCTTATAAAGAGATTGCAGAGGAGCTAGAGAAAACTCCTAAAGTGATAGATAATAGTTTTCAAAGAATAAAAAGAAAAAGTGAATTGTGGTTAAGTACTTATTAATTTAAGAAAAAAGTTGTTAATTAAAAAAAATAGTGATATATTGAATATGGAAAAGAATTATTGATGAGGTGATATTCTTGAGAGAGTATAATTTTAAAGAAGTAGAAGCCAAGTGGCAAGGGAAATGGGAAAATGGACACATTTTCAAGACAGAAAATAAAGTTGAAGGGAAAGAGAATTATTATGTACTTGTAATGCTTCCATATCCATCTGGGAAACTACATGTTGGGCATGCTAGAAACTATACAATAGGAGATGTTATAGCTAGATATAAGAGAATGAAAGGTTATAATGTATTAAATCCTATGGGATGGGATTCTTTTGGATTACCAGCAGAGAATGCAGCTATTCAAAATGGAGCACACCCAGCTGTGTGGACAAAATCTAATATTGAAAATATGAGAAGACAATTAAAATTATTAGGATTTTCGTATGATTGGGATAGAGAGATAGCTTCTTATACACCAGAATACTATAAATGGAACCAATGGATGTTCAAAAGACTTTATGAAAAAGGATTAATCTACAAGAAAAAATCTCTTGTAAACTGGTGCCCAGATTGTAATACAGTATTAGCAAATGAGCAAGTTGAAGATGGAAAATGTTGGAGACATAGTAAAACTTCAGTTATTCAAAAAGAGTTAGAGCAATGGTTCTTTAAGATAACTGACTATGCTGACGAGTTATTAGAGGGGCATAAAGAGTTGAAAGATGGTTGGCCTGAAAAAGTTTTAACAATGCAAAAAAACTGGATAGGGAAATCATATGGAACAGAGATAGTGTTTACTGTTGCTGAAACAGGTAAGGAATTACCTATGTTTACAACAAGAATAGATACAATTTATGGAGTGTCTTATTGTGTTGTTGCTCCAGAGCATCCTATTGTAGAGGAAATTATAAAAGTTAATCCAGAGATAAAATCAAGTATTGAAGCAATGAAAAATACAGATTTAATTGAAAGATCAGCAGAAGGAAGAGAAAAGAATGGAGTATTCACAGGTTGGCATGTAATTAATCCAGTAACAAAAGAGAAAGTACAATTATGGGTAGCTGACTATGTTCTAATGAACTATGGAACAGGAGCTGTAATGGCTGTTCCTTGTCACGATGAAAGAGACTTTGCATTTGCAAAAAAATATAATTTACCATTAAATGTTGTAATTAATCCAGTTAATAAAGAAACAAAAGAAGTAATTGAGCTAAAAGCAGAAGAGATGACAGAGGCTTTCACTGAAGTTGGAGTAATGACAAATTCAGGAGAGTTTAACGGGATGAGTTCTAAAGAGGCTTTAACAAAAATAGCTGAATATGTAGAAGCTAATAATTATGGTAAAAGAACAGTAAAATACAGATTAAAAGATTGGGGAGTTTCAAGACAAAGATACTGGGGAACACCTATTCCAGCACTATATTGTGAAAAATGTGGAACTGTAATGGAAAAAGATGAAAATCTTCCAGTGAAACTTCCAGAAGATGTTTCATTTAATGGAGTAGGAAATCCATTAGAAACATCAGAAAGTTTTAAACATGCTGTATGTCCAATTTGTGGTGGACCAGCTAGAAGAGATACAGATACTATGGATACTTTTGTAGATTCATCTTGGTATTTTTTAAGATATTGTGACCCTAAAAATGATAAACTTCCATTTGACAAAGAGATAGTTGATTCTTGGATGGGAGTAGATCAATATATAGGTGGGATAGAGCATGCAGTAATGCACTTATTATATGCTAGATTTTTCCAAAAAATATTAAGAGATTTAGGCCTTGTTTCAGCTAATGAACCATTCAAGAGATTATTAACTCAAGGAATGGTTTTAGGGCCATCATACTATTCAGCAGCTGAAAACAAATTCTTATTCTCAAGTGAAGTTGATGTTAAAGGTGAAAAAGCATTTTCAAAAGCTACTGGAGAAGAATTAGCAATAAAAGTTGAAAAAATGTCTAAATCTAAAAATAATGGTGTAGACCCTGAAGAGATGATAACTAAATATGGTGCAGATACAACTAGATTATTTATAATGTTTGCTGCTCCACCTGAAAAAGAATTAGAGTGGAATGAAAATGGACTTGCTGGAGCTTACAGATTTTTAACAAAAATTTGGAGACTAGTAATGGAGCATAAAGAAAATCTAGAGTTTGGAGAGATTGATTTAACAAAGGTAAGTAGAGATGATAAAGCTTTATTAATCAAATTAAATCAAACTATAAAGAAAGTAACTGAATCTATAGAAGATGACTATCACTTCAATACTTCAATAGCTGCTACTATGGAGTTAATAAATGAAACTCAAGATTATAAAGTAAATATTTTAGAAGGTGGAAAAACAACTTCTGAATCTAAGAAAATATTTGCTGAAGTTATAAAGAATATATTAGTAATGTTATCACCATTTACTCCACATTTCTGTGATGAACTATGGGAAGAGATGGGAAATACAGGATATTTATTCAATGAAAAATGGCCTTCATATGATGAAAAATTAACTGTATCATCAGAAGTTGTAATGGCAGTTCAAGTAAATGGAAAAGTTAGAGGAACTGTTGAAGTAGAAAGAGGAACAGATAAAGATACAGTTGAAAAATTAGCATTAAATTTAGAAAATGTAAAAAAACATATGGAAGGAAAAACTTTAGTAAAATTAATTGTTATTCCTGATAAAATAGTAAATATAGTTGTAAAGTAATAAATTTTAGTAACTAGGGAGTGAAATTTTATTTCACTCCCTAATTTTTATATAAAAAATAAATTTTTTTAAGAAATTCTATTGACATAATGAATTTTATGAGGTATATAAGTATTAACAGGAAGAGATAAAAGGTCTAGACAAAATAATCTCTTAAGGAGGTAGATTCCAATGAAATAAATTTAAAAGAGAAGTTAATAAGATGAGATTATAAATAATCACTTAATAATTTTTCGAGAGGACTAAAATTATAGTAATTTAATAAAAAATAAGATTGAGATAGAATTAATAAAAAGCTTTTATACCTATCAAAAAAGTAAGAGATATATTAACAATACTTATTCTAATTATAGTTTGTATCTTATAGAGAACATTTCTTATTTTCAGAGAAGTATTTTAATTAATATGATTAATTACTTAGGTAATAAAAATTATATTTAAAATATACAAGATTGAGTTATCTTTATTAAATATTAAAGAAATGGTAGGATTATTATTTCAGAATTAATAAAATAATCAATATGGTATAAAAAATATAATGGAAAAATTTTTGATAATATAGATTATTTCTTATTAAAAAATTAAGGAGGGGATTACTGATAAATAATATAGAAGTAGATATATAGGGCTATCTGAATGTAGATAAAGTCAGATAGCCCATTTTTTTTAAAAATTTAAAAAAAGTGTTGACGAAAAATAAAAAATATGATACTATAATTTATGTCCGCGAGAGAGCGGTACAGATAAATTAATAAGGACATTAGCAACAGAATAGAGAAAGACAATTAATGCAAACACAACAATAAATT
>OGJJ01002797.1_pt1 | contig 10636 bp, 17 predicted proteins | sample 1572081 | NCBI WGS metagenome assembly OGJJ01 (sample SAMEA2582122, study PRJEB24529) | metagenome | biome: Human gut stool | place: China | collected 2011
ATTCACTTTTAGCTTTTTTCGTTCCATCTTCCCCAAAGATACTTGCTAAAGAAAGGATGTTTTTCTTGGTAGAACCCCAGTAGTCTTTGTTGTCTGTTTGGAATAATACAGTAGGAGCAATTTTTTTGAGTTTCTTGACGTATTGAGCTGTACGACCAGAAGCGATAATCAAGTCTGGTTTTAAGGCAGCGATAGCCTCCATATCAGTTTCTTTCATCGTTCCGACATTTTTGATTTTACTTGATAGATTTTTTAGATAAGCAGGCAGAGTTTTCTTTGGCATACCGGCAATGCTGCTTTCTTTGCCCAAAGCACGAATGGTATCGGCTGCACCTAAATCGAGTGTTACAATTTTTTTAGGGTTGGTTGGAACTTTAACTTCACCATTTGCTGTTTGAACAGTGACTTGGCTTGCAGCAGAAGAGGAAGTAGTTGTCTTTGAAGTTTGTTTATTGGCACCACAGGCTGCTAAAAGCACAACAGCAAAAGCTGTAAGGATAGATAACAATAGTTTTTTTGTATTCTGTTTCATCAGAAATCCTCCAATTTTAATATTATAAATAAACACAGATTTTCTTACTATTGATTTCCCCAAGGGTAATGTCCATTTCATACAATGGATCTAAAATTTCTTTTCTCATGACCTGATTGGTTGTGCCTTGATAAAAGACTTTTCCGTCTTTAAAGGCGACAATTTCATCAACATATTGACTGGCAATATTGATGTCATGAATGACAATGATAATCGTTTTTCCTAAGTCGTCAACAAGAGATCGCAAGATTTTCATCATAGAAATACTTTGCTTAATATCTAGATTGTTTAGTGGTTCGTCCAAAAGGATAAAATCAGTGTCTTGAGCGAGTATCATGGCGATAAAAACGCGCTGCAATTGACCGCCTGAAAGCGTATCAATGAAACGTTCTCGCAGATCAGCAATATCCAAATATTCCAATGCTTGCTCCACTTTTTTGAAATCTTCTTTTGTCAAACGATCCTGACTATAAGGAAAGCGACCGAAGGAAACCAATTCGTCAACCGTTAATTTAGATTGGTAATTGATTTTTTGTTTTAAAATCGTTAATTCTTTGGCCAACTCTTTTGAATTCCAAGCTTCAATTTCTTTTCCCTTGATACTGAGAAAACCCTGATCTTTCTTGAGCAAACGGCTCATAATGGAAAGCAGCGTTGATTTTCCAGCACCGTTTGGACCAATAAAAGCGGTGAATTTGCTCGGTGAAATATTCAGTTGAATATCTTCTAAAATTGCTTGATTTCCAAATGATTTGCCAACGTTTTTTAATTGCATTCTAGCGTTTTGCCTCCTTAGCTAAAAGATAAAAGAAGAATAACCCTCCGACAAGCTCAATGACCATGCTGACATTGATTTGGAGCTGAAAGACGCGCTCTACCAGCAATTGTCCAGTGGTTAGAGAAAGAAAACCGAGTAAAATTGCTACTGAGAATAACCATTTGTGTTGGTATTCTTTGATTAACAGATAGGCTAAATTGGACATCATAAAGCCGAAGAACATCATAGGTCCAACGAGAGCAGTTGTCGTTGAAGTCAGCAAAACAATTGCCCATAGTATCTTTTTTTGCTCTTTTTCAACTTCTACACCTAAAATAGTCGCTGTCTTTTTATCCAAATGAAAGACATTCAAAATAGCGTTCTTCTTTAACAAATACAAACCTGCTAGTCCAATGATGATTGCAGCGACAGATAGAATATCCATATTCATTCGTTGAAAGGAAGGAAATAGTTTTGTCTGCAGTTTATCATATTCATTAGGATCCATTAGTACCTGCAAGAATGTACTGGCGCTTCTAAAGAGTGTCCCTAGTGCCATGCAAATCAATAAAATAAATACAAATCCTTGCTGAAGTAACTTTTTTAATGCAGGTTGCAGGCAGAAAAAGAAGCCACACTGTATGAGTAAGACTAAGATAAACTCAAGCAAAGGATGACCAGTATTGCCGATGAATTTGCTAGCAAAGAAAAGATAAATCGTCTGCATAAAGACATAGAGAGATTCCATTCCAAGAATGCTTGGTGTTAAAAAACGATTCTCTGTGATTGTTTGAAAGCTGATTGTAGCAAGACCTCCAGCTATGGCGACTAAGAGATAGGCTAGTAACTTTTGCGAGCGCAATTTCATAATAAAACCTGGTAAAGGATAGTCCATTGGCATGAGATATAACAAGCCACTCAAGCTAGCTACCAAAAGCAATAAAAGTAAGCGATTTCTTGTTTGACTCTTCATTTTATTCATGAGCAGCGCCTCGCCATAAAAGATATACGAAAGCCAAACTACCTAAAATTCCTAAAATCAAGCTGACGGAAACTTCGTAAGGGCGAATGACTAGACGAGCTACAATATCACAGACCAAGATGAGACAGGAACCAGTTAATGCGGTCAGTCCCTTAATGCGTGTGATATGGTCACCATAAAATTTCCGAATGATGTTTGGAACAATGATTCCGATAAATGGAAGAGAGCCGACTGTAATCATCGTCACACTTGTCGTCAATGCAATGAGAAACAACGTCATTCCCTCCATTTGGTAAAAGGAAATGCCTAGATTATGACTGGCGTCTTCCCCTAGATTCATAATGGTAAACGTGGCTGATAGCTTCCATACTGCAATCAAGATAATCAAACTTAAAAATAACCATTCATATTGATGTTTCTGAATCATGGAAAAAGAGCCTTGTGTCCATGAAGTCATGCTTTGGACAAGATCAAAACGATAAGCAATGATTTCTCCAGCTGCACTAATTACCCTACTATAAATAATTCCGACAAGCGGTAACAACCATTTTTCTTTAAATGAGAATTTTCTGATAAATCTAATAAAAATAATCGTAAAAAAAATAGCAGATACAAAAGCAAATAGCATTTTTTGCGCTAATGTGGCTGACGGAAAGAAAAATAAACTAAGCAACATACCAAATTTCGCAGCCTCGACCGTTCCAACTGTACTAGGAGCAGCAAAATGATTTTGTGTAACAGTCTGCATAAGAAGCCCGGCAATGCTCATGCTAGAGCCTGCTAGGAGAATGCTGACTGTCCTTGGCAAGCGTGACTCCCAAAATAGTAGCCCGGTCTGCTTATCTCCATGTAGCAGCTGCCACCACGAAAAGTGACTAGAACCAACTGTAATTGAAATCATAACCAGAGCAAGACAAAGAATTCCTAAAAATTTTGTCTGTTTCATTTATCAACCCTTTCTTCAAAGCAACAGCTTCAATAAGATACATCACTAGGCTAACAAAAAAATAAAAGAGTGTCAATTATTTTCTGAAAATTTAATAATTCTGTTTATTTAGAAAAATAGAAAGCTCTACACACCTTTTACACATTTTATCCAGAAAAATTATTCCACAAAAAGTTATTTTTTTGATATAATAAATTAAATAGATAAAATTTATAAAAGTAGGAAAACCATGACAAAAATCAAAATTGTAACGGATTCATCTATTACGATTGAACCGCAAGTTGTAGAGGATTTAGAGATTACAATCGTCCCTTTGTCTGTAATGGTAGACGGTGTTGTTTATTCAGACGCTGACTTAAAAGAAGGAGAATTTCTTCATTTGATGCAGTCAAGTAAAAATCTACCGAAGACCAGTCAACCACCAGTTGGTGTTTTTGCAGAAATCTTTGAAACACTCGGAGAAACTGCCGATAAAATCATTTCTATCCATATGTCGCATGCTTTGTCTGGAACGGTCGAAGCTGCACGTCAAGGTGCAACCTTGGCAAATGTGGATGTAACAGTGATTGATAGCTCCTTTACGGATCAAGCATTGAAGTTTCAAGTGGTTGAAGCTGCAAAACTAGCAAAAGAAGGTGCAGATTTTGAGGCTATTTTAGCAAAAATCGAAGAAGTGCGCGAAAAAACAGAATTGTATATTGGTGTTTCAACGCTTGAAAATCTTGTAAAAGGCGGTCGTATTAGTCGTGTGACTGGTCTTATCAGTTCGCTGCTTAATATTCGAGTGGTTATGCAAATGAAAAACCACGAATTACAACCGATTGTTAAGGGGCGTGGTGTAAAAACCTTTAAAAAATGGGTCAATGATTTAGCTGAAGGCTTAAAAGATAAAAAAGTGGCTGAGATTGGAATCTCGTATGCAGAGACTGCTGAGTTGGCAAATGAGATGAAACAGGTGTTGCAACAATTTGTGACAGCTCCGATTCCTGTTTTAGAAACGGGTTCTATTATCCAAACACATACTGGGGAAAATGCTTGGGCAGTTCTTATTCGCTATGAATAAGTTGGATATTTTCGGAAAGATAGAAAAAAGTTCGTTTTGTGCTTGACCTAATAGCATTTTTTAGATATGATAATACTTGTTAGAGTTAGTGACTACTAATTCATAAAATATTTTGGAGGATTTGTTAAATGGCTAACAAACAAGATTTAATCGCAAAAGTAGCAGAAGCTACAGAATTGACTAAAAAAGATTCAGCAGCAGCAGTTGACGCTGTATTTGCAGCAGTGACTGAATACCTTGCAGCTGGTGAAAAAGTTCAATTGATTGGTTTTGGTAACTTTGAAGTTCGTGAACGTGCAGCTCGTAAAGGCCGCAACCCACAAACTGGTGCAGAAATCACAATTGCAGCTTCTAAAGTACCAGCATTTAAAGCAGGTAAAGCTCTTAAAGATGCTGTTAAATAATGCAATTTTAAAAAATCTATTGTTTCAACGTTTTGGCGTTGAGCAATAGGTTTTTTTTGTTCCAAAGGGGCAAGAAAGGGGCAAAAATAAGGTTATTAAGAAGACAATGTATTTAATAGCTTGACAACATTAGCTTCCATTTTTTGTGTGACATGGGTATAGATTTTCAAAGTGGTCTTAGAATCTGAATGTCCGACACGTTGCATAATAGCTTTGAGAGGGGTGTTGTATTCAGCTAAGCGGCTAACAAGGGTATGACGAAAAATGTGCGAAGTAAGGTGTTTATCAATAGGAACATTTAATCTTTGATTGGCGCTACGTATGGCTGTATTGAAAGAGTTGTTTTGAATTGGTATGCCATTTTTTGTAACGAAGATATAGCCAAGGTCTACATAGTTTGGATTGGTATTTTTAGTTAGCTCGTTTAAATCTATCATTTTATGAAGTATGTCTATTTCTTTATCTGACATAGCAACTGTTCGCCAACTAGCACTAGTCTTTGTGGTTGTTTTTTCGCCCTTAGTATAACCGACAGTTTTATCTAACGTCCCGTGAATGTCTACTGTTTTATTTTCAAAATTAATATTTTCTGGTTTAATAGCAATAGCTTCTCCGATACGGCAACCATTATAAGCCATGAATTCAGCTAAGAGAGCTAGTCGATAAGTATTTGGTCTTCGATAAAGTTCTTCAATTAATTTTTCTAGCTCTGTATCTTCCAAAAACTTTTTAGCTGTCTTTTGATAATCATCAATAGTTTTAATCACTTTTGGTAATTTCGCTCTTCTAGCTGAATTATCTTTGATATAGTCAAGTGACAATGCGTAGTCAAAAGATAAATTCAAAATGGATTTAAAACGCTCTAATTTGGAGCGGGTAACTTTTAAATTATTTAAAAAGTTTTGAATATATCGGGCATCTATATTCCGAATTTTTACGTTTGTAGCAAAAATAGAGCGTAACTCGTCCACATTGCCCGTTAATGAGCTTATAGAGCTTCGTTTTATCTCTTTTTGATAAAATCCCCACCACTCATCTAAAACGTCCGTAAAAAGCACGTCAGGGGCTTGTAGAGAGGCGAGAGTGTTTTCTATCTTCTCATCCAGCAGTTTTTGCGCTTCTTTTTTAGCTCGGCTGGATCCGCTGCCTAAGGTGAGAGATACCCTGCGCCATTTTTCGGTATAAGGATCTTTGTATCTCTCAAAAAATTTATATTTTCCGTTGTCTAATTGTTCTACCCACATTGTAAAATCTCCTTAAATTTGATAAAATGGGTACAAGAAAACGACCCTTTGAATGGTTGTTTCTTATACGGATTTCCTCACACTCAATTTTTGGCGAAGGAGAGTGTGAGGATTTTTTATTTAGATCGAACAATAATTGCAATTATAGAAACTACAATTCCAATGATAGAAAGAAGAGAACCCATAGTTAAAGCGATTAACCATTTTTTATTTTCCTCTTTTTCTTTGTGCTGTGCTAGCTTGAAATCCGAAAACATTTTTTCCATGTGTAGGGTTTGCTTTTCGAATCCTGCATCTATCTTTTGTTCTAGATTAGTAAATTTTAAATCAATTTCTACTTTACTATATGAATTTTGTGACACAAGGTTATCCTCCTCTGGCTTTATTATATCATTTTCGGGCTTTATAACATGTAAAATCGTTTGTTTTTCTAAACTCATTTCTTACCTCCGACAACCAAATATGTCCGAAATGTGTCTAAGATAACCGTCATATCTTCTAACGCTCGCAATTCAAATTCTATTTCAAATTCTGCGGATTCCTCAATAGGAAGGATAGCTGTGAAAGTTCCGAATGCGAGGCCGTAGTCATCTTCAATCTTTATCATATCGTCGATTTCAACTTTCAGTAATACATTATTAAGTAAATGAAGTGCTGTAGGGGAACTACTAGTAATATATTTTACCGCAATTACATACTCTTTATTTGCTTTTATATTTAGTAAATTAATTTCTATTAAGCAATCTATTTCGGAAGGGAATTTAGGAAAGTCATAGGCAATGGCAATTGGGGTTTTATGATCGTCATTGTGAAATATACGGATGTTTTGGATTTTTTCAAAAAACAGTTTCATAAAGTATCTCCTTTATTTTTGATACATTATTTTTTGTTCACGAATTATGCGCAATTACATCTAACGCACCAATAATTCGTTGAGCGTTTTCTAACGCTTCTTTGTAGTCTTTAGAAATGTTTTTTACTGGTTTCCTGATCAAATCAATAAATACAACGGGTTTATTAAAGTCATTAGACGTTACACGAATGGTCATATTAAGGATTTTGGTAGTATTTTTTCTTCTTGCGACGATTCCACCAGCAATTGCGCCTAAGCCCCCAAATACAGCTCCAGCAACTAACGCCTGCCCAACGCCGCCAGACACGACAGCTTGATCGTTGATTATCAAATCGTATGAAACCAAATCTTCAAAAGAATACCACCCAGTATCATTTTTATCTTTCTTGCTTGGAATTAAGAGCGATAATCCTGCAGTAGAAGCTGCAAGGGTAGCTTTTCCCATAAACTTGGCTGTACCACCTAGCACACTAGAACCTTTTGCTTTTCTAGCTCCATGAATTCGATAAGCGTGATGAACTCTATCTATCTCAAGTGGACCGATTTTATCTGTTCGTCTATTTCTGTTAGCGTAGGAATTAACTGAATTCTTTACAGTTTGTTTCAACGTTTTATTTGCTGTATCGTCTGTGGTTTGGTTAGTGATAGAAAATCCACAATTAGGACAAAACTTAAATCCTTCTACAGGATTTCCACATTCGGGACAAAATTTCATAATAACCTCCTAATGAAATTTTTTAAAACTCACATAGTTTCTTTTAAGGCGTTATATTCTTCTAAAATCATCGTTTCATCAGCGATGGTTTTTAGGTTGTATTTTTGCATAAAACGAGCATAATTGAAATCTTCAACGTCATCATAGGTGGAAAGTTCTTCTTTCATAAGATGATGTATCATATTTCTATCCGCTTGTAATTCACAGCGCTCGCGATTGTATTTGTAATCATTAGCGCTATGATTTTTGTGTCCTAATTCATGATAGGTCACTTTTTTTCTTTCGATTTCATCGAGATACGCATTGACAAACACAGTATCAAAAGGTTTGTTATAAACTCCTTTAATCCCAGAGTCTCTGCCATCAAAATAGGCGATTTGCGTCATAATGGGTCAATCCTGTCTATTTTTTATTCGTGTTTCTAGCAACGAGGAAATAAGGTCTATATCCTCATCGTTTAAATGATGACCATCGTAAAAGAAACTTTCTTTCGCTAATTCTTTGAGGTCCACTTCAGATTGCGCGCTATTCGAAGCTACTTTAGGATTATCAGTTCGACCGAGCAAATAATCAGTAGACACATGGAAATAATCAGCGATTTCTGAGATACGCTCAGTAGATGGTTTAGAAGTCTTAAGATTGTATATCGTATTTCTACTATATCCTAATTTTTCTTCTAATAAATTTATTGAAAGACCTTGTTTTTTAGCAAGTTCTTTAATTCTGTCAAATGTCGGAAACATTGATTTATCAACCTTTCTGAGAACACGACAAAAAATATTTAATATTTTGCATTAAAACTCTTGACAAAGTTAATGCTGTGTATTAAAATAGTTTTTGTAAGTTAAAGAGTTAGTTAAAACCTAAGTAAAAAAACTTATCTAAAAATAAATAGCTTTGGCGAGCAAGTAAATTGGTAGATAATATGTTTTATCGAGGTTTTTAATTATGCTTTTATTTTAATACTATACATTAATTTTGTCAAGAATTTTATAAAATGATTTACTAACTCTTTAATTTATAGATTAACAGAAAGGAGAAAATAGATGAGCCAACAACATAAAAAATGGCTTGATCTAGTTGAACAGCGACTAGATGAAAAAAGCTGGTCTCGCTCTGATTTGGCGATTGTCGTCGGTGTTAGTCCTGCTATGATTACGAAATTGCTAAAAACTGGGCAAGGCAGTGACGAGCTTAAGTTGCAAGTCAATCGAAAACTGAATATCAGCGAAAGCTGGGTTAATTTTAAAGAAAGGTAGGCCTGGCGATCATGCCGCAAGTAAAAATCAAGGAAGTCGTCTACAAAACAGCAGATGAACATGAACAGCCAACTGGTGGAGACTACAAACATTTGTGTCAGCGTTGGGAGGGGTTAACTATTCCAACAGCTAAGCAATTCGCTAGAGAAATGCGAGAAAATCCAGAATTTGAACAATATGTGTTTAACCCGACACATAAGCTGGTGTTTATAGACTATGAAGGATTCCGTAAATTTTGGAAATGGAAGCAAGTTAATCGCTATCGAGCTAAAAAAATAAGCCTTGCCGAGATTGAGTCGGACAAGGCCCTAGTGAAGCGATTAGGCTTCTAAAAAAAACATTTACTCAAGTATAACATAAGGAGTTATCAAATGCAAACAGACAACATAAACAAACCCAGCCACTATCAAGGCGCGCACGGTCTCGAAGCAATTGACGTAGTGCGGAACTTTGCGGGGAATTTAACCGCTGAACAAGGTTTTTACTGGGGTAATATGATTAAATACGTCCTACGCTTCCAAAAGAAAAACGGGGTTGAGGATTTGAAGAAAGCCAGAAAGAATCTTGACTGGCTGATAGGAAGCATAGGAGGAGGACGATGACTTTTAGTCAACAAATTAGAACATCAAAATCAGATGAATATTACACACCAGCATATGCTGTAAGAATTATCATACCATACTTAAAAGCCAAAGGTTTCAAGTGTATTTGGTGCCCGTTCGATAAAGAGCAGAGCGAGTTTGTCAAATTATTAAGAGGGGCAGGATTTGAAGTCATCTTTAGCCACATTGAAACAGGGCAGGATTTCTTTGAATATGAATTACCTCCTTTTGAAGCAGATTGCATTGTTAGCAACCCGCCATTTAGTAAACGAGACGCTGTTTTTGAGCGATTATTTAAAATAGGATTACCTTTTGCAATGATTATGAATTCAAATGGATTATTTGATAGCAGAATAAGATATGAACTTTTCAGAAATAACGACTTCGAATTACTTGTTCCAAAAGGGCGTATGCGATTCTTTGATGAACAAATGATACCGCGTAATAGTCCTAATTTTCAAAGCATCTATGTATGTAGTGGGATTCTGAATAAGCAAATCGAGTTTACTGATATGACAATCGAATGACGGATGGATAATATGCCAAATTGGGCAATAGGAGGATAACCGATGCAAAACTACACACAGAGGAAATAACAATGAAAATCAAAGAATTTAATTATAAAGGCTTTAACTGCTTTATTAAAAAAATCAGTATGGGTTCATTTGCTAGATTATTTGTAGAGCTAGGAGATTTCGGTGGCAACCCCCAAGGGTGGCTATGTGGCTATGTAGCATTGCCGCAAGGGCATCCATTGCATGGAAAAAAATACAATGAAATAGACGATGAAATCAATGATATAGCTCATTTTGGATTGACTTATTCAAAGCTTCAAGGTGACGACTGGGTTATTGGGTTTGACTGTAACCACGCAGGCGATACCTCCGCGACTAATACGATTGAGTTTGTCGAAGGGAATATCAAAGAAATCGTCAATACAATTCTTAAAATCTATCCAAAGGAGAAATAAATGCAAAACCACACACAGATAACACTTATACAGCGTTGGGAACGCGACCACTATCGGCTAGGCAACGAATACAAGAACAAGCTAGCTAAGAAGCCGGTTGAAGTAGTAGAGCAGGAATTGGCCGAGCTAGCCGAAGGTTGGAAGAACATGACGTTTTCGGTCGTGCCAAAAGGCGCGATGAAAATCGAGGGCGATAAAGTGACGATATTTAAAAAAGGAGAAGTCAAATGAAATACAAATTAGGCGATGAAGTGTATTTAAAGGGGGTAATTACAAACGTGAATTCTTGTGCTGAAATTAATTATCCCT
>OGJJ01002802.1_pt1 | contig 10619 bp, 9 predicted proteins | sample 1572081 | NCBI WGS metagenome assembly OGJJ01 (sample SAMEA2582122, study PRJEB24529) | metagenome | biome: Human gut stool | place: China | collected 2011
TCCTGCTGATGCACGCAATGGGCCCCAACGTGGCCGGTGTTATCGGCTCTGCCGTCGCTGCTGGTATCCTCATCAACATCTTCGGCTAAGCATTTCCTGAAATTTCCGCTCCATCGTGGTATTGACCGCGGTGGGGCGGTTTTTTGTTTGCATTGTTTTTATGTACAACTTTTTTGAAATGTGATATACTATATTTTAAGTGATATATCCAGAAATGATTGAAAAGAACAGGTGAAACAATGGCAACAGATCTCGCACAAAAATTCTGCGCTTTGCGTGATACGTATATCGAAAAGCAGTTCGGACGCCTGAACGATATGCAGCGGGAGGCGGTGTTCACCACCAACGGCCCTCTGCTCATCCTCGCGGGTGCAGGCAGCGGAAAGACCACCGTGCTGGTCAACCGCATCGCCAACCTCATCCGTTTCGGCTCGGCCCACGGCTCTAGGTGGACGCCCCGGGAGGTGACGGAGGACGATGTGAAAGCCCTGCGCACTGCCATCATGACCGGCACCGATGCCCCGTCGTGGCTGGACGGGATGCTGCGGAAGGATGCCGTCCGGAGCTGGAACGTCATGGCCATCACCTTTACCAACAAGGCCGCCGGTGAGCTGAAAGAGCGCCTGCGCCGGATGCTGGGCGGGGAAGAGGGCGACGAGGTGTTCGCCTCCACGTTCCACTCGGCCTGCGTCCGCATTCTCCGCCGCTGGGCCGAGGAGATCGGCTACCCCCGCAGCTTTACCATCTACGACAGCGACGACTCCCAGCGTGTCATGAAGACTGTGTACAAAGAGCTGAGCGTGGACGACAAGTTCTTCCCGGTCAAAAGCGCCATCAACCAGATGAGCCGCTGGAAAGACCAGCTCATCAGCCCCGCCGAGGCCCTGAAGACCCCGGCCCGGGACACGAAGGGCGCGCTTGCGGCCAAGGTCTATGCCGCCTATGAAAAGAAGCTCAAGGAGGCCGGTGCTTTCGACTTCGACGACCTCATCTACCAGACGGTCATCCTGCTGTCGGAGCACGAGGACGTGCGGGAGTTCTACCAGAACAAGTACAAATATCTGCTGGTAGACGAGTATCAGGACACCAGTGTGGCTCAGTTCCGGCTCGTGAGCCTGCTCACCGGCCCGGAGAAAAACATCTGCGTCGTGGGCGACGACGACCAGAGCATCTACCGCTTCCGCGGCGCGACCATTGAGAACATCCTCAACTTCGAGCGCATCTATAAAGGCACCAGGACCATCCGACTCGAGCAGAATTACCGCTCTACGTCAAATATCCTGAATGCCGCCAACTGTGTCATCCAGCACAACACCGAGCGCAAGGGCAAGACCCTCTGGACGAAGAACGGCGAGGGCGACAAGGTGCAGGTCTATACCGCCGAGAACGAGCAGGACGAGGCCAGCCATATCGCGGACGTCATCGGCCAGCACCTCAAAGAGGGCGGACATCTGGCCGACCACGCCATCCTCTACCGGATGAACGCCCAGTCGGCCCCCATCGAAAGCTACTTCACCCGTGCGGGCATCCCGCATAAGATCGTGGGCGGCCAGCGCTTCAACGACCGCAAGGAAGTCAAGGACATCCACTCCTACATGTCCATCGTGGCGAACCCCCGGGACGATGTCCGACTCCGTCGGATCATCAACGAGCCTGCGCGCAAAATCGGCACGACGACCATCGAAGTCATCGCGGATTTGGCGGCTCAGCAGGGCATCAGTATGCTGGATGTCATCTCCCATGCCGACCAGTACGCCAAGCTCAGCCGCGCCATCGCGCCGCTGTTCAAGTTCTGGGACATCTACCAGAAACTGCAGGAATCGCTGGAAACGAAGACGCTGGATGAGTTCGCCTCCGATGTCATCGAGATCACCGGCTACCGCGCCATGCTGGAAGCCGACGCCGCCAAGGGTCACGAGGATGCCGCCGACCGTCTGCAGAACCTTGGTCAGCTGGTCAACAACGTCAAGAGCTACTGCGACCAGCACGGCGAAGAGGCCTCGCTGGAAGGCTATCTGGAGGACATCGCCCTCATCAGCGACATCGACAGCTACAACGAGAGCGCCGACCAGGTGGTACTGATGACCATCCACTCGGCCAAGGGCCTTGAGTTTCCCTATGTATTCCTCATTGGCATGGAAGAGGGCGTCTTCCCCAGTGAGATGAGCAAGTATTCCGAGGCTGACCTCGAGGAGGAACGCCGCCTGGCCTATGTCGGCATCACCCGCGCCAAGAAGGAGCTTTACATCTCCAACAGCGTCACCCGGATGCTCTATGGCCGCACCCAGCGCAACGAGCCCAGCCGCTTTCTCCGGGAAATTGAACCAGAGTACATCGAAGAGACCCGCAGCCCGGTGCTGGAACAGCGCTCCCGTCTGGGCGGCTGGGGCAGCGGTTACGGCAGCGATACCGTGCCGGGCGGTGCGTCGGGCTACTCCGGCCCCTCCGGCTGGGGGCGTGCAGCCTCCGGTTACGGCTCGGGCTATGGCAGCCGCAGCGGCTATCTGAATAAAGAATATAACGCACCAATGTCCAATAACCGAGGCTTTGGCTCCGATTACGCGGGCCGGGGAAGTGCTTCGTCGGGTCATGGCGGCTGCAGCTCCGGTTCGGGAAGCAGCGGCTTCGGCTCTGGCTATGGCCGTCCGGCAGCGCCCAAAGCGCCGGTCAAACCCGCAGGCGGCGGTGTGACGTCTTCGCCCCGTCCGGCAGCGGCATCCACCGGCCCCAAACACTATGAGCCGGGCGACATCGTGGAGCATAAGGTCTTCGGGCGCGGCAAGGTGCTGAAAGTCAAGCCCGCGGCCGGCGACCAGATCGTGGAGATCAGCTTCGAGAAGGTGGGCGTGAAAAAGACCATGGCCAACTTTGCGCCCCTTGTGAAGATAACGACGGAGGAATGAGAAAAAATGATGACTGTCCGATTGATAGCACATACGCCGGAGCCGGAGAAGGTCGTGGCGGCTGCGGCGAAGCTCTGCTACTCCGACGCCCACATCACCGACCTGCTGGACGGGCTGGATGAGGAAAAGACTGCCCGCTTCCTGACCATGCTCAGCGATCTGGGCCACGCCAGCCCCATCGAGCACGCAAGCTTCACCTTCGGCATCGAGGGAGTCAGCCGTACCCTGCTGGCCCAGATCACCCGTCACCGCATCGCGTCCTTCAGCGTCCAGAGTCAGCGGTACGTCCGTCTGGACGATTTCCGCTACGTCATCCCGCCCGAGATCGAGGCCATCCCCGAGGCAAAGGCGGCGTTCATCGAGAGCATGAACGAGGACGCCAGGCGCTACCTCGACCTCGTGCAGAAGCTGGAAGACGGCCACACCGCCCGCCTGATGGCCGAAGGTCTGCCCGAAAAGCAGGCCCGGGCCAAGGCTTCCAAGCAGGCCAACGAGGACGCCCGCTTCGTGCTGCCCAACGCCTGCGAGACCAAGATGGTGGTGACTATGAACGCCCGCAGCCTGCAGAACTTCTTCCACCTGCGCTGCTGCAGCCGCGCCCAGTGGGAGATACGGCAGCTGGCCGAAGAGATGCTGCGACTGGTCTACCCGGTGGCACCCCATATCTTCCGCACCGCCGGCCCGGCCTGCGTGTCCGGCCCCTGCCCGGAGGGCAAGATGTGCTGTGGCCGCACCACTGAGGTGCGCGCCCAGTATGCCGCGCTGAAAGGGGAGAAGGCAGAATGAGCAAGGGCAGGCTTCTTGTCATCGAAGGGCTGGACGGCTCCGGCAAGGCCACCCAGGCAAAGCTGCTGGCCTCCCATCTGGCCGAGAGCGGTCGAAGAGTGATGGAGATCACCTTTCCGGACTACGAGAGCGATTCAAGTGCGCTGGTAAAGATGTACCTCTCTGGTCAGTTCGGCGACAAGCCCGACGACGTCAACCCCTATGCGGCGTCCAGCTTCTATGCGGTGGACCGGTACGCCAGCTATAAGACTAAGTGGGGCAGCTTCTACGAGGCGGGCGGCATCGTCATCGCCGACCGCTACACCACGTCGAACGCGGTGCATCAGTGCTCCAAGCTCCCGCCGGAGCAGTGGAACGATTTCCTCCGCTGGGCCTTTGACTACGAATACAGGCTGCTAGGCCTGCCCGCGCCGGACGCTGTGGTGTACTTACAGGTAGACCCCGCCGTGAGCCAAAAGCTCATGACCGGCCGCTACCACGGCGACGAGAGCAGGAAGGACGTCCACGAAAAGGACATCGAATATCTGGCCCGCAGCCGCCGTGCCGCCGAGTACTGCGCAGAGCATCTGGGCTGGGCCACCGTCCATTGCACGGAAAATGGAGCCATGCGCACCATCGAGGATATTCAGGCCGAGGTGCGGGCGCTGGCGGAAAAAGAACTCGGATAACCGCGAAAATGGGAGGGATACTATCAATGTATCGTTTGATGCAGCCGTCGGATGAGGCGGCAGTCGTGGCACTGTGGCAGAAAGAACGCGGCGACAGCGCCGAGTTCATCAAGACTGCTCTGGAAAAGTTCGCCGGGGCGGAAAATATCTACGTCGCTGAGGAAAATGACGAGATAGTCGCTGCGGCGCTGGCGGTCCCCGTCACCCTCAAGGGACGCAGCGGCAGTTACCTCTACGGCCTCTGCGGGCAGGGAAGCCTGCTTCTGGCAGGACTCGTGGACTATCTCTGTGCGCAGCAGAAGCTGCGGGGCGCGGGCTTCACCGTGGCCGTTCCGGCCGGACAGGAGCAGGCCGCGCTGCTGGAAAACAAGGGTTTCCAGCGGGCTTTTGCCCTCCGCTGCCTGCCCCGGGAGGTGTCCCGCAACCTGTGGAGTCAGGCGGAATTCGACTCCGTGACGGCCCGCAAGCTCTGTGAGCTGCGGGAGCGCTTCTATCCCGATACCGTCCAGTTCCCGCCGGAGCGGATGGCCGTCGTGCTGACCGACCTCTACGCCCGGGGCGCTACCATCGTATCCAGCGAGAAGGGCTACGGCATCTACTTCCGCCGGGAGGACACCCTCTATTTTGTGGAGCTGATGGCCGAAGACGACCGCTCCGCCGAGGTGCTGATGGAAGCGGCCCGGGAGAAGGAAGTCATCGTGGAGCGCGCCGTCATCACAGTGGGTGCGGCTCAGAACCTTTTCCTCGGCGAAGGCACCCGGCAGGACTACGGCATGATACGGTTCGACGCGGAGCCTTTCGACGTGGAAGAAAGCTATATGCGGCTGATGATGGAAAGCTGAACGGAATGGTAAAGGAGTGTGTACATGGCACACGATGCAAAACATAGAAAAAGCAGAAAAGGCGGCGCAGCGAAAATGATTCTGATCGTGCTGCTGATCCTGGTACTGGCGGCGGGCGGCTGTCTGCTGGCCATCCGAAAAGAGATCAACGGCAGTGCTTCCGCTGGCGAACCGGTGAGTGTGAGCATCCAGCAGGGCAGCGGCGTGGCAGCCATCGCCCAGAAGCTCAAGACGGCGGGCGTCATCAAGTACCCCCACGTCTTCCGCTGGTATGCAGGCAAACAGGGCGCGGCAGGCAAGCTCCAATACGGTGAGTTCGACCTCGCCCCCGGCAGCTCCTACGACGACATCATCGAGGCACTTTCCGCCTACGCGAAGGCCGACAGTGTCCGGCTGACCTTCCCCGAGGGTACGACGGCCATCGCCATTGCGAAAAAAATGGAAGACGCCGGGCTGTGCAGCGCCGAGGACTTCCTCAAGGAGGCCAACACCGGTGATTTCAGCCAGTACAGGTTCTGGCAGTACGTCCCCGACGACAAGGACGCCCCGGACCGCTTCCTCAAGTGCGAGGGTTATCTTTTCCCGGATACCTACGATTTCCTGAAGGACGACACCGTCCATCATTACGTTGAGACGTTCTATTCTCACTTCGACAAGCAGATCACCGATGAGATGTATGCCGAGATGGAAAAGCAGGGGATGACCCTCTCCGAGGTGGTCACTCTGGCGTCCTTCGTGCAGGAGGAGGCCGGCAACGATCAGGACGATAATGTGGCGCAGGTGTTCCGCAACCGTCTGGCCGAGGGTTCGCCCTACCCCAAACTGCAGAGCAACACCTCCAGCCACGTCCAGAGCGACGCCGACAACAACTACCTCTGGAACTGGGTCGCGCCCTACTACGGCGGCTGGGACAGCATCCCGGAGAACATTCTGGAAGCCTACGACACCTACGCCTGCACCGGCCTCTCCGCCGGCCCGATTTCCAACCCCGGCATCGCGGCCATCCGTGCGGCGCTTGACCCGCAGCCCGACGATGAGGTGAAAGACGCCTATTTCTTCGTCACGGACCTTGCCGGTCACTACTACTACGCCCGCACCTACGCAGACCACCAGAAAAACTGCGATGAGGCGGCTAAAGTTAATAAAAGTATGAAGTAAAAGAGGAATACCATGTTACAGATACCGGAACTTCTGGCCCCGGCAGGCGACCTCGAGCGCCTGCGGTATGCCATCAACTACGGCGCGGACGCCGTTTACTGCGCTCTGCCCGAGTTCGGGATGCGCTCTGCACCCACCAACTTCACCCCGGAGCAGCTGAGCGAGGGCGTCATCTATGCCCACGCCCGGGGCCGCAAGGTCTACCTGACCATGAACACCCTGCCTACCAACGAGGAGGCTGACCGTCTGCCTCAGGCCATCAAGGACGCTGCCGCTGCCGGTGTGGACGCCTTCATCGTGGCTGACCTCGGCGTGTTGGACGCCTGCAAGACGTTCGCGCCCGACATCGACGTCCATATGTCCACCCAGACCGGCATCACCAACTGGGCCGCTGCCCGCGCCGCCTACAATATGGGCGCGAAGCGGGTGGTGTTGGCCCGGGAGATGACCCTGCAGGACATCGCCACCCTCCGCGACAAGACCCCGCCGGAGCTGGAAATTGAGGCTTTCGTCCACGGCGCCATGTGCATGAGCGTCTCGGGCCGCTGCCTGCTCTCCAACTACATGGCAGGCCGCGACGCAAACCGCGGCCAGTGCGCCCAGCCCTGCCGCTGGAAGTACTATCTCAGCGAGGAGACCCGCCCGGGGCAGCTCTATGAGATCGGCGAGAACGAGAACGGCAGCTACATCCTCAACGCCAACGATATGTGTACCGCGCCCTTCCTCGACCTCATCTGCAACGCGGGCGTGGACAGCCTCAAAATCGAGGGCCGCGCCAAGACTTTCTACTACGTCGCCAGCGTGACGGCGGCCTACCGCCGCGCCCTCGACCAGTATCTGGCCGACCCGATGAACGAGAACTTCGAGCTGCCGGAAGAGGTTTTGGCTGAGCTGACCCGCACCAGTCACCGCCACTATTCGCCCGGCTTCTACTTTGGCCGGGAGCAGGCCCGTCAGGCCACCGACAGCGCGACTTACATCCGCGAGTGGGAGTTTGTCGGTACGGTGGACGGCTGGGAGAACGGCGTCGCCAGCTGCCAGCAGCGGGGCAAGTGGAGCCTCGGCGACACGCTGGAAGTGCTCTGCCCGGATGGCCGCAGCATCCCGCTGGACCCCGAGTGGATAAAGAATGAGGCCGGTGAGCTGGTGGAGTCCACGCCCCACGCGATGGAGCACTATACCATCCCCACCCCGGAGCTGCCGCCTATGAGCCTGCTGCGCCGGAAAGTCTGAGAATCAAAAGCAAAGCCGCCTGTCGTTCGTTGAATGACAGGCGGCTTTTATCGTTTATCTATATTATTCCGGCTTGACCTGCAGCTCCTGCTCGCAGTAGATGCAGCGATACTTGCCGTTGGAGCTCAGCTCGAAGATCTGGTCACACTCTTCCTCGATGGAGGAGATGCAGCGGGGGTTCTTGCACCGCACGATGTTGACCAGACGCTTGGGGGGCTGGGGCTTTTCCTTCTTGACAGCCTTGCCGTTCTCGATGACGGTCACGCTGATGTCGGGGTCGAGATAGGCCAGCACGTCGAGGTTGAGCCAGGATGCGTCGCCCTCCACCTTGATGATGTCCTTCCGGCCCGACTCTGCCTTGTGGCTGCGGGCGTTCTGGATGAGGGCCACACTGGAGGTGCGGTTGCCCTTGATGCCCAGCAGGTCCATCAGGCCGATGGCCGTGCCTGCCTTGATATGGTCGATGACGATACCGTTCTGAATTTCATCAATGTTCAGCATCTCAGTTGCCCTCCTTTTCAGCCTTGGGGTCCTTGAGGCCCAGCAGTGTCATGATCAGCGCCATGCGGATGTAGACGGCGTTCTGCACCTGCTCAAAGTAGGCGGCGCGGGGGTCGTCGTCCACGTCCAGCGTGATCTCATTGACGCGGGGCAGGGGATGGAGCACGGCCATGTCAGGCTTGGCAAGGGCCATCTTCTCTTTGGTGAGGATATAGCTGTTCTTCAGACGGACATAGTCTTCCTCGTTGAAGAAACGCTCCTTCTGGACGCGGGTCATGTAGAGGATGTCCAGCTCGGGCATGGACTCCTCGAGGCTGCGTGTCTCCTTGTAGGGAATGTGGTTGGCCTCGAGCACGTCGGTGATGATGTAGTCCGGCACCCGCAGCTCTTCAGGGCTGATGAGGACGAAGCGGATGTTCTCACAGCGCGCCATGGTCTTGATGAGGGAGTGGACGGTGCGGCCAAACTTGAGGTCGCCGCACAGGCCGATGGTCAGGTCGTTCAGACGGCCCTTGCGGCGGCGAATGGTCATCAGGTCGGTCATGGTCTGGGTCGGATGCTGGTGTCCGCCGTCGCCTGCGTTGATGACAGGGATGCGGGAGTACCGGCTGGCCCGCAGTGGTGCGCCCTCCTTGGGGTGGCGCATGGCCACGATGTCGGCATAGCAGGAGACGACGCGGATGGTGTCGGCCACGCTCTCGCCCTTGGATGCACTGGAGACGGTCTCGCTCGGGAAGCCGAGGACATGTCCGCCGAGGTTCAGCATCGCGGCCTCAAACGAAAGACGGGTACGGGTGGACGGCTCGTAGAACAGGGTGGCCAGCTTTTTGTGGGCGGCCACGTCCTGATAGGCAGCCGGGTCGGCGCAGATGCGGTCGGCCAGGTCCAGCAGAGAGGTGATCTCCTGCTGACTGAAATCCAACGGATCGATTAGATGACGCATATTCTTTTGTTTCCCTCCGTCAAAGAAGCTTTCGAAGAATCGAGAAGTCGAAGAAGTTCGTGTAGTAGCTCAACGAACGCATGACGGGATGGCAGAGCCGGTTGTAGCATATCTCATCCAGCAGAAGCATGGCCTCGCCCGGGGCCAGACGCATGGCGGCCCGGATGGGCTCGTCGCCGCAGCTGGCCTTGAGGTGGGCCACATTGGAGGCCACCTGCTGGCGGCACTCCCGCTCCAGAACATCGAATATGTCCCCCGACAGGTCGATGCGGGTGTAGTCCCGGTTCCCAAACAGGGCGCGGGGCAGGTAGTCGATGGAGTAGATGACGGGGGTGGTGTCGGCGAGGATGCGCTTCTTGATGCAGATGACATCGTCGCCGGGCTCGATGGCCAAATCACGGGCCAGCTCTTCGCCTGCGCGGACGGGGTAGATCTGGATGCCGTCGGCGTGGGGGTAGCTGCCAAAGCTGCGGATGAGCGGGTAATACTCCAGCTTCTGGTCCAATCGGCTGCGCAGGTTCAGGACACTTCGGTTGACCACTGTGCCGATGCCGCGCACCCGCTCGATGTAACCCGCACGCTCCATCTCGCTCAGCGCATCGCGGATGACGGTGCGGCTGACGCCGAGTTCGGCGGCAAGGTCTACCTCGGCGGGCAGACGGTCGGTCTGTGCATAGCGGCCTGTGCGCAGTTCCTCTAGCAGAGCGCTGACGATGCGGTCGCTGATGACAGCACCACCCAGGCGGCTGGAAGGGGATAAGCTGGAATCTCTCATGGTTCGTTTCCTCCGGTACACGGGCAGGGCGGCCCTGCCTGGACTTCCGAAAAAGCTGTGCCTGAGCACAAAAGCTTTTCCTGCAAATATTATAGCATAAATTGACAATGATTCAAACGGCATTTATACTGGAATCAGCCGGAAAGTATGATTTTATTTTGGAGGGATAGAGCAAGAATGGAAATTCTTCTGCACAAAGTGTGCGGCCGGCCCGAAAGCCGCACCATGACCCTGCGCGCTGCCGGGCCGGAGGATGCCGCCGCCTTTTACGCCTTGCAGAACGAGGTGCGGGCCGCGATGCCTCACCCGGAGCAGTTCGTACCCGACACGCTGGAAAACATCGCCCGCTACCTGAAAGAGGATCTGTGCATCGGCGGGTGGGACGGCGGGCGGCTGGGGGCCTACTTCATCCTGCGGTACTGCGGGCAGGACGCGCACAACTATGCCGCCTTTATGGGCATCCCGCGAGAAGAGTGGGACGGCTGGGCCAACGCCGACAGCGCCATCGTCCACCCCGACTACCGGGGCAACGGTCTGCAGCGGAAGCTGCTGGAAGTGGCGCTTACCCTGCTCCGTCCGGGCATCGTGGGCATCGGGGCCACCGTCAGTCCGGAGAATCAGTACAGCCTGAACAACGCTCTGGCCAGCGGCTTTGAGATCGTCTGCCGCCGGGAGATGTACGGCGGGTATGACCGGTATCTGCTGGCGAAGAGGCTATAAAATGATACAGCTCCGCCTTTCTCCGGAAAGGCGGGGCTGTTCTTTTTTGCTATGCCGGAAAAGTCATACTATTCATGAATCTACGCTGAT
>OGJJ01002803.1_pt1 | contig 10614 bp, 10 predicted proteins | sample 1572081 | NCBI WGS metagenome assembly OGJJ01 (sample SAMEA2582122, study PRJEB24529) | metagenome | biome: Human gut stool | place: China | collected 2011
AACAAATCCACATGATCCTTATACAAGAATCGTTGAATTGCAAGAAGCAATCGCTACTTATCATCAAGCCGACATTAGTGTTATCATGGACGTCGTTTACAATCATGTCTACGATTCCCAAACCTATGCTTTTGAAAAAATCGTCCCAGGCTATTTCTTCCGCTACGATCACAACGGCAATTTGACAAATGGGACTTTCTGTGGGAACGATGTAGCAAGTGAGCGGGCAATGGTTCGTAGCTATATTAAGCATTCCCTCAAACAATGGCTAACTCTTTATGGAATGGATGGCTTCCGCTTTGACCTCATGGGTATTCTAGATATGGAAACCATGAAGCAGATTGCAGAGGAATTGAAATTTCTTTATCCAAATGTTTATTTGTATGGAGAAGGGTGGCGTATGGCTACCGGACTGGATAGCAATCGACTTGCACATCAATTCAACGCCGCTCAATTACCAAACTATGGTTTTTTCAGCGACCACTTCCGCAATACAATCAAAGAAACGATTTTAGAAGGCAGTCAAATCCAAGATCCTAAACCAATAGATACAATAGAAAATGTATTGACGGCTAATGTTGGATTAACGGAAACAGCACATTTTATTGCACCCCAGCAAGCTATCAACTACGTGGAATGCCATGATGATGCAACGGCTTTTGATTATTTTGCAATTAAAAAGCCAGATATCTCTCTAAATAAGCGGTTAGCAGATGCACGACTTGCTTTGCATATTACTTTGTTAGCTCAGGGAGTACCATTCATCCATAGCGGGCAAGAGTTTTTCCGCAGTAAAAACCTCATGGATAATACTTATAATGCTCCAGACACCATCAACCGTCTTGATTGGCTACGCTCCATTGAATATGAGAAAGACGTAGATTTTATTCGCCAGTTAGTCCAATTCAGAAAAGCAAATCCGCTCCTCAGTTTGGAAACAAGAACAGAAATTAAAGATTACTGTTCTATCGAATGGCTAACTGATTCTGTGGTCGAATATAAAATTAAAGAAAAAGAAGATCAAATCACAATCCTCATTAACTTTGGAAACGAAGCATTTAGCTATCCAAATCAGGATAAACAAGCTATTTTTATCAACTACCCAGAGATCAGCCTTGACGTTCCTCTCAATACTAACAAAGATTCCTATACTGTCCCTGCAAAACAAGTTCTCGTACTTAAATAATCGTGAGGCTGGGCAAAAACATCATTTTTAATCTGAAATAGATAATCAACAACATTATAAAAGGCTTAAAATCAAGATTTATTTAAACCAGATTCTAAGCCTTTTTGCTTTTATGCTTGTTTTTGCCCAGCCTCTATTTGTCCCGCACCGAAGGCCGCGAGACAGACTGCAAGTCATATAACAAAAAACAATCAGATTGGCTAAACGAACCAATCTGATGTTTTATTCTTCTACGAAACGTCCAAGAATGTGAACATTATCTGCTACCGATACAAAAGCATGCGGATCGGTTTTACGCATAATATGTTTAAATTCATTAAATTCAGCACGCGTAATGACTGTAATCAAAACAGTCTTTTTCTCATGATTGTAAGTTCCTTCTGCACCATTAACCATGGTTGCACCACGATGCAATTTGTTATGAATTTTATCAACAACTTCTTCGGGATGACTGGTAATAATCATCGCCTGCATCTTCTTTTGCTTAGTAAAGACTGCATCTGTCACACGGCTTGACACAAAAATCGTAATCATCGAATATAGTGCGTATTTCCAGCCGAAAGTCACACCGGCAATAATCATAATCATGCCATTGACCATAAAGGAAATATTTCCCACATTTCTGTCGGTTTTCTTCCGAACCGTCAAGCTGACAATATCCGTCCCACCACTAGAAATATTGGAACGCAAAGCAAAGCCGATTCCCATTCCCATGATGACCCCACCAAACAAGGCATTGATAATCGGGTCATTTGTTAAACTCACTTCAGGAACAAACTGGATAAACAGCGAGCTCATGGAAACGGTTATAAAAGTAAATACCGTAAACTTGTGCCCAATTTGATACCAAGCCAAAATCATCAGCGGGATATTGATGAGGTAGAAAGTCACAGAAACCGGAATAGTAAATCCTAAAAAACGTGTACTTAAAGCAGCTAAAATCTGTGCCAATCCAGTCGCACCACTTGAATAAACATGTCCCGGTTGAAAGAAAAGATTCACTGCAACCGCAGATAGAAAACCATAAATGAGCGAAGCAGAAATCTTTTCATCGTATTTCTCACGAGAAATACTCTTAAGTACTCGTATCAACTTAAAATCATAGGCTAGACGGCGCAAATAATAACGCAATCGTTTGTAAATCTTACTTTTCTTCATGAGTTTCTACTTGTAAACTTAATTCTTCAAGTTGTTTGGCGTCAACTATGCTTGGTGCCTGAGTCATTGGATCACTTGCTTTGTTGTTTTTAGGGAAAGCAATCACTTCGCGGATATTTTCCTCACCAGCCAGCAACATGACAAAGCGATCGAGTCCAATTGCCAGTCCACCATGCGGCGGGAAACCATAATCCATTGCTTCTAGCAAGAAACCAAATTGATCAGTAGCTTCTTCTTCAGAAAAACCAAGGGCTTTAAACATTCGTTCTTGCAAATCTTTGTGGTTAATACGAAGACTTCCACCACCCAATTCATAACCATTCAAGACAATATCATAAGCAATAGCACGAACCCTGCTCAAATCACCTTCTAATTCATGAGCTGTGTCCGCTTGTGGAAGAGTGAAGGGATGGTGTGCACTCATATAACGACCTTCTTCTTCCGACCATTCAAACATTGGCCAATCCACAACCCAAAGGTAATTAAATTTCGATTCATCAATCAAGTCTAGATCTTTTGCAAGACGAACACGAAGAGCTCCCAAGGATGCATTGGCAACTTCAAGCGTATCCGCTACAAAAAGAACCAAATCATTGTCTTCAAGCTGTAAAGCATCTGTCAAGTCACTTGTCAAGTCTTTCAAAAACTTAGCAACTGGCCCATTTAGTTCACCTGATGCCACTTTCACCCAAGCAAGTCCTTTTGCTCCATACTGTTTTGCTTGCTCTATCAACTTATCTATATCTTTTCGCGAATAGCTGTCAGCTGCATTTTTCACAACAATAGCTTTAACGGCTGGTGCTTCTGAGAAAACTTTGAAGTCAATTCCCTTGACAAGATCTGTCAAGTCTTGCAATAGCATCTCAAAACGTGTATCTGGTTTATCACTTCCATACAAAGCCATTGCATCATCATATTTCATTCGTGGGAATGGTAATGTAACCTCAATCCCCTTCGTTTCTTTCATCACTCGAGCAATCAAGCCTTCTGTAATATCTTGAATTTCTTGATCAGATAGGAAAGAAGTTTCTAAGTCAACCTGTGTAAACTCTGGTTGACGGTCTCCACGCAAATCCTCATCACGGAAGCATTTTACAATTTGATAATACCGATCAAATCCAGCATTCATCAACAGTTGCTTAGTAATTTGAGGGCTTTGTGGCAGAGCATAGAAATGACCTTGGTTCACTCGACTTGGTACCAAATAATCACGCGCCCCTTCTGGAGTTGACTTAGTAAGAAACGGCGTTTCCACATCAATAAATTCAAGCTCATCCAAGTGATTGCGGATAGAATGTGTTACCTTAGCTCGCAATTTCAAATTTGCCAACATTTCAGGACGACGAAGGTCTAAATAACGGTAACGGAGACGGGTATCATCATTCGCTTCAATACCGTCTTTGATTTCAAATGGAGTCGTTTTGGCCGTATTGAGAACTGTCAGATTCTCCACGTGTAGTTCAACAGCTCCCGTTGCCAATTTATCATTCGCCTGCGTACGGGCTTCTACTTTTCCAGTCACTTCAATCACATATTCGCTGCGTAAACTTTCAGCGATTTCCATGACTTCTTTATCCACATTTTCAGGATTGATAACTAGCTGCATGATGCCTTCACGGTCGCGCAAATCAATGAAAATCAACCCTCCCAAGTCACGACGACGGGACACCCAACCTTTCAAAGTGATTTCTTGACCAACATGTTCACTACGAACACGCCCAGCATACATTGAACGTTTCATTTTTATTCTCCAAACTTTTAATTCTTTTACTATTTTACCACAAAAGCGATGAAAAAGAAGACATGCTTTTCAAAATCTTCATATCTTAACGTAATATTTCACAAAAGAAGATGACGACTCACCTCTTACTTTCTTTGTCATATAATTCAGGATGCAAAACCTTGACCATATAACTTGATGCTAAGCGCAATAGCCCTGCTGCTAAGCCAAAAATCGGTGCTAAAAACCGAAAAAAGAAATCCCCTCTCACAAAATAGGCAATTCCTCCTATAATCAAAAAAACAATTAGAAACTGAATTACAGACGGAATGATTATTTTTTTCATTGTTCTCTCCACTTCTACTTCAACACTCTACTATGTTATGAGAAAAAAAGCCATTTGACTGGCTTTCTCCCTTTTTAAATTAAAACCCCAGTTGTTCAAAAATTGTTTGAAAATCTTCTTGGATCTGATTTAAATCAACCGTTAATTCTTCACGAGTGTGATTGTTTTTGACGGTAACTTGGTTACTTTCAATTTCACTTTCGCCAAGAGTTATCAACACTTTAGCAGAAAAAGTATCTGCTGACTTGAATTGCGCTTTCAACTTACGGTTTAAATAATCACGTTCAGCTGTAAATCCTTGCTTACGAAGTGCTTGTACAATTTCCAACGCTTTGTTATTAGCACCTTCTCCCAAAACTGCAACATAAACGTCTAAGCTATCCTCCAGCGGCAATGCCACACCCTGCTTTTCAAGAACAAGAAGCAGGCGCTCCACGCCCATTCCAAAGCCAAAACCAGCCGTCTCTGGGCCACCAAAATAAGCAACAAGGCTATCATAGCGACCACCTGCACAGATTGTCAATTCATTACCCGCCACATCTGCGGTAAATTCAAAAATCGTATGATTGTAATAATCCAATCCGCGAACCATGTTGGTATTGATAACATAAGGAATTTTTAGTGCTTCCAACATCGAACGCACAGCTTGAAAATGAGTTTGGCTTTCTTCATCTAGATAATCCAAAATAGAGGGTGCATTTTCAACAGCGAGTTTATCTTCTTTTTCCTTACTGTCTAGCACACGGAGAGGATTTTCTTCTAGACGACGCTGGCTATCTTTAGAAAGACTGTCTTTCAGCGGCGTCAAATAATCAATCAATGCTTGACGGTAAGCGGCGCGACTCTCTGCATTCCCCAAACTATTCAACTGCAACGTTACACCTTGAATACCAATTTCATTGAAAAATTGAGCTGCCATGGCGATTGTCTCCACATCAGTCGCAGGATTGTTGGATCCAAAACACTCTACACCAATCTGATGAAACTCACGCAAACGTCCAGCCTGAGGACGCTCATAACGAAACATAGAGCCCATATAATAAAGTTTCACCGGCTTTTGGACTTCTGGTGCAAAGAGCTTATTTTCCACATAAGAACGTACAACTGGTGCTGTTCCTTCTGGGCGTAACGTGATATGACGGTCGCCTTTGTCATAAAAATCATACATTTCTTTGGTTACAATGTCAGTCGTGTCTCCAACAGAACGACTAATCACTTCATAATGCTCAAATAGTGGGGTGCGAATTTCTGCGTAATGATATTTTTTAAATGTTTTGCGAGCAAATTCTTCTACATATTGCCATTTGACAGACTCTTGAGGGAGAATATCCTGAGTCCCTTTCGGTTTTTGTAATTTCATAGCTTTCCTCTTCATTCATATAATATAATTATTTTACCACAAGTAGCAGATTTTGAGGACTGTTTCGGTATATTTTCTCTAAAAAGCTAGCACGCTCTGCTATTTTCCAAAAAGTAAAAGAAAATCTGTCAAGTAACTTTACTTTACAAAATTTTTTTGATATACTATTACAGTTGATGAAAATCAAAGAGATTGAATCGAACTTATATTAAAAGGAGAATAAAGAAAATGGCAGTACCTGCACGTCGCACTTCAAAAGCGAAGAAAAACAAACGCCGCACTCACTACAAAATTACAGCTCCATCTGTACATTTTGACGAAACTACTGGAGATTACTCACGTTCTCACCGTGTATCCCTCAAAGGATACTACAAAGGACGCAAAATCGCCAAAGCTGCAGTAGCAGAATAATAGAAGGGAGCTATCATGCGCGTAAATATCACACTTGAACACAAAGCATCTGGTGAACGCTTGTACCTTACTTCTAAAAACAAACGCAACACTCCAGACCGTCTTCAATTGAAGAAATACTCACCAAAATTACGTAAACACGTGGTCTTTACTGAGGTGAAATAATTGAGATTAAAAAAGCCTATGAAACCAACGTTTCTAGGCTTTTTTGTCCTTACTAAGCGGGCTGTTTTAGTGTAACCTATCTATCATATCTCACAGCTTGCATACAATGTAACCGTCTATATCTTACAACTCTTAAAACAATTTACTGTTTTTGATTTATTCTTTGTTCCTTTATTTCTTGCCCTTATTGCTAAAAACAGACTTAAGTAAAACAACTATAAGAATAATAAGCCAAGCTAGTTCTGAGAAAATTATCATAACCTTCTCTGTTGCTTCCATTTTATAGGAAATGGTGACACTATTTTTAGCATTTGGAAGTTGCTGGAAAGTGGGAGTTCCGATAGCACTTAAATTTAAGAGGTCATTATTCAACTGCTGCCCGTTAAATGTAATGATAGTATTCTTGTAAACTATTATAGGTAACTCTCTAAAAGAAGTGGAATCCCCCTGCCACTCTAAAGTCAATCCACTCTTTTTTCTTGTCTTTTTAAAGCCTTGATTTTGGATGACCTTGGTGAGGTAGGCATCGTAATAAGAACTGGATTGTTCAGCCAATTGTCCATAAGAGGGCAGATAGTCAGGCGTTCCTTTGGCAACTAATTCTAATGCTTTTTGCTTATCTACATCATAGAAAGAACTTTTAATAGTATCGGAATCTCCAGTAAAAACTACTTTATACTGATTACGCAAAAAGTTATCTGATGAATTCCAATCCAGAACTGCTGTCGCAATCAGAACAGTAGGCTGAATAAGGCTTACTACTAAAATAGATAAGAATATTTTCTTCCTTGTTTTTTGAAAAGGTAGACTGGTTGAGATAAACTTTAGGGCTAAATAGATAAGAATAATGGTTACAGGAACGAAGAAGCGAAAAGGATATTGGATTAGTTGAGCAACTGGATTTCTTCTCTCAATTAAATCGTTCCAAGGGAAAATGCTAGTTGTTAAGAACAAGAAAGCATTCATGACCCAAAACCATGTCTTCATTCCACTATCTAAGTCTTTCCATTTTCTGAAGAAAAAGAAATAGACAAGGAGAAAAATGGGAATCAGCGTTACTGGATTCATCAACCAATAATAACTATTTTGGTTAATGGTATTGAGGTTCATAGATGTATTTATTTTAGGACTTATGAGTTGATTACCAGTTAAAAGGTAAAAATAACTAGACCAGATATTCATTGTCAACCCAAAGAAAATCCCTATTTCAACAAATAATCTTTTTATGAAAACCAACTTTTTAGGATGTTGAAAAAATGCTAAAGCAAAGAATGGTAAGTAAATCAGCACTAATAATACGGAAGATAGCATATGTGTCTGAACCATCAAAGCTGTATAAATGCCTAAGGTATATTTTGGTACCTGTTTCGTATCCTTTAGTTCAAATAAGATACTCAAAGCTAAGGGCATTAAAGCTGCACCCCAACTGGTAAATCCTTGCCGAATTGTCCAATATTGAATAGAGTAGCTAGAGATATAGAGCAAAGCGCCAAGGACAGCGTACTTCTGCTCCATTTTACTTTTAATAAGAAACACATACATAGACAAGCCAGCTAGATTGAATAATACAATATTGGATAAGACCTGATAGATAAACCAATTCTTACTGATTAGAACCAAGAAGCCATGAAAATAAGCTATAAAAGGACCATAAAGGGCATTAACTATCCGTCCAGACTGCTGAAAACCATATAGAGAGATATGATAGTTAAAATTGACATTCTTAATTTGTTCAGCTGTATCATAAAATCGGTTAAAGTGAAAGATGGAATCCGAACCTAAAATTAAGTTACCTGAAAAAAATTGAGGTAATAAGATAAGGATAGAACACAGAAATATCAGAAGCAGACCCGTCAGGTGATTTGTTTTGTTCCTATCAAACACTATAATTTACCTCCAAATTATCATATAAAAACTAAAAGTTGATTATAAATCGACTTTTAAGTACACCACAGTATAATCCATTACTCAATAAACTAAGTATGTCTATATTCTTTGCTTGTATTACAAGTGCTATAGCATGCATACAAAGGACTTACAAAAGTATTTTCTGCTCATCTACTATAATAGCCATGCTTTTGTTTCCATGCTATCCTCCAATAACTTCTTTGTTTTGTTTAATTGATTTTTTCATGACAGATACCTCCTGTTTTTAAAATGAAGTATACTATATCTAATTGAATAATACAATGATTACCTAAAATAATCAACCATTTTATGAAAGTAGAATTTTCAACAATCATTAAAAAGAAAACATACAAATAAAGAGTTTAAAACATCTGTCTTAAACTTTTTGCCCCTCACTGTTGCTCGCCAATACAGCATTCTTCGTGCTCATCTAAACTTTTGTCTGTCTGAATGGTTACTTTTGTAATTCCATACATTTTGAGATGCTGGCGAATGAGCTGCTGAGTTTCTGCTTGTTGTTCGGGATGTTTCATGCAAATATGAATCATCGCAAATTTTTCTAGCCCATCGGTTGTCCAAACATTTAGCTGAGTGATTGTTTGGATATTCTCGATTGTTTGAATTTCTACATAAAGGTCATTCAGATTTACATCGCTCGGTACGTGATCAAGAAAGATTTGAACATTTTCCCAAAACTTTGGTAGTGCTTTACTCAAGATAAAGGTTGAAATGATGAGTGAAAGCAATGGGTCAAGGAAATACCAGTTTGTAAAACGAAGAATGAAGGATACAAAGATCACAGCCAACCAGCCTAAAATATCTTCTAAGAAATGCAGACTCAGAATGGATTCATTGTGCGTCCGTCCATGGCTAACAACTCTGCTGGCTGCAAAGTTGATTACAATTGCAAAAATTCCCAAAATAAGCATACCATCGTAATTTACCCGTTCAGGCGCAAACAGCTTGGGAACATTTTCAACCAGAATGAGAATAGAACCCACTATTAAAATGGTAGAAGTCAACATAGCTCCCAGCAAACTATACCGTTTATACCCTAGTGTGTATTTCTTATCATCTCGTCTGTTGGAAATTTTTTCAAAAAACGCCGACAAGCCAATCGCTAAGGCATCTCCTGTATCATGTACCGCATCTGCCAGTACAGCACTAGAGTTAAATAGAGCTCCAAAGATAAACTCAATAATCGCAAACGAAAAATTTAACAGAAATGCAATCCAGACATTTTTACTTGATTTCATTATTGTCTCCTTCTAATCGCACATTGAGATTTGATTTTATTTATTGTATAATGTATTCAAAACAAAACACTTTGTTCAATTATATTATCTACTATTTTAACGGAGGAAACAAGAAACAAATCTAATGCTTCGTTTGATAGCGTACATTTATTAGGATTTGTTCGGAAACGATGGATAGACGAGTTAAAAAATCACGCGCAGCCATTTATCAGGCTTTTCTCACTCTTTTGAATCAAAAAAGCTATGAGTCCCTCACAGTTCAAGAAATCATTGACCTTGCAGATGTCGGTCGGTCGACTTTCTATGCTCATTTTGAGACAAAAGAGGCACTACTTGAAGAAATGTGCCAAGATTTGTTCCAGCATACGTTTGTTGAGCGCTACCAAGCAAGCGAACTTTTTGATGCAACAGCTCATATTTTTTACCATTTCAGGAAAAATCAAGATAAAATAGCCACTTTATTATTATCTAAAAATATCTATTTTATTAATCGTTTAAAATTAGAGCTAGAACACTATCTCTTTCCTCTCATTCGCGAAAAGCTATTGACACAAAAATCTAATTTACCAGAACCATTTTTAAAAAACTATGTCACAACAACTTTTATCGAAACAGTTACTTGGTGGCTAGGACAACGAAATAAAATTGAAGAAGCCACTATTACATCCTACTATCTGGAGCTCATGCACTAATATAGAGATATAATTTCAGCTATTTCTATGGTATAATTTTCTAAGAACCCCTTAGGAGTATTTATGAAAAAACAACATTCTATCTTTTTATTACCAGGAATTATCATGGTGGGTGTCGCTTTGCGGACGCCTTTTACAACGCTTCCAACTGTTTTAACGAACATTGCTAGTGGGCTTCATGTTTCGGTGAGCTCACTTGGTCTTTTGACCAGTCTGCCCTTGATCATGTTCGCTCTCTGTTCTTCATTTTCAGCGCGTTTAGCGAGTAAAATTGGGCTAGAAAAACTGTTTGCTCTTGTCCTCGCTCTTCTTACCATCGGCTCTTTAATTCGGATTTTTAATCTACCACTTCTTTACGTGGGGACGATTCTCATTGGAGTTTCCATTGCAGTACTTAATGTTTTACTTCCAA